>JAEEGL014721830.1_pt1 | contig 37291 bp, 31 predicted proteins | sample 9134231 | NCBI WGS metagenome assembly JAEEGL01 (sample SAMN16246548, study PRJNA631951) | gut metagenome | biome: gut microbiome; feature: rumen; material: fiber-attached | host: Bos | place: Iran: Karaj | collected 2018-10 | reverse complement strand
TATACTTTAGTTCTTTTGACAACCTTATTTTTCGCCAGCGAAGCCGAGTGAATGGCTAAGAATTTTGTTTGACCGAACTGCGAACCGATTCCGGGGTTCGCAGTAGACCCAAAATTCGTGCCATCACTCGGTTCGCCCATTGCCGGTTCTCAGAAGACAAAATTGAACCGGCCGAACGGAGCGCAGTCGCCGTCTTTATAGAAATTCATCACGTCATTAAGGGCGATATTGTCGATCCACTTGAACTCGAATTCCGGCTTTCCTTTACCTTCAAGCCCGATGAGCGCACGGTCCAGCTGAAGCATCAGCTTATCGCCGCGGATCTCCCACGCAGCCTCTCCGATCTCCTGCCACGAGCCGTCCTTCCATGCATAAACTTTGCCGGAAGTGATCTTATAATCGTAGCCCTCCCAGCCTGTCGCCTTGTCGCGGTCCGAATCGATCAGCAGCGTCATATAATTCACGCTGTGCTCGGTATCCGGAAGGATATTGTCAGAGCAGATCGCCATGAAGCTCAGCTTATCATTGTCCCACGCCACACGCGCGCCGGTGATATTGTTGCGTCCGGAATAGTTCGTGTACCTGGGGGCAACGCCGAGCGCCTCGAAATTACGGATCGCCTGCGTGCCTTTGTGCGAAACGTATTCGGGCTTAGCGGCGATGAGTGCGTCGAAATCACCCGCTTTTATATCTGCAGCAGGCACGTCGCGGTCAATATGTTTAAGTCCTTTGAACCGCCTTATATTTGCGCACAGCTGGAGGTAGTACGAATCGAGATATCCGTCGCAGTCTGGCTCGATGTCGCGCGAATGTTCGCGGTCGTACTGGTCAACGAACGCTATCTGCGTGCTTCCCTCTTCCAGTACCCACGGTTTTCCGGGGAATTTGCCCATTATCCACTCGTTCCAGCCGGTAACGAACACGTACTCCGGATCCATCGCCAGAGCATTGTCCCACTGCTCCTGGACGTTATATCCGTATTTGTATGAATCTTTGGTGAGCTTTTTATGTCCGTCTTTATGTGTATAGCTGCGTCCGAATGTGTCTTTTGCATTAAAGTGAGTGCAGATTCGCTCCGCGTTGCAGTTCTGCGCCACGCCCACCGTGCACATTTCAAACGTGCCGTCGGGTCTCGGACCGTATCCGTTCTGAGGCGCCATCTCGAGCCATCCCCAGTGATCTTTGCGCTTCGGTCCGCCAGCGTAGAGCGGCTGTCCGGGGCGGAAAGTAAAGAAGTTTCTGATCTCGTTAAGGATCTGCGTATCGTATTCGGAGATGCCTTCCGCGGGGATCGCCTCGGGGTACGCCATGACCATAGGCTTTCCGTCCCAGTAGAACCACAGGTCGCGGAATTTTCCGGGTTTGTACAGATCCTGGTACACGCCGCGGAGCATTCGAAGTGTGTTTTCGCTCGGTCCGAACTGCATCATGAACGCCACCTGAGGCGTATGTATGCCGTCTTTGCGCGCCTTATCCAGCTCGATTAGCAGAGGCATGAACGCATCTCTCCATACGAGCGAGCCGTTGGTCGTATCGAACACGAGGACGTCTACGCCGGCGTCGGCAAAATACTGTGCGTGCTTGCGGATCACGTACGGGTCGTCGTTGCGGTAGAAGCCGTAAAAAGGCTTGTTCCAGTGGACGATATCGTGCGCGGTCCATGCCGGGTGTTTCATGTCGTATTCCGCTTCGGGATATTTGGAGAGGATCTCGGTAAGGTTGCGCGGAGTACCGCCGTTTCCGTTGCCGTTGCGCCAAGTCCAGTAGAAAATACCTACGAATTTGTCGCGCGGCGCGGGTGCTTCCGTGGCATCCGGGAGTTTGCGTCCGAGCATATCGGTGGCAACGAGCAGGTCGTTGTTCGTCTCGCGGAATCTGCGCTCCGGCACCGGAGGGATATTTGCCGCGTCGTACGGGCTGTCGGGTGTGAATTCGAAGCTTTCGATATACGCGTTTCCGATCGCCTCGGACGTGACTGCGACGTCGTGCCTGCCAGGTAAGATCTCCGGGACCTCCGCCCACGCATCTTCGAGTTCATGGAAATATGCTGTCCCGTTGAGGACAAATTTCGAAACAGGTCTGCCGTCGATTTTCAGCGTCAGTTCGAACGTTCCTCCGCTGAATGACTTATAAACGATTTTAAGGCCTTTCGCGGCAATATCAAAATCAACGCCCCTGAAACATATGGTATCGTTGTTTCTTTCGGCATGCCATTTGCTCGTGAGTATCATATTCAATTCCTCCGTTTTTAGCTTTCTCGAAACTGTTCGGCGGTGATAGTATAACACACGCCTGAACCGGTTTTCAAGGATATCCGGCCAGGCGCAGAACGGTTTATTTTATATTTTTTTAACCCAGATCGGGCTCGACCACCCGAACCTTCCGTCCGTAAGTTCCACGCGAACGTAGTAGCAGTCTTCCGCGGTCTCGCGCTCGTAATCGAATATCAGCTGGCTGTTTTTTCCGGCAAGCATTATGTAGTCGCGCGTGTTTTTAACGAGCGTGACTTTTTTTACGGCACAGTCTGCCTTTACCGAGTACCATACCGCAAGTTCTTCATCCTCTCCGGCGCAGAATTCCTCTCCCATATAGTGCCCGTTTATCCTGAAATCTATGACCATCCTTCCGCCCATGAACGCATAGCAGCGACGCGCTTTAAGAGCGGCGAACAGTTCCGGGAGAGTATTGTCCCTCGCCCATATACCGGTAAGACCCTGACAGTTGTGGGGGTAAGGCGCATCTAAAAACTTTGCACCCTCACCCGAGTGGTTGTCCGAACCTCCTATGCATCCCATTTTAGCGCCGCGTTTTAAAGCATCCTGCCAGAACCCGCCTTCGCACGCCGAATTGCCATCGAACGCCGGATTGCCCATATATTCGGCCGCGTCTGCAATCGAATAGAGTTCGATGAGAGGCGTGAACAGATCTGCGGGAATATGTTTGAGATCTGCCCCTGCGGAAAACATATACGTGTCGTGCGGGATCAGAAGCACATCATCTCTTGCCAGCGCATTCCGCAGTTCGTCTGCCGTAAACTCTCCGTCTCTGACGCCGCGTATCATCTCCCCATTCCGTACGCCGTAGTACACTACCAGATTGTTGTAATACGGGTAAGAATCGCGTTCATACGCCGTTATCACCGTAAATTTGCCGGGTTCGTCATATTCCTCCGATTTCTGCTTTATAAGGTCCCATTTTGAAGGATCGCCGGACCAGAGCGCAGGGCGTCCGACTCCGCCGTGGTCATGGTCAGAGATCGCAGCGAAATCGATCCCGCGGCTTTTCAGGTTGCGGAAGTACGTGTCAATATCTACTGATCCGTCGGAGAGATTCGTGTGTCCGTGCATTTCGCCTATATATACTTCGAATTCAGGCGGTTCCGGGTCAAATTTGTGTTCCGCTCCGGACAGATCTGCCCAGCTAGCACCGGAATCTCTGTAAACTTGGTCGGTAAATTCAGCGCATCTTCCCGGTGTGTCATATCTGCGTGCGATCGCTTTTTCAGGGTGTGTCATTTTTGATTTCCTCCGGTCAATATCCCGAAAAGTTATCTGTAAGGATTCCTTTTCAGGAGTCTTTTAATGCTTCGGCCAGGGCGCAGTCAACTGCACCCATGACAGCCGGTCTTTTCCCGTATTCCGTGCTGCAAAGAGGATATTCTCCCTTCATCAGTTCGTCGAATCTGTCGCGCACCTTTATACAGTTTTTGAGGACTCCTCCGTTTTTCACTACGCGGAAAGGCGTTTTACCGTCATAAAGGCGCGAGGCGGCGAAACTGCATATCTCGTAAAGACGTGTTCCGGCGTCGTTCAGGACGTCTGCCGCTGCTGCGTCTCCTCTGGAGGCAGTTTCGTCTACAGTGCGGGCAAGCGACGCGAAACGGTCTTTGTCAATATATTTCGAATAAATTGCCGCGATAAGGTCGTCGAAGTTCGTGACTTTTACGGCATCGAAAAACGCGCCGGTCAATCCGGTCTGTCCGATCCTTCCGTCATGTGCCAGACATACTTTTTCGAGCGCTTTTTTAACTATATAATATGCGCTGCCTTCGTCGGAACAGATATGTCCCCATCCCGAGACGCGGATGAGATTCACTGCACCGTCCTGAGCAAGGCATATAGTACCGGTACCGGCGGTTATTGACATCCCCGCGTCGCTTCCGAGATTTGCCCTGAGCGCGATGACAGCATCGTTGAAGACCGCGGCATTGTCCGTCCCGCTTGCCTCTTTAATGATCCGCTTCATCGTTTCGGTAGAATCTTCGCTTACTATCCCGGCAGATCCGATACATACGGCCTTCGGTTTTCCGCCCAGGCGGTCAATACACTTCCCGATCAGTTCGGTGAGTACTTTTCTCACCTGTTCTTCGGATGACGCGCAGATGTTGGTACCTCCGCCTATGCTTTCATAAAGTTTAGTTCCGTTAAGATCCGCGGCATATAGTTGCGCTTTTGTTCCTCCGCCGTCAATTCCGATCACGTAGTCGCTCATTATTTCCTCCGCTTTTCCTCTGCTTTTCGTTTGTACGAAATATATTAAATTACCTCGCCGCCGTTGTCAAGAGCCCCGCCCGATGCTATAATTGTCCCGCCGGCGATCATTCCGGCAGATCATTTTTGCAGGAGGCAAAATCCTTCATGAATACTTTGATTTCAGCCGCTTTTACGGCCTTATCCGGCTCAGCGCTCCCGGTCTTTCTTGCTTCGAAAACGGACGGAACAGGAAGCCTTGCGGTAAGCTATCTGATCACTGCCGGTGCGGTAGTTTTGCTCGTTATATGCCTTTCCGCTAACAAATACGTTCAGAAACGTCTCGGTTCAGGCGGCGAGGCGGCGCTCGGATTTACGTGCGCAAGGTGTTTGATAAGCACGCTGATAGTGTTCGCTGCAGGCTGTATCATCGAAAAGGGCGTTCCGAAGATCGAATGGTTCTCGCTGCTCATCGCGTCGCTCGTTGCGCTTACGATGATATGCTATACGCTGCTCGGGTTCAGGATCCTGAAATACGGAAGTCTGTCGGTATTTACAGTGTTCCTGATGCTTGGCGGTATGATGGTGCCTTATCTTTACGGAGTGATAATGCTCGGAGAACATATAAATGCTCCCAGAGTGATCGGGCTGGTGCTTATGACCGTGTCTCTTTTCCTGCCTCTCATAGGTTCGTCTTCGGATAAAACGAACGGGCGCGCAGAGAGGTCGGTACGCGCTAAGATCATTTTCGGCATCCTGTGCTTCGCAGTATTTATTCTTAACGGTCTTACAAGTATTTTTACAAAGATCCATGCTGCTAACGTCTTCCAGAAGGTCGTTTCTAAGCCTATCGCTTTTGTAATGCTTTGCAATCTTATGGGTTTTGTTTTTTCCGGGATCGCGCTTATCGTGATGATCCTTATTCATAAACGTTCGGCGGCGATGCCGGATGCTTCCGGTACATCAGAGAGCGGGGCCGGGACGAATTTTGTTGACGGAGCTTCTGCAAAAACATTCGCCAAAGCATTCCTTATGGTATTGCCCGCCATAGCCCTCGCTTCCCTGTTCGACAGCGGATCATATTTCCTCCAGCAGCTCGGAGCAGCCGCATTGCCCGCATCCGTGATGTACCCGCTGCTTACCGGTGGTTCGATCGTACTGAGTGCCGTGATCGGTTTCTTTTTCTTCAAGGAAAAGCCTTCGCGCCTTGCGCTGATCGGGCTTATTATCACGTTTGGGTCAACTCTTCTGTTCCTGTTCTGACGGACTTTTTCCTGCGTCTTCACCGGTCAGACGGAAATGCAGATGATAAAAAGCCAAAATAAAACCCGGCACCGATGAAGTTCACGGATGCCGGGTATTTTAGTTATTATGTCAGTTTCAGGGGCGTTCTGTTATCTCCTGGGAGTCCTGAGAAAAGGAGGAACGGAGAATTCATCGTCGTCGCCGACAAACTTATTATTCTTTTCGGGCGGATTATCGGTCGGTGCAGGATTTTTGGGCTGCTTAGGCTCGAACGTGGGCTCGGGAATGAACGAGACGTCATTATCGTCATCGTCGAAACCGGCGGCAATAAGCGTGACCACCATCTCGTCGTTCATCTCGTCGTCGTTCTCGGCCATCTTTGCACCGAATATGATCTGAGCGTCTTCGTCTACCTGGTCATGGATGATATCTGTGACCTGTGTAAGCTCGAACATATTGATGTTATCGCCGTAGTAGTATACGAGTACGGATTTAGCGCCCTTGATAGAAGTCTCAAGCAGCGGATTCTGTGTCGCGATCTTCAGAGCGTCCTCTGCTCTGTCCTTACCGGAAGCGCGGCCTACGCCCATATGTACGACGCCTTTATCCTTCATGGTAGTGCGGACATCCTGGAAGTCAACGTTAACTTCACCGATCTCGGTAATGATGTCGCAGATGCCCTGTACGGAATTGCTCAGGACCTGATCTACAAGTCTGAAAGCGTTCGAGATCGTAACTTTCTCGTCTACGACCTTCATGATGTTATCGTTGGGTATGACTACGAGCGAGTCAACTCCCTGACGGAGCTTCTCAATGCCTGCGGTAGCAGCCTGCATCTTGCGGCGTCCCTCAAAACCGAACGGCTTCGTAACTACCGCGACGGTCAGGATACCCATCGATTTAGCCATTTCGGCAACGACAGGAGCGGCACCTGTGCCTGTTCCGCCGCCCATACCGGCAGTGATGAAGACCATATCGACACCCTGAAGGTGTTTATTGATCTCGTCTCTCGACTCCTCAGCGGCCTTCTCACCGATCTCGGGATTAGCGCCTGCGCCAAGTCCGCGGGTGAGTTTCTCGCCAAGCACGATCTTCGTCTCGGCACGGTTCTTAAGAAGAACGGCCTTATCTGTATTCATGGCGATGAACTCTACACCGCGCATACCGGACTCGATCATGCGGTCAACGGCGTTGTTTCCGCCTCCGCCTATGCCTATTACTACGATCTTTGCGTCTTTTCCAGCTTCGCTATCATATTCAATGCTCAAGGTAAAACCCCCTTAGTTCAACAAAACGTATTGCACATTACATAATACAACATTTTTTTCTTTTTAGCAATACCCATATAAAGGTTTTTTGCGGAAAATTATTTATTTTTTTACGCGTGAGCCTCCGGATACGCTCCTGACAGGCTCTTATCTGCGTTATCGCACTCAGTCTCTCAGCTTTCCCATAAGGTTTTTGAACTTTTCTTTAACGGAAGCAAACACGCCCGGCTTATTATCCTCCGGGACTGTTTCAGGCTGGATCCGGTCTATATCCGAACGCTTCATGCCGTACGGCAGCATGGACGCTATGTACATGATCATGCCGCTGGTGTACGTGAATATCGCTTTCATTGCGGTGTTGCGCGTGAAATCGATATCGGCGAGCCTGGTCTTGAACACTCTTTCGCAGATCTTATCGAGGCCGGAGAATCCGACTATGCCGTCCCCGGAAAGTACGACGCGGTCAATAAACGACGTGTCTATCTCGTCAATATCGAGCCTCTCTTTAATGATCCCGAATATATCCTCGATCCTCGCCTGCATTATCCCCACGATCTCGGAGCACTTTACGACGCGCGATTTACCGTCTGCCAGCGAACCGATGGCGACGTCAACGTCATTGGTGACGAGTGAAACGTCTGCTATCTGGTAATCGCATTTGAGCAGCTCGGCCTCTTCCCTTCTTACGTTCAGTACCTGCGCGATATCGCCTGTGATCGTTCCGCCGCCTACAGGCAGAGCAGAGGCATAATAAATGTTTCCTTTGTAGAAAACGCAGAATTCCGTCGCGAAACCGCCCATATCGATGAACAGCGTGCTGGCGTCAGGATCGGGGCAGGCAGTGAGCAAAGCTCTTACCGCTATCGAGAGCGGGATAAACCCGTCGATCTCAAGGCCTGCTGCCGTAACGCACTGGCTGATCGATTCAACGTACGTATTCTCTGCGATGAGCAGCTGAGCATCGACGCGAAGGTTCGACGCCTTCAGCCCGATCGGAGACGACGTCTGCAGACCTCCGTCGAGGATGAACTTTACCGGTACGGCTCCCAGAAGATACTCGTTATCATAAAGCTCGGTGCCCTCGACTTTATCAAGCAGCATCGCCACGTCATGTCCGGTAACGACCCCCTGTTCGGTGCCGGGACCGTAATCGCCGTTCTCCACGTAGACAGGCTGGATATCCACGGAATCAACGTTGCGCACGTATTTTACGTGAGCGCCGGAAATGCTTACGTACGCGGAACGGACGATTATAGACGTCTTTTCCTGGATGCGTTTTACGACTTTACGTATGCTCTCGGTCACTTCGGCAGAATTTTCGATTTTGAACTTTCTGATACCGTGGCATACGGAATAATCGCGGGCAACGATGTGCGGTTTCCCGTTCGTTCCGACCTTCGCTACCAGCAGCCTGACTCCGGTAGTTCCGATATCCATTACAGCAATGTATTCGTTCATGATCTTCACCGCTCCTATTTTTTCCTGATATCCCTTTTCATGTATTTACTGAAGAACATTCTTCTGAGTAAGGCGAAATTCTCAAACAGCCTGACTCCGAACGCAAACATCGGGACTAGATAAAGGCTGAGCCCCATTTTCTCTCCGATAAACGTCAGCAAAAGCGCGAGCAGAAGGTTTCCGAGGAATCCGGTAATAAATACCCTTATATCGAATCTTTTCTGCATATCGGCTACAGCGCCGCCGAACACCGTATCAAGTCCCGCCAGAATTCCCACCGCAACGTATACGGTAAGACCTTCCGGAATATCAAAAGGAAGGAAAATACCTATAAGTATTCCGATTATCATGCCCAGGATGGGTATCATACGGTCAATCCTCCCTCTCTCCGTTTTTCACGAATGTCGCCTGTTTACCGTCAGCCACAGTCAGCGTGCCGTTGGATTCTCCGCTTATGCCTTTATCCATTGCACCTTTCAGCATCGACAGTTTAACCCCCATATTTTCAACTCCGCCCAGTTTAATAGTCAGAGCCGGGGAACAATACAGGTATATATTATTATAATCCGAAACGTCGGCAATATCAATATACCCGTCCATATTAAGCTGCGTAAGCAGCGCGCTTATGCGGATGGCTGTGTCAATATTTTTGTTTTTCCCGTCGGAGATGCTCCTTCCGAGCTTGTACCCGGGAAGATCGATCCCCTTGACCAGCATCCTGCCCTCCGGTACGTTTTCCTTAGTGAACGTTTCCAGCACGATACCGTGATTATCGCACAGAAGATAAGTGTCGTAGAACTCGGTCATGAATGACGCGCGCCTCTCGTCAGCAGTGACTGTAACTGTCGAACCCGGTCTGTATTTTATGCACACGTTTTCCAGGTACGGGCAGTCGAACATGATCTTTTCCTCGGCTTTCACAAGTTCAAGGCTGAAAAAGCTCTTGGTCTGCCCTAAAGAAGAATTGGAAAGAACGGCGCGAAAACCGTTCATGCCGATATATTCCTGAAGATACGAACCGATGCGTTCCCCGGTATAATGTTCGAATTCCGCGGTCTCGATGGTCTTTATTTTAAAAAACGGTGCAAAAAACAGAACGGTAAGTGCGAGCGATATAGTAAGCACTACCGCCGCTATTGCCACGGCGATCTTCGTTCTTCTGCTCTTTTTAGGCTGCTTTTTGCTCTTCTTTTCCATCCGGCAGTCCTCAAACAAAGCGGTCAGGCCGATCCGGCGATTTATTGACCGATCTCTTTCATTATCTCGCGAAATGCCTTCTCGCTCCCCTTAATGGTATCGCGGCTTACGCAGTACGAGAGGCGGAAATATCCGGGATAGGAGAATCCGCTTCCCGCGACAACTATAGTGCGGTGCCTGAGGGCGATCGCGGCGAATTCTTTATCGTCCGGGATAGGGCTCTTCGGGAACAGATAGAACGCGCCCTGAGGCTTCGTGCATTCGAATCCTGCTCCTGTCAAAATGTCATACAGCATATCTCTGCGTTCTCTGTACGCGTCCAGTCCTACGGCCCGGTCAAGGTGGTTAACGACTACTTTCTGGAAGATCGCCGGGGCGTTGACGAAGCCGAGCGTGCGGTTTGAATAGACCAGCGCGGCGTCAAGCAGATCTTTATCTGCCATATCGGGACATACTGCTACGAATCCGATCCGCTCGCCGGGAAGAGCAAGCGATTTACTGAATGAATTTACGGTTATGCTGTTCCGGAATATGCGGGCAACGGACGGTACTTTTACTCCGTCATATATTATCTTCGCGTACGGTTCGTCTGAAACAACGTACACAGGATGACCGAATTCTGCTTCCGCGTCGTCAAGCGCTTCCGAGAGTGCGACGAGGTCTTCTTCCGGGTATACCGCGCCGGAAGGGTTGTTTGGTGAATTCAGTATTATCGCCTTCGTACGGGCTGTGATCGCAGCTCTGATCGCAGGCACGTCCGGTCTGAAGGAGCCCCGGAGCGTAGGCACGGGTCTTACGACGCCTCCCTGATTCCCTACGTATGAATTATATTCCATAAAATATGGCGCGAGAGTTATGACCTCGTCTCCCGGATCGAGCAGCGAATGGAACGTTACGGACAATCCCGCTGCGGCTCCTACCACCATCACTATGTCTTCAGCGGTAAAAGCACGGCCGCTTTCGGCGCTCATATGATCCGCGATCTTTTCGCGCACGTCGGTAAATCCGGCATTCGACATATATTTGTGGATACCGGGTTCGCCTGCAAGAGCACGGATGTCGTCGATTATTTCCTGATCCGGTTCCGGGTCGGGATTGCCAAGCGCAAAATCAAAAACGTTGTCCGCGCCGAACTGAGCCTTTAATTTATTGCCCTGCTCGAACATGGCACGTATCATCGAGCCGGAAGCCAGACTGTCGCATATTTTCTTCGAGAACATTGACCTCACTCCCCTTTAAACGTGCGTATGATCGCCGCCCTGTCAGCCGCGCCGTATACCGCGGAACCTGCCACGAGCACGTCTGCGCCTGCTTTAACCACGTCAGCGTACGTTTTCGCGTCAACGCCGCCGTCGACTTCTATATGCATATCCGGGAATCCGGCTTTCGTGCACATTTTCCGCGTCGCTCTGATCTTTTCGGTCACCTGCGGTATGTACGACTGGCCTCCGAATCCCGGGTTTACAGACATGAGCAGTATCATATCTATATCCGGAAGTATATATTTAAGAGTATCTTCAGGCGTGGCAGGATTCAGCGCGACACCTGCCATACAGCCCTGCTTTTTGATGAGCTGAACCGTTCTGTGAAGATGTGTACATGCTTCCTGATGTACGGTGATTATATCCGCGCCGGATTTTGCAAATTCTTCGATGTATTTATCCGGATTTTCTATCATCAGATGAACGTCGAAAGGCAGTTTCGTTACAGGCCGCGCTTTTTTTATGACAGGCATACCGAATGAGATGTTCGGCACGAAATGGCCGTCCATGACGTCAACGTGTATCCAGTCGGCTCCGGCGCGTTCTACGCTCAGGATGTCCTCTCCCAGTTTCGCGAAATCTGCCGACAATATCGACGGTGCAACTAATATTTTCATATATGATCATCCTTTCCGGTTTTTATATTTGTTTTTCTCCCGCTCTTCTAATTCGCGGTATAGTTTAATATAGCGTTCGTAGCGCTCGGCTGCCATTATCCCTTCCGAAACAAGGCCGGGTACGAAGCATCCCGGCTCTCCGGTGTGGCTGCAGTCCTGAAAGCGGCATTCGCCTTTATGATTATACACCTCCGGGTAATAGCCGGACAAGTCGCGGGGTGCTATTCCGGGCAGTTCAAGCAGGCTGAATCCGGGCGAATCTATTATGAACGAAGGTTCTTTTACCAGTTCGCCAAGGACCGGAAAAAGTTCAGCGTGGCGCGTCGTGTGGCGCCCTCTCAGCGTTTTCTCGCTTATATCTCCGGTAGCCATGAAAGCGCCTCCGGTAAGGATGTTAAGTATAGTCGACTTTCCCACGCCCGACTGACCTGCCAGGACCGAAGTGCATCCGTCTATCGCACTTATCAGCGGCTCAAGACCGTGGCCGGAGCTGTCGCCCGCCTTTGTGGCAAAGCATTCGACGGCGTTTTTGTACTGGGAACATATCGACGCCGCCGCTGTCCCGTCCTGATCGGCTTTATTAACGACCAGCACCGGTCTGATCCCCGCAGCCATGGCGGCAATAATAAGTTTGTCCACCAGCATAAGATCCGGTGCCGGCGACAATGACGCTATGACCAGTACTATCTTATCGATATTGGCCACCCTGGGCCTGACAAGCACGTTGCGCCGCGGAAGTACTGCGCTTATTACAGCGCTTCCGGCGGTATTAGGATCATTTTCGAGCACTACGGAATCTCCCGTTACCGGAGATATTCCTTCGAGCCTCATGCTCCCTCTCAGCCTGCACTCAAAAACAGTACCCGAGGAGTAAACGGAATACAGCCCGCCGACTCCTTTGAGGATCGTTCCGGTATTCCCGGCCGCCATCATTTCTTCTCCGTATAATCCGGTGTCACGAGTATCTGGCGGTAAACCGAGCCGTTGATATAAACGGTCACTTTAACCGGCATGCCGTTGACCTGGACGTTCAGGTGATATTTCAGAGGGAATTCGTTTCTTCTTAAAGTGCCGCTGTAAAGGATATCAGAAAACGAACCGGAACCGACCAGCTGTTTTGATTCGATGCGCACGTTCACGTTATCCGTAACCATAAGATCGGACGGGAATTCAAGCGTGAGTTCCTTATCCGTCTGGAGCATCCTGACTGTATAGAAATATATCTCTACGGACTCGCCTACGTATACTTCCGTACCGGCTGCAGGATACTGGGCGACAACTGTCATTGACGCCAGCACGGGTGCCGGGGTCGGTGTAGGCGTAGGAGGAACTGTAGGGATAGGAGTCTGTGTCGGAACAGCCGTAGGCGTATTCGTGATCTCGGGAGTCGGCGACTCTTCGGGAGTCGCGGAAGGCTCTTCCGTTATCCCCGGTGTCGGTGATATCGTCGGAACGGGCGTAAACGTAGGAAGGAGCGACGGGTCGATCGTAGGCTCCGGCGTGGGCGTAGGTGTTGCGACGAGATCGGTTATGTCCGATCCGGGATCGGGGTACGCTCTTCTCAGCTTTAATCCCGCCAGATTCAGCTGCATCTCCGCCTCCTGTGCGCTGAGCCCGACAAGGTTAGGCACGCGCACCTTCTCCGACATCTGTCCGGTGCTGAAGAATATCGTGACGGAATCGCCCGGTGTAACTATCGATCCTGCGGCCGGAACAGTCCTTACGACAGTCTGCGCCTTATGCTGAGCGCTCGATACCGTCTGATAATTGATATTAAGTCCCGCGGACGAAAGTGCCGCGCCTGCTTCACGGTAATCTTTATCGACCCAGTCGTCGATAATGAACGAGTTGCTCAGGCTTGACACTTTAAGCGTAAGCACGTCCTTAAGCGTGATCGTCTCGCCCGGCATCACGCTCTGTCCGACGACGTATCCCATCGGATAATCTTCGCTGAGCACAGGCTCCTGAACCACGTTAATGCCTTTCAGTGTAAGCTCGCTTATGACTTCCTGCGCATTCATCGCGGAATAATCGCCGACTTTATACGAAACGGAAGTGAATCTGTCCATGTTTGAGTTCAGATTGTTGAACCGGTTCACCATAAATATTATCCCGACGATGCCCAGAATGATCGCGAGCACGTACGCAAAAGTCGTCAGCGTTACGTTTCGCACTATCTCCGCTCGTCTGATCTCAAGTTCTTTATCTGTATAATCGGCGACGCTCTTTCTGCGTGAAGACGGCTCTTTCTTTTCGTTTTCCTCTTTGTTATATTCTCCGATATCTTCCCTGCGTATTATCAGAGGAGCGGAGAATTCCGTCGCTTCGAGGTTCTGTATATCTGCCGCGCCGTCGATAAGGTTGTTTTCCGGAGTCAGGAATGAGTATCCCGGGTTTGCGGAGACCATTTTCAGTCTCGCGTACATATCTCTCGCGGTCTGGAATCGTTCGGCCGGATCCTTCTTCGTAGCCATCATTACAAGATCGCTCACGCCGTACGGTATATCCGGATCTACGGTATGTGGCGGTACGATGTTTCCGTCGATATGCTTAAGAGCTATGCTGACGTGAGATTCTCCGTCGAAAGGCACGACGCCTGTGACCATCTCGTATAGCGTGATACCGATCGAATAAATATCCGATCTCTCATCGGTAAAGCCGCCTCTGGCCTGCTCGGGCGACAGATAGTGGACCGATCCGGCGCTGTCTCCCCCTGCCTTTCTCGTGCCTTCCGTTACGGCGTGGGCAATACCGAAGTCAGTCAGTTTTACTCTGCCTTCGTCGGTGATGAGTATGTTCTGAGGCTTGATGTCCCTGTGGATTATGCCGTGGCTGTGAGCACAGTCGATCGCAGACAATATCTGTGCGGCGATGTTCAGGGCGTCTCTCCAGCCCATAGACTGTATCACGTTGATATATGCTTTCAGCGTGATCCCGGAAACGTATTCCATAACGATATACGGCAGATCGTCTTCCTGAGAAAAGTCGTATATCTCTACGATATTCGGGTGGTGGAGGTCCTTTGCCGCGTTGATCTCGTTTCTGAAATGGCGGACGAATTCTTCATCTTCCGCATATTCTTCACGCAGCATTTTTACGGCAACGATGCGTTCTTCCTGGAGATCCATGGCGCGGTACACCACGGACATCCCTCCGGTGCCCACTTTATTGTCCAGCCTGTAGCGGCCTCCCAATATTACTCTGTCTGCTGCATCTGTCTGCATTGTCCGTCTGCTCCGAAATTTTGCTCAGTGAGGTCCTTAAAGCTGGACCACTACTGCTGTTATATTATCTCTTCCGCCCTTGGCGTTCGCCATCTCTACCATTTTATCTGCGATATATGAAGGATCGGCTTCTTCCGATAGACATGCCCTGATCTCTTCGAAACTGAGCATCCCCGACAGTCCGTCCGAGCAGAGCATCAGTTTATCGCCTTTTATGTACGGGTCAGTGAACAGGTCTCCGGTCGGGCATGCGAAAAAGCCCAGACCGTTGGTTATCCTGTTACTGCCGTATAGTTTTTTTGCTTCGTCTGCCGTAAAACGGCCGCTCCGTACGAATTCGGCATATATCGTATGATCTACCGTAAGCTGCCTCAGCTTCCCCTGAGAGAAAATATATGCTCTGCTGTCTCCGAAGTTGATCGTTATTACGTCCCTGTCGGTAACGGCGCTCGCTACGAGCGTAGTACCCATATCGGTATGTTCAGAACCGTATGCCTTGCGTACGATCTCCTCGTTCGCCTCCTGGGCGGTACGTTTAAGGAATTCCACAGGTTCTGGTCTTCTATTTGATTCGTGACATTCCTGGTAATTACGCGCAAAAACTTCTGCGGCGATCTCGCTGGCAACTTCTCCGGCCTTATGCCCTCCGACCCCGTCGGCAACGGCAAAAAGTGAAAAGGGCATATCCGGCAGGTTAGCCATGCAGAAATTGTCCTCGTTTTGCTGACGCATTATTCCTTTATCTGTCTTTGCGCCGTATCTCATCGGGCCTCCGATGCGTGCCTTGGGCGGATCATTCTTCCGCTTCGGCACCGTTTCTTTCTTCTATTGCCTTGCGCCTTAGCTGGCCGCATGCAGCTTCGATATCTCTTCCCATGGCTCTTCTGACCGTAGCGGCCAGTCCGCCCTTTTCCAGTCTGTCCCTGAATGCGTTTATTCTTATCTTATCGGCACGGCGGTAACCCGTTCCTTTAACCGTATTTACCGGGATAAGATTTATATGGCAAAGCGTCCCGCCCAGAAGCTTTATCAGCTCGTCCGCGTGAGAGGCAGTGTCATTTACGCCGGAGATCATGGCATATTCGTACGTAATACGCCTACCTGTCTCCAAACTATAAGTTTTACACATTTCAAGCAATTTGTCAAGGCTGTATTTCTTTGCGACCGGCATCATCCGTGCTCTTTCTTCCTGAAAAGGAGAATGGAGCGACACGCTTAAAGTGACCGGCAGATCTTCCTTCATCAGTTTTTCGATCCCGGGGACGATGCCGCACGTTGACAACGACATTTTCCGGTAGCTGATGTTTAGCCCGTCCGGATCGTGTGCCATGCGCATAAAGGCAACGACGTTATCGTAGTTATCCAGCGGTTCTCCGACGCCCATCATAACGACGTGCCCGATATTGACCCCGGCGTCGCGGCTCATCACTTTTATCTCCCCCGCGATCTCGGCCGCGGTGAGGTTCCGCCCGAAGCCGGCCTTTGCAGAGGCGCAGAACGTGCAGCCCATCCTGCAGCCCGCCTGAGTGGATACGCACGCGCTGTAGCCGTATTTATATTTCATCAGCACGCATTCTATTATGTTTCCGTCGCCCAGATCGAGCAGGTATTTCGAAGTACCGTCGATCGCGGAGACGAGTTTGCTTATTATTCTAAGCGTTCCGTCGCTGTACTTATTTTTCAGTTCTTCACGAAGCGAAAGAGGCAGGTCCGTCATTTCGTCGAATGACGCACCTTCACGCAGCCATTTTCCGATCTGCCTCACTCTGAATGCCGGAAGGCCGAGCGGGGCAAGCTCCGAAGCGAGTTCATCTGCTGTCAATTCACTTAAATTGAGCCGCGCTGTGTCCATTAAGGTATTCTCCCGCAGTCATCCTTCTGGCGCCTTCGCCCTGTATCTCAAGTATTTCTATCATGCCGCATCCGCACGCCGCAAACAGCCTTCCTCCGTCTGTCACACACGTTCCGGGAGTGGGATCATTATTAACGTCATCGCACGTACGCTCCGTGCCTTCTGACGTTCCGGAAAAAGCCGTTTTCCAGATCTTTACCCTGCGGCCGTCTAAAATCGACCACGCGACCGGGAACGGATTCGTTCCTCTCACGAGATCGTGTATCTCCTTCGCACTTTTATTCCAGTCGATATGCCCTGTCTCGCGGTCTACCATCGGAGCAAACGTCGCCAGCGCGTCATCCTGGCGCTTTGGCGTGACGCATCCGCGCTCCAGCCCGATAAGCGTCTTTCTGAGCGTTACCGGCCCCATAGCGGCCAATACGTCGTGCAGTTCTCCCATAGTCATATCCGGGCCGACAGGCGTCTTATCCTTAAGAAGGATATCGCCCGTGTCCATTCCTGCGTCGGTCAGCATCGTCGTGATACCGGTCTCAAGTTTACCGTCTATCACGGTATGCCAGATCGGCGCGGCGCCCCTGTATTCAGGCAGAAGGCTCGCGTGCACGTTCACACAGCCGTATTTAGTTATTTTAAGGACTCTCTCGGGAAGTATTTTCCCGTACGCGCAGGTGACCATCACGTCTGCGCAGACGCTTTTCAGTTTTTCATAGAATTCATCGCTTTTCGCATTCGAAGGCTGGTACACTTCTATCCCGTGTTCGAGCGCCATCATCTTTACCGGCGGCATCGAGAGCTTTTCTCCCCTTCCTTTACGCGCATCAGGCTTCGTAACGCACAGCACGACCTGATGCTCTTTTATAAGCATCTCGAACGTGTTAAGTGCGAATTCCGGTGTTCCGAGAAATATGACTCTCATTTCTCTGCCTCCTGCTTGCGGTAGTTTTCCGCCTTGTCCTTATAAAGCACGCCGTCAAGGTGATCGATCTCGTGCTGGCATACGACCGCGAAAAAGTCTTCCGCGTCAAACGACAGCGGCTCTCCGTTCACGCCTGTGGCGTCAATATGTATCTTCTTTGCTCTTACGACTTCTCCCTGGTATCCCGGCAGCGAGAGGCAGCCCTCCGTGCACGTCTGCTCCCCTTCTCGCGACGTGATCACCGGATTGATCAGGGCTATCTTATTTCCCTGCGTGTCGTCGATCACCGCGATGCGCCTGAGTATGCCGATCTGAGGCGCGGCGAGACCGACGCCGTTACTGTCGTACATGGTATCGAACATATCTCCTATCAGTTTGCGCGTGCTATCGGTAACTTCTTTAACCGGCTTGCAAGTCATTCTTAATATATCTTCCCCTTCGGTCCTTATCCTTCTGATCGCCATCGTATGTTTCCTCCGTCAGTTTTCGAATACCGTGGCCAGCCTCATTCCTGTGCCAGGCTTTATTTTAGCATATTGGCGCAAAAAAAGCGCGATAATTTGTGAACGGTCGGGCGCCTTTACAGTCAGCCGCCAGCGGTACCTGTCTCCGATCTTGGGTATCGCTTCTCTTGACGGCCCGAGGACGCAGATCTCGCCTTCCGGCCGGTCAGGATCATCGCACGAAGCGACGTCTGAACGCATTGCCGCCGCAAGAGCCGAAAGATAGTCGAACACGCCCCTGTCGTCTTTCGAGTTCACGCGGATATTGCAAAGCGAGCAAAAAGGAGGATAGAGCATTGTCCGCCTGAACGAGAGCTCCTTATCGTAAAATTCCTTATAATCGCCGTCTACAGCGGCATGTATGGAAGGGTCGTCGATATTATACGCCTGTATCAGCACCTTTCCCGGATCTTCGCCTCTTCCCGCTCTTCCTGCGACCTGTGCGATCACCTGGTACGCCTTCTCGCCTGCGTCGTATTCCGGCTGGTTTATCTGCCCGTCCGCGTCAATAATCCCGACCAGCGTTACGCCCGGGAAGTCGTGGCCTTTGGTTATCATCTGAGTTCCTACCAGGAACGGTATTTTTTCTTTCTGAAAGCGTTTCAGCAAAGCCCCGTGTCCGTCGCGGCCCTTCACCGTGTCCGAGTCCATACGGAGCACTTCGGCATCCGGGAAATCCTGCTTTAGTTCTCTCTCCACGCGTTCCGTCCCCGCGCTTCCGAAGCCCAGGTAGGGCGAATCACATTTGGGGCATCTTTCCGGGGCAGGAGCGGTCTTTCCGCAATAATTGCAAAGAAGTCTCCCCGCACCCTTGTGGAACGTCATCGGAAGGCCGCAGGAACCGCAGATCATTGACCGCCCGCAATCACGGCAGAACATTCGCGAACTGTAGCCGCGGCGTCCAACGAAAAGCATCGATTGACCGCCCGAAGCGTAGTTCTCCGCGAGCGCTTCTTTAAGCTCTCTCGAAAACAGATTTCCGTACGCCAGATTAGCGCGTTCTTCACGCATATCCACTACTCGCATCGACGGTAGCTTCCCGGGACCCGCGCGCTCCGGGAGATTCAGCAGTCTGATCTCGCCTGTTCCCGTACGGTGGTACATCGTTACGTCCGGAGTCGCAGAACCGAACAGGACGCATGCGCCTGACGCCGATCTCAGTTCAGCCACTTCACACGCGTTATATCTCAGACCGGTTTCCTCGGATCGGTACGAACCGTCGTGTGCCTCGTCGACGATGATCAGCCTGACGTTTTTCAGCGGCGCGAATATTCCGGAACGCGTGCATACGGCGATGCGGGCAATTCCTTTGCTCATCCTGTACCATTCTTTTTCTCTTACCGCGTCAGTAAGCGCGGAATGCCACACCGCGACGTTCTCCCCGAACCGCGACGTGAAGTGTGATATCATCTGGGGCGTTAAAGCTATCTCCGGTACCATCATTATCACGTCTCCGCCCGTTTTCAAAACGTGGGAGATCAGGTGCATATACACCTCTGTTTTTCCGCTGCCTGTGACTCCGTGCAGCAGGAAAAGCTGCGGTTTTTCGCTGTCAATGCTTTCTTTAACTGCTTCGAATGCTTCTTCCTGCTTAGGATTTAGCGTATGCTCTGAATAAGTCGGGAGCATCGCTGAAGATATGCATTTATTATCACCTGAAAAGTCCCGGGCGCCTGCTTCGCGCGTCGAAAAAGCAATAAAGCCTTTCTTTTCAAGCGCTTTTATCTGTGCGCGGGATGCTCCTGTTTTAAGCATAAGATCGTCGGTGTCTAAAGCATATTCCGCGGATCCGGCGTTATACCGGTCTGATCCGGTCAGTTCCTCGAGTACCTTTATCTGAAAAATGCTGCGGAGTTTCGTACCCGAAATGATATTTTCTGCTTCTTTTCGCGAAATGGCCAGTTTAACGACCTCGATCTGCCTGGATGCCGACTTTTTTTTAGCCAGCAGCGGACGGATACATCTGATCGCCATGCCTCTGGTACACGCATAGATCCTGCACATACCCTCGCACAGTTCCAGTTCCTGTTCTGACAGCGGGTAGTCGCCGTACACTCCGGCTATTTCCTTAAACGAGATCTTTCTGCCGGCCTCTGCTTTACCTCCGGTCACGCCGTTATCCGCACCGTTCCCGCCTCCGCCATCGGCTTCCGGCCGGACAACGTCCCAGACGACAGCTTCCCTTAAACTGTTGCCGTTTCCGAAAGGGACAACGACAAACATACCCCGCCTTATCGGAACGCCCGTTTCCGGGACCTCTTCATCAGCGAGGTAAGTATAAAGCATATCGAAAGCCAGCGTGCTGTCAAGCAGATAAACTTTCAGGTGGACCTTCAATTAAACCAGACCCTTTCTCAGGATCAGACAAATTCACGTATGAACGAAGGCATAGTCTCTTCGTCACCGTTTATACTGATGTAAAAATCAGCATTGTGCTCCGCAGAGATCTTCACGATTCCGTCGAAGAATTTCTTCAGCGAATCCACGTCCTGATGTACTATATATGTCAATCCGTCTATGAATATTGTTTCGATATCGTAATTCTGTGATACGACTCCGCATATGAATCCTAAAAAAGCGTCGGAACCGTATACCGGGTAATCAAGTATGTTAATGAAACGTATTTTGTGGGAAAGTTTTACCAGAAGTTCGTTGCTGTCGTCGATGTAGACCACCGAGCCGTTTGTTTCTTTAGCCGTGTTATTGGCAGATTCCAGCATATGTTTTGTTTTACCGGTACCCTTCTTTCCGTAAAATACCTTTATCATCGCAATCGCCTCCCAATTATTTTTTGTATACTGATTTTATCACATCGGCGAAAGATTTACAACTACAACTTCAGGGCGCGTTCCGTGACGCAGCGGGAACATGGCGCAGCCGAGTCCGGAAGTTATACAGACGTCATACGGACCGACTTTATGGCGGCCGTAATAGATTCCTTTTTTAGGCAGAACGTCTTTTTTCAGCGTTTTAAACTCGATGTGTCTGACGAGTCTTATCTGACCTCCGTGAGTATGTCCGCAAAGGACACAAGAAGGCCCCTCACCGGAAACGGCACAGGAAGCGTTGGCAACGTCCTGTTTCAAAAGCATATCGGCGTTATGCGTCGCGAGAACAAAATCATAAGAACCGTCTTTCGCGATCCTGCTCCAGCTGTCAATCAGTTTGCCGGGATCTTCGCATGCAGAGTTAAAGTCATTTAGTCCGCCTATCAGGACGCTCCCGACGACCGTATATCCGTCATCGATCACTCTCACGTCTGCTTTCAGCGACGTGAAAGCATCTATAAATTCCTTTTTTCCTCCATTTAAAGACGCTGCGACGTCGTTGTCGTGATTTCCGGGAGTGATTATCACAGGCACTTCCGCTCCGAGCGCGATCGTGAGCACGAACTGCCTTGCTCTTTCGATATCGCGCGTCTTGTTTACGAGATCGCCCGTAATAAGAACGAATTCGGGATCTTCCTCTTTTATTGCCGTCAATATATCTCCCCATTTTACGGGCATCATAGATATATGAACGTCAGAGATAAAGCAGAACTTTTGAGGTTTTGCGCGTCCGGAAGATCTGAACGTTTCGGTGACGATATTCAATTCAGCCGCATTCCTGCTCATTTTCCTGGCGATAAATGAGCCTGCGATTACTAACGAGCATATAACGATCGTGAAAATGTACCAGAACATAAAATATACCGTCAGCTCCAGTTGTCGTGACTGACCTCCACGTCGCCGGAGTCAACGCTTCTGTTCAGCCTGCGCTTTTTCTTGCCCGCGTCCTTATCCTGCGCCGGCGGAACGATGTCCTTTTTAAAAGCGATAAGCCATATGATCCTTATAAGACCGATCAGCAGGAGCGCGGCGGCGACACCGTACGCGATATAACAGAGAGTCTGTATAAAATCCGAGAGCCTGTACGTCGTATTTTCTTCATTCAACCCTACGTGCTCCGTTTTGGACGTTGCCGACGGCGCTTCCGTTTCCGGGACGATTATATTGCCCTTTTCATCCGTTGACGGAACTCTCGTCGCTCCATCGAGAGGAGGCGGGGTCAGTTTCCCGAGTGTGGGAGGCGTTGTGGCGTCCGGGACTGCAGTAGGCGTCCTGGTCGGATACGGTGTCCTGGTCGGAACCTCCGTCGGGACAGACGTAACAGTAGGCGTGGCCGGCTCCGGCGTAGATTCGCTCACTTCGGGAGTTTCTGAAACTTCCGGCGTTCCAGGTGTTTCTGAAGGTTCTCCGGAAGGGCCGGGAGTCTCGTCCCCGGGGATATCCGTGTTCTGAGGGTCATCAGTCACGTCCGGCGTGACGTCCGGCGTCGCGTCATCAGTAGTGTCAGGAGTTGAGTCCCCGTCTGAAGGCGTAGGTTCGGCGGTATTCTCTTCCCCGGTCGGTCCGTCGGTAGGAGCAGTTTCGTCCGGTGTCACGTCAGGTCCGTCCGTATTTTCAGTAACAGCTTCGGTAGGAGTCACGTCCGGCGCGGACGTTTCAGATGGTTCCGTATGTTCTTCAGTCACTTCGGGCGGCGTTGTATCTTCAGGCTCGCCCGTATCCGAAGGATCGTTTACAGTCTCTTCTGCCGCCATAGCTATAGTTCCGCGGTTAAGCGTCATTCCGATCTTTCCTGCCGAGAAAAGTACGGCAGCGGCAATTATAAAGGCGAATACGTCTCTCCCTCTCCTTTTACCGTTTTCGCTCCCTCCGGCATCGTCAACGTTTCTGCCGCTTTTAGCGCGGTTTCTTCCCCAGATGATGAACCCTATAGCGATACCGCACCATATTCCGCATACTATCCCGGCCATAATGATAAGCGCGAGTTTCTGCCTGGTGATATTAACTTCGCCTCCGTCGGCGCTGTATGGCGTTTCTGACGGATCTTCCCTCGTACCGTCCGTTGCCGGCGGTAACGTCACGATCGCGATAGCAGTAGGTTCCTGCGGCACGTTTGTGGCATCTGAAGGCGGCGTTGCGGGCTCCTGCGAAGGCGTTAACGATCCGCTCACATCCGGAGTTTCCGTTGCCGGAACAGCGCCGGAAGGAAGCTCGGTATCCGCGGGTGCAGTCTGGTCAACGGGAGTTTCGGAAGGATCTCCGGTATCGTCCGGCGTACCGGTCGCAGTTGGGATAATATCAGTGATCTCCGGCGTATTCGTAGGATCAGGAGTCGGTTCGACCGTCTTCGTCGCGGTAGGCGTCCCGGTCGGATCTGCCGTAGGAGTAGGAGTCGCAGTAGGAGTCCGCGTAGGCGTGACGTCCGGAGTCGCGGTAGGCGTAGCCGTGGGCGTCGCAGTAGGAGTAGCCGTAGACGTAGCGGTAGGCGTCGGCGTAGGTGTCGCAGTGGGTGTAGGTGTCGGTGTAGCCGTGGGTTTTTGCGTAGGCGGAACGTAAATTTTCTTGCGGAATGTCGTACCGGGGTGGAATTCGTCATAATTCTCATCCGAATACTGCAGCATCGTTAGAACTATCTCCTCGTCAACGTCACGCGGGCAGTTATCCGCCACTTTAAGAGTTATCTTGCACAAAGTACCTTTATTAGTCCCGTTGCCGTCAGCCTGAAGTATAGTAACGACGTTTGGATCGCTTTCGCTCCAGCTGACAGTATCGGCAAGCATACCGGATTTATCACCTGAAACGTATACCAGCTTCGGCCCGAATTCTACGCGTATCATCGATCCGGTGATCACTTCATCCGCCTCGTATCCGATCGTAAGAACGATGCTCTCCCCCGGTACAGGCTCTTCCTTGGACAACGTAAGCACAGGCCTTCCTTCGGCAAAAGCATATCTGAAAAGGCCGCCGGAAAAGCATAAAACAAATGCGATCACGACGGTGACGACAGCGGCAATGACAGACACAGCCATAGCGGTCGAAGGAACGTTTCTCTTCCGTTCTTTAAGGCCGCTCGCCGCTCCGTCGGTTTTCATTTCCGCGCTGCCCCTGTTTTCAGTTTTGCTCTCCTTTATTTTCCCCATCATTCATTCTCCTGCGAATGTGTCTCCTGACGGTCATATATTATACCGCTTTCGGCGGTACTAATTCAACTCGATCGTTCCAAGCAGATATTGACGCAATTTAGCAAAATCACCTATGCCAAGCGAACCGTCTCCGTTCAGGTCCGCAGCGTAAACGAAATAATCCGAGATGATCCCGCCTTTAAGCAGATGCTGGCGAAGCTTGGCGAAATCTGCGATTCCCACGCTGCCGTCGCCGTTCGTATCACCTGATATAATGATCACGAAACGGTCAAATTCCTTGCCGCCGTCCGTAAGTGTTACCACTGCGCCGGTACCCGCTGCCCCGTTCTCGTCCAGAAGAGTTCCGGTGGGGCTGTAAACAAAGAGCACGGGAGAATCACCGCCGCTGACCGTGAACGACCCGGATATTGACGAAGCGGACGTGCCAGGTTTAAACCCGAATACGAGTTTTTCGCCGTTTTCAAGTTCCTGAATGCGCAGCGACGCGTCAATATCAGCGGCCGGATCGACGTATTCCGTAAATACTTTTCTCTCAGCGACGTCAACTTTTATCATCGCCGTCTCCGCATTGCCGCTCCGTGCGTCGATTTCCAGGGCGGTGACTGTTATTATCCCTGTCTCCTGCGGTACCCACACCGAATATGGCGTATTCTTTCTGACACTCCTGACCGGTCCGTCTTCATTAAGGCTGCTGAAAATATACACCGTATCAGCTGAACCGTCGCCGCCTTTTCCTTCCCAGGAGATCACGGAATGGCAGCCTTCGGATAACGATGCAGCCTCGCCTGTCATAACGTTAAGCCCTTTATTATCAGTATATACCGGGCGCACGGGCTCATATTCCCCGCTGCCTAAACTGATACGGAGCCCGGCATTAGAAACGCGCCCTGCGGCGTCAATTATCATCACTGTTACAGGCAGACTGTCATCCGTAACAGCAGCTTCATCGGAAGGCGTTTCTGTTTCCGGAGCAGTGTCCTTTTTAGGAAGAGCGTCGGTACCGATCAGTTGCGGTGAGCAAAGCAGCGTGATATCCGCGTCATACTGCTTCAGCAGCGACCTTACGTATAAAGAAACGTCCCAGATTTCCCCCTCAGGAACAGGAGGAAGCTCTAATCCGTCGCTAAGAAGCAGATCCGTGCCTGACGTTGAAGGAGCCGAATTCACCTGAACACTTACGACCTTGCCCTCGATCCTGCCGCCTAAAGTTGCGGCAATATTAAGGTCGTACGTGCCGGAAACAGACGTATTGACCGCGCTCTGATCGAACCGTACGACAGGTATATCTCCCCTGAGCCCGCGGATCCCGCACGCTTCCGCTGCCTGCTCGGTGCTTAATTTTCCGCCTTTACCGAGCACCAGCTGGCTTTCCCGGCAGGGCGTACCGTCAAGTTCTCCGGAGATGCACAAGATCTCAGGCAGTTTTCCGTCAAGTTCGGCATACTTCGTTTCGCTCAAAGATACGGATGTTGTGCATATCACGAAACAATATTCACACCCGGAGGCTGTGCGGCGGATCGCCGATGCCATACCGAAACTAACTGTTCCGGGCGAGGTTACGATATCAAAACCGGACGGTGTATTGACGATCGAATTCAGCGCAAGGCCGGCTGCTTTTCCGGCGTCAACACACGTATAATCTGTGAAATATGTATATGCGTAGTCGCACGCTATACCGGCAGACGAAACCGCTTCTCCGATCGACCCGCGGGCTCGATCTGTCCCGGCCTGTCCATCCGCTTCGCTCCTATCGGATCCGTTCCCGAGCGCAGCCATAGCTGCGTACAGTGCCAGCCTGTCAAGTTCCTTCCTGCCGGCAGGTGTTTTCAATCCGTATCCGTTTCGTATTTCTAAATAGAGCTGCGACGACGCGCTGTCTGATGCGGCAATTATGCTGTCAGTTTCGGCGTAGTATACCGGATCGTGACAAGTGATCGCAGGCAGAACGTTTTTATTCACGGGATCTGTGGCGTCACTGGAGTTAACGGCAAGGACTAAAGCGGGTGAGATGAGATTCAAAAACAGAAGTATGGATATAAAAAAGGCAGGGACGCGAAAACCTCTCCGCCGTTTTTCAGGTAACGCCGGAGTAATTCTGAACGCATTTGTTAAGTGTGCATTCATTTTCATTAGTTGCTTCTCCCCTGCCGAGGCTTTATCGTTAGTTGATCAGCTGTATATAACTGCTGAAAGCGCGTAAAAATGTCTGCCGCATAGCGACAATACACCAATGGTATTATAGCACAAGCTGTCAAGCTCAATCAATTACTTTGAATTGCACCTCTGACGTACTGATGCTGTCCATTTTGATTATAACGTATCTCTGAAACGGCTGACATGCGTCTGCGACAAATACAGCGTGTACTCCTCTGTTTGTTCTCATATTCAGTTCGATATCGATCTGATCTGTGCCTGTTATCAATTTTTGAAGTCTGATCGGTCTTACGTAGATCGCTCTGAACGTGTAAACAAGTATCATTTCGTCAGAGTAGTTAACGTCCAGGTCCGTGCCCGGGATAAAGATCGCATCCTGCTCCTCCCTGCTCCGGACAATAAAATATCTTGACTCCGGCAGTGTTTCGTCGTCAATATTAGTTCCATCTTCCTCATATACTCCGCGAATATGATTAGCCGCGTGAAACCCCGGATCGATCATACCGGCCGCGTTATCGTTCAAAATGACCGCATTGTTATCGATAATATTCACGCTGCATGAGGAAAATATCCCGGCTGCCAATATCAGTATTGAAACGAAAAGTGCCGCTGCCTTCTTCATTTTTCGATTTTTCCCTTCGTTTCCGATAACTTTTCTCCTCTGAGAGACGTGATCCGTCTGATCAGCTCGTTGATCGTTCTGTTATCTCTTTCTGAATATTTTTTGTATTCACCTATGTTCAGATAATATCGCCTTACTTTTCCGAATGTAGCTTTCTCGTAATCGATGCTGATGCTCCACGGGCTGTAGTCTGTAATAAAAAGGTCGCTGGCCGGACGTTTTGCGAGCGATAAAACTCTGTTCTTCTGTATAAATTCTTCCAGCTGCGACAATGCCTCCTGCGGCACGTCATACGTGGTGATCGATTCCGGAGAGGCGTGGTCTTCGCGGTCACGGCTCGTGTAGATGATTTTTCCGCTGTCGTCCCGGTCAATATATATTCCGTGGCCTCCGCCCATCATATCGCAATACCCCGGACTGTAGCATATTCTGTAAATTTTGAACTTTTTCATTACCTGCCGCCTCCTCCGGTCCGGTCTTCGTTCCACCCGGACTTTGCTTAGAAGTATTTTACACCAAACCACCGTTCCGTTCAAGAGAGCCGGAAGAAGTAAAAGTCAAACTGCAATTAAACTGGGATCAGATCAGGTATTGACAAATCGTATCGCACGCGATATAATTTGGACAACATATCGCATGCGATGTGTTGTCCATTGGCCCTTTCCTAAAAAAAAACAAGGAGTGTATGAAATGAAAAACGCGATCAGGTATTTTACGAAATCTAAAAAAGGCAACACGAAGAAGCTCGCCGACGCAGTGTCGGAAGCGACAGGTTTAGAGGCGCTCGACGTTTCTGCAGATCTTGCGGAAAACGTTGACACGCTCATTCTGATCAACGCGATGTACGCCGCGAATATCGACAAAGAAGTAAAGGAATTTCTTGAGAGAAACAAAGAAAAGATCGGTCAGGTCGTAAATATGAATACGGCCGCTTCCGGCGCGTCAACGTGGAAAGCGGTCAGTAAGGTCACCGATGAGCTTGGTATCGCTCTTAGCGAAAAAGAGTTCCATTGCGCCGCATCGTGGATATTCATCAACAAAGGTCTCCCTTCCGATGAAGATTTTACGCGCGCTAAAGAATTCGCCAGATCGATCACCGGAACATAATTATTTGTTTTCGACCGTTTTTCGTGTATAATAAAGAATGAGGCTGCGTGGAGAGAAAGGAGAGAGACCATGACGGACGATCAGCTGTACCATGAATACCTGGCAGGAAATCAGACTGCAGGCGACGAGCTGATGCTTCGCTATGGAGACGCGCTAACTGAGTATCTTGACGCATTCATTCACAACACTCATGACGCGGAGGATCTAATGCTCGACTGCTTCACCGTGATCCTCGTTGATAAGCCGCGGATAGCAGACGGTCATTTCCGCGCGTATCTTTTTAAAACCGCACGCAATAAAGCAAACCGTTTGTGGAAGATCAGGCTAAACAGGCAGGAGTTCAGTATTGACGAAACGCTCGAAGACACGGTGCCGGATCAAAGCGCCTCTCCTGAGGAGGAAGTCATTAAAAGCGAGCAAAGCACCGTATTGAACCGCTGCCTTAACCGCATCGCTCCGCAGTACCGCGAAGCGCTGTGGCTTGTATATATAACTCAGCTCAGCTACGCCGGCGCGGCATCAGTACTCGGCTGCACCGTTAAACGTGTTGAAAATTTGCTGAACAATGGTAAAGTGAGGCTCCGCGAGGAGCTAAAAAAGGAGGGAATCACCCATGCGGACGTCTGAAGAACGAATTGAAGAACTGCACCGACGCATGAAGGCGATGGAAGAAAAAAAAGGCAGGCGCATCTACGTACTTAAATGTACGGCAGCTTTCGCGGCCTGTTTTGCCGTCACAGTTGCGGTAGCGCTCATGATCGCAAACGCCCCGGTCATTGACCCCGACATTGCGCCAGATACCGCGTCCGCCAGTATTTTTACCGAACACTCGGCGCTCGGATACGTCGTTGTCGCCGCGATAGCATTTATTCTCGGAGCATTCGTTACTATTTTTTGCTACCGGATCCGGAAGCACTCTGAAGACAAAAACGATGATAGAAAGCATTGACAATGCGTTGCAGATCGCATCATTGCTTATCTGCGCTTCTATCGCTGTTTACCGCGCAGCTAAATATAAAAGCCGCACGTGGACCCAGGCATTTTATTTCTACGGCAGCTGGGCACTCGGGGGCATTTACTGGCTTTTATGTCTTTTGTTTTATAATGACACTCCGCAGATCTCGATCGTTTCCGATCTCAGCTGGTACGCCGCACTTATCTTCCTATATATGATCCTGCGAAGGGTCGCTCCGCCGGAAGATGCCGGGAAGGTCGGATTCTTGCCGTGGCTCGGACCGATCTTTACCGTCGGTATGGCTTTCTTCTTTATGTTTCACGGGGAGATCATCAGCAACCTTATTTATGCCGGATTGATGGGGCTCCTCCTCTTCTCGGCGATCAGAAGACTCACAGACGGTGACCTGTATAAAAATCAGCGCTTCTTTTCCATCACAGTTTTGATCCTTTGCCTGCTCGAATACGGACTTTGGGTATCATCATGTTTCTGGAGCGGGGATACGCTGGCAAACCCGTATTACTGGATCGATTTTCTTCTTTCTGCCGGATTCTTCGTATTAATACCGGCAATCAAAAAGGCGGTGGGAAAATGAATTATATTGAAAACACATATATATGCCTTGCCGCACCGCTCTTTTTAGCGACGCTGTTCCTGCGCCGTGAAGGCAGGAGATCACTGTCATTCGTTTTGGCCGGCATGACAGCCTGTCTGCTCTCCGCATACATAAGCACTTTTTTTGCAGGCCAGACCGGTATCGATCTGATCACTGCATCGCATGGGATCTCGCCTGTTGTGGAGGAGATCATGAAATCGCTGCCGCTGCTGTTCTTTCTGCTCGTGTTCGAGCCGGATAAAAAGATCACCATCGCCGGTTCTATAATGATCTCCGTAGGGTTTGCCACTTTCGAAAACGTCTGTTTCCTTACGTCGTATGGTTCGGTTCAGCTGCTCCGGCTCGTTATCCGCGGCTTCGGCACTGGGGCAATGCACGTAGTCTGCGGAATGATCGTGGCGATCGGTCTGTTCTTCTTATGGGATCAGGTGTGGCTGCGAGTCGTAGGTTCGTTTGCGCTGCTGTGCTTCACGATAACGTTCCATGCCGTGTTCAATATTTTCGTCAATCAATCCGGCGTGGTCTTCTGGGTCGGCACCGCGATCCCCCTTACACTGATCCTCGTTTATGTGATCTTCTTCCGCAAAAAAATCGCAATGGCAAGTCAGGCGGCCGAGCAGATCCAGTCTAAGGACAGTGCTCCGGAACTGAAATAAAAACTCTTATATAAACCTGCCCGCTTAAAAAATAAATAACTGAAAAAGCTTCCGTACCTTAAACCCGGAAGCTTTTTTATCGTGCAAAAAAAATTTTTAAACAGAGGTTAGTGGTTTTTCTTAAAAATGACACTTATATGGTGAAAGCTTTTTTTGAAGGGAGGTATCGTCGGTGATGACAACAGAAGAAAGGCTCGCAGCTCTGCATACAAAAATGAATGAACGCCGCCGTATGCGAGAGCGGCGCAGGACCGGATATATCGGGGCATGCTGCGTCCTTTTATCGGTGTGCCTTGTCCTGCTGATATTCGGCAGCGGAGCTCACAACTGCGCGTCTGCCGGGATATTCAGCGGGTCAATGATGCTGTTTGAAGGATCCGGCGGCTACGTACTTATTGCCGTCGTCGCCTTTATGGCAGGTGCGGCGATCACTATACTGCTGATAAAGAAAAAAGAAAGAGATGCAAAATCAAAAGAGGAAATAACGCCAGAAAACGCAAGTGACTCAAAGGAGGAAAATCAGACATGAAAAAAACGAGGTTATTGACCAGGATCTTCGCCGTGATCATTGTCTTCGCATGCATTGCGGCTACATTTACGTTGCCGGCCGGAGCGTGGAAAACGAAGACGCACGGCTACAGTGCGAACATCATAATGGAAGAAGTGAAGAAAGGATACTTCATTATTGACGGCACTCGCTACGATATACCGGAAGAGTTTAAAGATGCTCTTATCAGTTATCCTGCAGCATTCCGTGCAGGCGTGCTCGGTCCGGACTTCTATCCGGATATGCTGACCGGCCAGTCATACATCCACCCGTATGATGAAAAAGCGGGCATAGGTGTAGGAGACTGGCTGATGGAGCTTGTCCGCTCAGTAAATGCTTTGCCGAAGGATCATAAAGCCCGCAAGGAGGCATTGGCGTTCACTCTCGGTATGGCTGTACACTATGCAGGTGATATGTTCGGTCACGACTTTATAAACGCTTTCGCAGGCGGCGCATACCCGGCGTACGCAGAAGCTGTGCAGGATAAAAACAAACTGTTCTATATAATCCGCCATATGGCACAGGAAACATATATGGACAGTTTGATCGGGAGCCGCATCGGCGATACTTCTGTGGCTGCTCCTGAAAAGTTCATTATGAATTCATGGATATACAACGGAACCGCAAACAACGGTCCTGCGAGCATTTATTCCAATTACGACGGCGGTATGATGTATCAATACAAATATCTCGTCGAAATGCGTTCTAAATTATACGCATATGCCGAGAAACACCGTGAGGCGATCACTCCTCCCATGCCGCAGATCGTTCAGTATCTTGACAGCTGGATAGAAGATCTTGATAACGCTACGTACAGGCTGATCGTTACTTTCGATGATATAGCTCACGATTTTCTCACGGGTGCAAACGGTAAAAGTGACATTTCCATCGTAACCGACAGGCTAAATAAATGGCTTGACGATTACGGTAAATATGCCTCCCCTGCTCCGGATATTCTTACCGACATATCCAAAGCGTTCTCAAAATCAAAGGAATGGGTGCTTAATGAGCTCGGGCTTTCCTATGTGACCGAAGCATGGAAAAAGTTTAAAAGCGAACTGGTGCAGGATATGATCCTTTGGGGATTGGCGCAGGCAGGTATCGACTATAACAAATACGCAGATCTTCTGAAAGATCCTGAGCTTGCTCTTGAAGCAAACGGAGGATCCGAAGCTGATTATCTTGAATTCAAATCGTATATGGACGCTTTCGCGTCAAGTTATGAAGAATTAGATGCCTTCTACAACACTCTTATGATGGCACGCCTGATCCTGATGGGACCTGATAACCTTAACTCATTCTTCGAAAAATATAATATTGCGAGCACGTTCTCGAACGGCTCCGGCCATATAATGATGGACGAGTTTGATATCACGATCCAAACAAAAGACGGATCGATACTGACGACTTACGGTACTGACGACAACGTGTTCGTCGACGTTTACGAGAACGGCAAAAAAATATGTTCGAAATTGCTGGACAAATCCGGGTACGACGATTTTGAGCGCGGGGACAACGACACCTATAGAGTTTCGCTGCCACGTCAGATATCTCCGGACAAGTTTTCGCTTTCGCTGCGTATCGAAAAGATCTCGGCTTTGGAGGCAGATCCGGACGAGTGGACAATAAACGACGTCCGGGTAGCCTGCCGCTGCGGAGGCATCTATATATTCGGCAAAACGGTAACAGTTAACGTGCCCTACATGCCGTCAATCACGTTTGACACAGACGGAGGTATCAACGTTCTAAGCAAAGAGTATACGTTTAAAAAATGGGGAAGCAAACTAAATTTGAATCCAAATATCAGTTCAAATAATCTAAGTTACACTACGGCGCTGAATCCCACGATCATAAGTTTCATGAAGAGCAACGACAACAGCACACAGTGGGTAAACAGCAGAAATATTCTCTGGAGCAATTTGGCGGCAAGGCGCCTGGTCCTGTATGAGATATTCCACGGTTTCAAACCGACGATAGCTCTCTCGGCAGAAAAGTCAACGTTCGTTCAGGGAGAATCTGTCGATCTCATAGCTGATTTCACGAGTTACTGGAACGGTATCACGAAAGAGCGGCGCGATAAAGAATACATAGTATCGTCTGTCGGTGAAACGAAGCAGCAGGCATGCAACGGAACTGTTAAAATAATGAACGTCAATGGCAATGCAGAGCAAATACTGACGGGAACAGTAATAGATGGAAAGATGCGAGTCGATCTGTCTTCGCTCTCTCCCGGAACGTACAAGCTGCGTGCCGATTACGACGGCGACGCATATAACGGTTCTGCAAAATCAAATGTGGTTACCGTGACGGTAAAAGAACAGGTAGAGCAATTCACATTGACTTATAAGATCCTCTACGGCACCTGGGCAGATGGTACGAGAACGGATAAAACCGAAATAATAGAGCGCGGAAGTACCCCTAAAAAAGTACCGACAGGCATGAAAGCCGATTATGGTTTCAAAAACGGTTCGTGGGATATCGATCCGTACAGGGCAAGAATCAACAGCGATATGATCTTCACCTACTCTTTCGAAGAGAAAAATACTGTAACCCGGACTGTAACGTTCAAGGTCGAGAACGGTGCATGGAACAGCGGCTCGAAGGATGACGTCATCATTAAACTTACTGGCTATGAAGACGACGTTCTCGCGCTGGAAGATAAACAGATACCGGCTGTAGGAAACGAACCTGACGCTACGTACAAACCCGGCAAATGGGACACCACCCCCGCTGTCGGCACTGAGATCACCGGAGATACGACGTACACCTACACGTACGCTAAGAAAGACGCCATAACCCGGACCGTCACGTTCAAGGTAGAGAACGGCGCATGGGACGGCGGCTCGAAGGATGACGTCATCATTAAGCTTACTGGCTATGAGGGCGATATCCTCGCACTGGACGATAAACAGATACCGGCTGTAGGAAACGAACCTGACGCAACGTACAAACCCGGTAAATGGGACACCACCCCCGCTGCCGGCACTGAGATCACCGACGATACGACGTACACCTACACGTACGCTAAGAAAGACGCCATAACCCGGACCGTCACGTTCAAGGTCGAAAACGGCGCATGGGACGGCGGATCGAAGGATGACGTCATCATTAAACTTACGGGCTACGAGGGCGATATCCTCGCGCTGGACGATAAACAGATACCGGCTGCAGGAAACGAACCTGACGCCACGTACAAGCCCGGAGATTGGGATATAACCCCCGCTGCCGGCACTGAGATCACCGGCGATACGACGTACACGTACACGTATATATTAAAAGACAAATACGTCGTTAAGTTCGAGACAGACGGAGGCACCCTGATCGCATCAACGTCAGTTTTCAGCGGAGATCCTGTCACTGCTCCAGAAGATCCCGAAAAGAAATCGTTCGTTTTTGCCGGATGGTATGCGGATGAAGGACGTAAAACACCTTATGACTTCACGGCAGGCATTTTCTCCGATACGACGATCTATGCGGCGTGGGAAGAGGTGACGTACATAACGGAAAGCAGCATCAGCTACACCGAAAAATCCGATGATGATATCGTGATCACCGTGAAGCGGAGCCATAACGACGAAACGTGCTTTGATCACTTCAGATCAGTCACGATCGACGGTAACGAGATCGTAAAAGGCGAAGACTATACCGCCGTACCGGGAAGCACAGTCATCACACTGAACGGTCCCCTGCTCCGGAAGTTGTCCGTCGGCGGGCACAACATAACGGTCGTGTTTGATGACGGGCAGGCGGAAATCGCGCTGAACGTAAAATCTGCAGCACCCATTTCACCGCAGACGGGCGACAATGACTACGTCATGATCCTGTTCGTGATGATCGCCGCCGGCAGCGTGCTGTTTATTATACGTAAAAAAAATCAAGCGCTTGACTGACAGCAGATAAAGGAGGAAGCGATACAGATTACGATCCATCTCATTTTTGGCGTCTGGCGCCGTCTTGAGGATCTATAAAATAGCAAGATGTGTCGAAAATTGAAATTTAAAGTTTTCGACACATCTTTGTTCTGTCTATTGCTGTGGAAAATTTATGATCAGCGGCAAAGCAGCTGTAGTTTTTGATTTTTTGTCTTATTAAGCTCTAATAAAGCAAAATCAGCCGTTTGTTCCAACCAGATTCCATCAGACAGGCATAAAAGACAGAGCCGTGAGTGCTGAACGAAAAAAAGATGTGTCTAAAATCCCATTTTTAAAATTTCGACACAAATATCAGAAAGTAGTCCGAAAAAACGAGCAATACCTGACGCTGAACCGACTTGAACAGCGGAGGCATTAAGCTCATTGTCCCGGTCCGCTGCGAAAACCGCGTCACTGACAGATCGCAAAAAGAAGAAATACGGGTCGTATATGAAAGATGAGAAAAGTTGACATCTGACGAATAAAATCATATAATTTCGATTGAAATCTCACACTTTAGAGATAATGCAATCAGGAGGAAGAAAAAGATGAAAAAAGCGTTATCGATAATGATCGTTTTAGCGATCGCATTGTCAATGTTCGGAATGATCGCGAACGCAGAGGTCCTGGAAAAAGACGATCTGACAGACGAAGGCGAATCTGTTGTCGTCCTCTGGGACAGCAGCCAGATAAACGGCGAGGTATTGGGCAAAGACGGTTTCCCGCTCGAATATTTGCTTGACCACGATTTTACCATTGCCGGACCGGCGGAAAATTTCGGTGTCGCAGGATGGGTCGGATGCTCGCAAGATATAGTCGCGTTCGGATATAGCGTTGACGACGGAGAACCTGTGATGAGCGCGGATTACAAATATGAAACAAGGCAGGACGTTATCGACGCCGCGAAATCCTTTGGCTGCGATTACGCATCACGCTTCAGGATCATGGTCGACGGTAACGGACTCGAAGGAACACACAAATATTCTTTCCTTTGCCAGATCGAAGACGGAAAGATCTTTAAAATGAGCATAACCGACGGGACCGAGGTCGGATTCTCATACAGCGCCGACGGAACACTTCCATCACCCACTCCTACGATCGATCCCGAAAGCGAACAGATCCCCATGATAATGCTCCGCTTCGACGAGGAAGATAAATATATTGAAGGCGGATTGTTCAGCTTCAGTCTAAATGCGATCGAATCGATCGAGTTTGACGCCGAGAAGAAGTGCTACGTGATCCATATGGAAAATGCGGCCGATCCGTGGGTCGTCATGCTGTTCTCTACGCTGGCAATGGAAGATGATACTTATATCATCGAAGCGGACAAGTACAAGTATATGCAGCTCGGCATCAGAACAAGCAACGCCGATGCCGGCTCGCTCGGGCAGATCTATTTCCAGACAGACGAAAACACCGGATTTGATGAACCTAAAGCCGTTGTGTTCCAGTTAAAGCCAACCGACGAGCGTCAATTCATAAACGTGAATCTGGGCAGAAACAAGAAATGGAAAGGTATGATGCTCGACACGCGTCTGGACCCGTTCGGAGAATGCAACGGAGAATGCGATTTCGAAGTATACTACATCGCTTTCTTCTCAAATGAAGGCGAGGCCAAAACTTTCGGTGAAAGCTGGCTGGCACAGGGAGACGAAGTGATGCCCACAAAAGCACCTACTCCCGAGCCCACCGAAGTACCGACACAAGCTCCTACCGCAGAGGCAACGCCTGTCATAACGTCGGTCCCAACCGAAGAGACAGTTCCCACGGCCCAGCCCACCGATGCACCAATAAACGGCAACACCGGCAATAAAGGCGTAAACCCCGGCGTTATAATCGGTATAATCGCCGGAGTAGCCGTCATCGCTATCGTTGTCGCAATAATCTTGATCTCTAAGAAGAAGAAAAAGTGATCAGGATCCCACCGTCACCCTGAACGTTACTTCAGCAGAGGGATCGTCCGATTCATACACGAATGCGTATCCATACGAACCGTCCCTGTTATAGAAGATCCCGTAACCGTCGTATTCTTTTACGGCGGTTTCGTGTTTTTCCCACGTTCCGTCGGGCTTTTGCATTTCGATCAAAGGCCTGCCGAACGTCATGAAACCGTCTACCCTGACGACGTTGCGGTTACGGCCGCCGGTAACGGTGAATTCAGCCTTTTCGCCCGAAGCGTAAACTCTTGCCAGATAAGGCTCTTCTACGACCGAACCGGTTTTTACGGATTTCACCGTAAGAGGCTTTTCAACAGAATCTTCATAGACCATAAGGATATTATCGTCTTTCGTCAGATCGCGGTTCGCCCACGGCAGCATCAGGAATTCGAGACAGATCTTATCTCCCTTTTTGAATGTGGTTTTCCCGAGGTCAATAGAAAGCGCGGAATAGTTATTGCCGCCCTCGAAACTGTCGCGCAGGACGAAATTGCCCTTCCACTGCTTCCCGCCGATGACAATATCAGCGCTCTTTATTATCACGGCATAGTTCATCGGATCATCTTCCGTCTGGATAGGCTTCGTAGGAACCGGCTTGTTGCTGTGGTAATAAGCATACCATCCGCTTTCCTGATTAAGAGAATATAATTTAACGTCTCTCTTATTACTAACGTCGAGATCGACGTGTTCCCTCTGACCGCTGACGCCTCTGTAACTCAGTTCGCTGAATTGCTGGCCGCGGCTGTCCTGCTCAAGCAAAGTAAGCTGTGTCTTTACGTCATTCAGCGTGAGATCTTTAAG
>JAEEGL010936588.1_pt1 | contig 37291 bp, 24 predicted proteins | sample 9134231 | NCBI WGS metagenome assembly JAEEGL01 (sample SAMN16246548, study PRJNA631951) | gut metagenome | biome: gut microbiome; feature: rumen; material: fiber-attached | host: Bos | place: Iran: Karaj | collected 2018-10 | reverse complement strand
GACTATGAGTTTGATAGGCTCAAGGTGTAAGCGTGGTGACACGTTCAGCCTGCGAGTACTAATCGGTCGAGGGCTTTTCCTTTTCTTCTTGCACACAGATTGTTCTCCTTCATTCGCATTACGCTTTATTCGTTTCAAATCTTCATAAAATCGAAAAAAGTGCTTGACAAACGTCGCAAGATATGATATAATAGTTAAGCAAGTTCAAATGCACCATTAGCTCAGTTGGTAGAGCAACTGACTCTTAATCAGTGGGTCCTGGGTTCGAGTCCCCGATGGTGCACCAATACGGCCCGTTGGTCAAGCGGTTAAGACACCGGCCTCTCACGCCGGTAACACCAGTTCGATTCTGGTACGGGTCACCAATATAGTCGGTGCTTATGGCAATGAGGTCACACCCGTTCCCTTTCCGAACACGGAAGTTAAGCTCATTCGCGTTGAAGATACTTGGCTGGCGACGGCCCGGGAAATTAGATCAGCGCCGGCTTTTATATTCCTCCTTAGCTCAGTCGGTAGAGCACTCGGCTGTTAACCGAGTTGTCGCCCGTTCGAGCCGGGCAGGGGGAGCCATGAGAACGTCTGCAATAGCAGGCGTTTTTGTTTTGTCTGAGAAAATCCCACCAGACGACGCCCGCGACCAGCCGGCGCCTTTTTTGATGATCGACCGGGATTTAACATTAGATAGCCAAAATAAATGCAAAAAATCCGCAAAACGGTTGCATTTGCGCTAAAACTCTGCTATAATATAGTTTGGATGCCTATGTTATGGGCAAAAACGGAGCGCCGCTGCCGGGAGTGCGGCAGTCCGCAGTGCGGATAAAGGAGAGAACTATGAAAAAAATATTTGGCATAGCAGCCGGCACTGCTGCTGCGCTCGCTCTTCTTGCTGCCGCGCCTAAGGCAGCGAATGCCGCCGCTGAACCGGCGGAGACAACAACTACTGTTACGACGACAGCCCCCGCTGCGTCTACGACCACTACGACTTCTTCGGCTGCAACGACCACATCTGCCGCAAAGACTTCCTCTTTGTCTTCCACGCAGACTACTACGACCACGGCTGTATCTTCAACTGTCACAACGACCCAGCCTGCCGTGACTACGGTCGCTGACGGCTGGATCAAGGACGATTCCGGTCGCTTCTTCTATGGCGAGGACGGCGCTTACCTCACCGGCGAGCATACTATCGACGGCGACACCTACCTTTTCTCGGCGAACGGCGTCCTCAAGACCGGCTGGCGCACAGTCGGCGGAAGGAGACTTTACTTCGACCCCGCGACTGGCAAGCCCGTTTACGGCTGGATCGAGTACTGCGGGAGGAAATACTTCATTGCGATGGACTCCGGCAAGAAGTCTGGCATTGTTTGGATCCACTCCGACGAGGAAAAGGGCTATTTCTTTGATGAAAAAGGCGCGCTCAGCACCGAGACGGGCTTCTTTAAATATGGAGACAGCTTCTACTACGCTGGTGAAGACGGTTCCCTCGCAAAGGGCGAGACGCTCATCGGAGACCTTCACTATAAATTTGCCGACGATTTCAAGCAGCTGACCGGCTGGGCTGACCTCGAGAGCGGCACCTACTACTACGACCCCGAGACAGGCGAGGCTCAGGTCGGATTCGTCACGCTGAAGGACTCCGAGGGCGCGGAGCATACATATTATATATCCGCCGAGAGCGGACTCCAGAAGGGCGAGTTTACCGTTGACGGCGCACAGTTCAGCTCAGACCCCGAGAGCGGTGAGTTCCTTGCCGGTTGGGTGACCGCTGACGGCAAAAAGTACTACTACAACAGCAGCGGCGTCAAGGCAAAGGGCGTTACTGTCATCGACGACGTCGCCTACATCTTCGGCGAGGACGGCGTCATGGGTATCGGCTTCGTGAAGTACGGCGATGCGACTTACTACGCGAACGAGGAGGGCAAGCTGCTCAAGGGCAGGCTCCTCATCGACAGCAGCAAGTACTATTTCGATGACAATTATGTCATGGCGACCGGCTTCCAGGTCATCGGCGACAGCACATACTACTTCGCTGACGACGGCAAGATGATGACCGGACGTCTCCTCATCGACGGCAAGAAGTACTATTTCGCTGACAACGGTGTTATGCAGACCGGGCTCCAGACTATCGACGGCAAGACCTATTACTTCGCTTCCGACGGAACTATGCAGTTCGGCATAGTGACTATCGAGGACGGCAGCACCTACTATTTCAACGCGAGCGGCGTTATGACCACCGGCTGGGTGACAGTTGACGGCAAGAACTATCACTTCGCCGCTGACGGCAGAATGGACAAGAACAAGACCGTTGACGGCCGCAATGTCGGCGTGGCAGGATATGAGGTCGCTCTCACTTCCGTTCAGGTGCAGGCGAACAACATCCTCGCCTCCACAGGCAAGGGCGTGGCTGAGATATTCAATTACGTCCGCGACCACAACAAGTACAAATACATCGAGGACACCAAGTCCCTCGCGACTATCGAGTCGCTCGGCTGGTCTTCGTTCGCACAGTATGCGCTCAACAACAGATACGTTGTCTGCTACTACTTCGCAGCCATAACTGATCTTCTCTTCCAGCAGGCAGGCTACCAGACGAGGATCATCTACGGCACAGGACGCGGCGACGGCGACCACTACTGGAATCAGGTAGTCATCAACGGACAGTGGGTGAACTACGACACCTGCAACGGTTATTACGGCGTGTCGGATGATTACCTCAAGTCCCAGAACTACACATGGTATAAGTGCGTTTACGCAAAGTATTTCTGATAAAAGAAAGATATGGAGGATAATAAAATGAAAAGAAAGATCGCAGCTATCATGGCTTGTGCAGCAGTATTCGCAGCTGCCGCAGTTTCGTGCGGGAGCGACGAGGACAAGGGCGGCACATCAGTAACACTCAATGTGAACAGTCAGGCGGAGTCCACCGAGGCAGCCTCCGGCGAGGAGCAGTCCGAGGAGACAAAGCCCGCTGAGGAGAAGTCCGAGAAGACCGAGGAGAAGTCCACAGAGGCAAAGGAGGAAGAGTCCACAGAGGCAGACGAGGATAAGACCGAGGAGAATACCGAGAGCGACGGCAATAACGAGGAGCAGACCGAAGCTCCCACAGAGGCGGAGACAGAGGCTCCCACAGAAGCCCCCACTGAGGCTCCCGTACAGCAGCCGGTAGCGTCCGGCTACAGCTTCAGCTTCGGCGACCTTCTGAGCAGCTCGGCTATATCCGCGCTCGGCACTCCCAGCTACAAGGGAACAAGCGCCGCCTGCACCAGCAGCGGCAGCGACATCACTGTATATCAGTACAGCGGTCTGGAGGTACAGTCCTTCAACAACGGCGGCTCTGAGGCTATCTGCTCTATCGTCATCACCGGCAGCGGCTACTCCGCGGGCGGCGTTACGATCGGAAGCTCCCGCGACGCTGTAGTATCCGCGTTCGGCGGCGACGGCTCGTTCTACTCCGACGGTGACAAAGAGCTCACGTTCTCCTACAGCGGCGACACCGTATCCCAGATCGAATTCTACTATCCGGCATAAGGAGGAGCTGTCTTGGTATTCAGCAGTCCGGTATTCCTCTTTATATTCATGACGTCGGTGTTCGTGCTCTACCGCCTGATACCGGCCATTACCGCAAAAAACGTGCTGCTGCTGATATTCAGCATAGCATTCTATACCTATGGCGAACCGAAGGCAGTCGTGCTCATGCTCATCTCGATAGCGATGAACTACTGCTTCGGTCTCGCGATGAAGAAGGAAAACAAGGCGCGCAAGCCCGTGCTGGCGCTCGCGGTCATCGCGAACCTCACGATGCTCGGGATATTCAAGTATGCGGGCTTTGCGGCTGATATGCTCAACAGGCTCCCGTTCGTGACGGTAAGCGTGCCGCGCATCGCGCTGCCTATAGGCATTTCCTTCTACACCTTCCAGGCGATGTCCTACGTCATCGACGCCTACAAGGACCCGAAGTACATACAGCGCAGCCTCTATAAGCTGGCGCTGTACATAACCTTCTTCCCGCAGCTCGTGGCAGGACCTATCGTCAAGTACTACGATTTCGCAGACCAGATCGACCACCGCACCACCACCCCTGAAATGACTGCACAGGGCATACGCCGCTTCATCGTGGGACTTTCCAAGAAGCTGCTTATCGCGAACACTATGGCGCTCGCCGCGGACTACGTCTATGGTTTCGGCACTGACGGTCTCTCCATGGGACTTGCATGGCTGGGCGCGGTGTCGTATTTATTCCAGATATTCTTCGATTTCAGCGGCTACAGCGATATGGCTATCGGACTCGGCAAGATGTTCGGCTTCACGTTCCGCGAGAACTTCAACTACCCCTACATCTCGCAGTCCATGCAGGAATTCTGGCGCCGCTGGCACATCAGCGTGTCAACGTGGTTCAAGGAGTACCTGTACATACCCCTCGGCGGCAACCGCAAAGGAAAGGTACGCACGGCATTCAACAAGCTGGCAGTTTTCTTCTGCACGGGCTTGTGGCACGGCGCGAGCCTTAACTTCATCGTCTGGGGACTCCTCAACGGCGCCTTCATGATGCTTGAATCCTACGGGATACTCAAGCCCGCCAAATGGCTGAAGCCGTTTCGTCACTTCTACGCAGTGCTCGTGACAGTGCTGGCATTCGTATTCTTCCGTGCGGACGACCTCCCCACGGCTTGCCGGTTCATCGGGAAGATGTTCAGCTTCTCGGGCAGCAGCGCACAGACCTCCATGCTGCTCAGCCAGCTCACCCCGATGTATCTCATAATGTTCGTGCTCGCGATAGTCTTCTCCACGCCTGTTGTAAAGGCGGCAGGGAAGAAACTCAGCGCCGGGAAAGGCGCGGCAGCCGGCGAGGTCTGCACCTACGCGGTATCGCTCGTGCTGCTCGCGGTTTGCATACTCACGCTTTCGTCCGCGAGCTATAACCCGTTCATCTATTTCAGGTTTTAGGAGGTGCGGGCATGAAAAAGAACATTCTTTACTGTGCTTACTGCGCGGTATTCGTGGCAGTCTGTGCACTTCCTGCGGCGCTGACTCCATTCGTCAAAGCTGACGACAACAAGGAAAAGCGCGAGCTCGCGCAGCTCCCGAAGCCGGTAACGGACGGTAAGCTCAATTTCGACTACTTCGACGAGTTCGACAGCTGGTTCTCGGAGCACTTCGCGTGGAGGTCAAAGCTCGTCACTGCTGACGGGGAACTGAAAGCCACAGTGTTCGGCACATCGCCCAACAGCGACGTCATTGTCGGCACAGACGGCTGGCTCTACTACGGCGAGACCACAGACGATTTCCTCAACATCAACACGCTCTCCGGCAGGGGAGTGAGCAATATCCGGCATAATCTACAGCTCCTCAGCGACTACTGCGAGGCGTGCGGCGCGGACTTCATCTTCACCGTCGCCCCGAACAAGAACTCGCTCTACCCGGAGCATATGCCGTTCAACTACGTCGAGTCCGCCGACAAGGGCAACTACGAGCTTCTGGCGGAGAGCCTCGCTGACGCGGAATGGTTCTGCGACCTGAAAACGGCGCTCCTCGCGGCTGACTCGAATATCCCCCTCTACCACAAGGAGGACACTCACTGGAACAACCTCGGCGCCTACGTCGGGCATCTGTCCCTCATGGGAGCGCTCGGGCACGAGACCTGCCCCGCAGGTAACTGGACTACCCGGAACGACCGTCAGGGCGACCTCGCCGCGATGATCTACCCGTCCGCAAAGGCTGACGATATGCAGGTCTACAGCGACTACGTCCCGCAGTACACCTATATGGGGCACTTCCGCAGCTTCGACGACGTCACGATACGCACGTCCTGCGAGGGGAAGAGCGGCTCGCTGCTGATGTACCGCGACTCATACGGCGAGGCGATAATACCGTTCATCGCGGAATGCTTCTCCTCGTGCGAGTTCACGCGGAACGTCCCATACCAGACCGGCAGCATAGCCACCGGCGCGGCGGACACCGTGATACTCGAGATAGTGGAGAGGAATATCCCCAACTTGCAGAAATACGCCCCTGTAATGCCCGCACCGGAGGCTGACATCAGCTCAGCGGACGTTCAGGTGCAGACCGCAGCCCCGCTCATAAAGGCAGAGCAGGCGGGAATGTACACCCACATCTACGGCGAGATACCGGAGCAGTGGGTGAACGGCAGCCCTTCGGTGATATACGTCACCGCCGGCGGCACCACATACGAGGCGTTCAGCTGCTTCGAGGATAAGCTGCTCGGTCGCGAGGGCGAGACCTCGGACAACGGATTTTCGCTGTATATCTCCGCAGACGAGGATATCAGCACAGACGACATAACGATAACCGCGGTCAGTCCGGACGGACGCGCGGCGGCAAATAAGTAAAAGGTTGTGATTTGAATGAAGATCATGAAGATAACAGCGGCGCTGCTCACGGCGGTGAGTCTTGCAGCTGCACCTGCCAGCACCTATGCGGCGGAGGCTCCCGATGTTGAGACTTCAACCGTAAAGGTCGAGCCGGTCTATAAGGAATTCAACGAGCTCGAGGTCGGCGGAGGTTTCGCAGTGCGCCTGCTCACCGGCGCGGAGCTGAACGTCAAGGTGGACTTTGATTCCCCGGAGGTCACAAATGAGCCGTACTACAGCTATGACATCACAGACAGCAGGATCTACGGCTTTGAGGTCGAGGGAAGGACAAATACCCTTGACGACTACCGCTACTATCATCTTTCGCTGACTGCTAAGAACGACGACGGCGTCGAGTCCGGGACCTACAGGGAGACATTTGAGTTCCCCGACATCAACGATTCCCCGGACGGCAGCGTGCTCTATGCTGTTCTGGTCGAAGTGAGCAGCGAGCCCGGCGCGGCTGTTGAGGTAGAAAAGGAGGAGCCCGAGAAAGTAGACGGCGGCATCGCTTTCTATTACCATGTGACCTTCCACATCTCTGACTTCGTCCTCGGCGACGTCAACAGCGACGGACTCATCGACGGCGCAGACGCTTCCGCGATACTCGTCGAGAATGCTGCTGTGGCTGACAACTCGGGCACGTTCACGGACGTACAGAAAAAAGCCGCCGACATCAACGGCGACGGTCTGGTCGATTCCGCTGACGCCTCGCTGATACTCGCGTACAACGCCTACGCGGTCGATAACGGAACGCTCTCCATCGCGGAGTGGTTCGCAGCTGACAATGCATAAAAACACCGCCTGTGGTCATGTGACCGCAGGCGGTTTGCTTTTGCTTTACATAATTGGTTTCTCTGCGAGCAGCTGTCTCATCAGACAGAGGTCGAGGATATCGAGTACGCCGTTCTGGTCGAGGTCGCCGAGCTCCCAGTTCTTGATACCGTGGTCAGGCTGACCGAGCAGCCACTTCTGCATCGCGACAACGTCCGCGATATTGAACTCATAGTCCATGTTCACGTCGCCGGGATAGAGGTCGTGTATCAGCGGTGTGCGGTCGTCCTTGGTGATGAGCACGGCGTAGTTCACGCAGTTCGCGGACTGTCCGTTCGTGCCGAGCGTGACCTTCTCGCCCTTGTCAACAGAGCGGACATAGACCATCATCGCCACGTCGTTTGAGGTCGCCGCCGTAAGGTCTGTGAGCTCATAATCCCTGAGCCAGTCGGGCGTCGCAGTAACTCTCGTGTCCACGAGGACGAAAACGAAGATGTCACTGCCCGCCGTGAAGGTCGCGAGGTCGGAGTCAGTGTACTTTGAATCACACGCAGTGAGTATCTGCTCCGCGCCGGTGACCTCGTCGGGGAGCTGTGTGTAGGTGAAATCGCGGTCGCCGAAGATAGTGCTTCCGACTGCCGCATTATAGCCGATAGACCACTTGTCAGCAGTAGTCTCATCGGAGACTGTCAGCTCCTTGACGAGCACTCCGCTGAGCGGAAGTCTTGCGGGCTCGAGTATCCAGTCCTGACAGTTCGCACCGTTGACCTCCCACTCCTGCACGTTCGCGCCGGAGGCAGTGAGACCGTCCTTGATCTCAACAGCCGAATTCTCACCGGAAACGCGGGTGCGTATCTTGTAGGAGCCGTCGCCGTTGGCAGTGAGCATGAACTGCTGGTTGGTGCCGCCGTTGAACTGGTATATGTCGATATTTGTGCCGTTGTCAGCTTTCTTGGCTGCAACGTCGAGGACGTAGGTATTGCCGTCGCCGAGCGCGGAGTAGAGATAGTAGTAACCGTCACCCGCGGAAACGAGCTTCCAGACGTTATGTGCCGCAGGAGCGTCCTGACCCCACTGCTGAACGTTTGCACTGTTCTCGGCAGCCGCGTCCGCGACTTCCATGTACAGACCGCTGTTGACGTTCTTTATCATGTAGGTGGAGCCGTCGGTGAACTCAGCCGCGACAGGTCCGCTCGGAGCCTCGGTGTACGCCGACGCCGGAACGCCCTTTGTGCCGTAGCGCAGGTACATCATGCTGTCTTTGGAGCTCTGGCAGCCGCTGTAGCTGGTCGTATAGCCGGCGACCTCGCTGGCGTTCTTCTTTATATAGGTGTAGTTGCTGTTTGCCTTCCATGTGCCGGTCTGCGCATACGAGGGATTGCTCGCGGTGCCGTCGCCGGCGTAAAGACGCTTTGCAGTGCCGTCGGTCGCGGAGCCGCTGTCGAGGAAGTACCCGAGGTTCTGGTCGTTCGCGCCAGCCTGGTTCCAGTCGCAGCAGACATTTCCGCCGTTCGCGTAGTAGCAGTTCTCGGTGAAGATATTGCAGTTCGCCTGAACGGTGTACGCCATCGAGAAGCTGTTGACGTAATTGTTGAGGGAGTGGTAGTAGCCCCAGCGCATGAGTCCGGGAGCGCGGGTGAGGGTCTTGTCGAACTTGTTCGCCGCGATAGTCATGCGCGGGAAGCCGTTGTACTTGGAGTAATTGCTCGCGGAGCTGTCCGGGTAGCCGAGGATAAGACCGTATTCGTGCAGACCGAACGAGCACTCGGATACCGTGCAGTAGTCCGCATAGTAGCAGCACGCGAGAAACTTGTCCTTGTCGCTGACGGAATTATCGGTGCCGTAGGGATTGTAGCCGCTGTGTCCGGTGAAGGTCACATGATCTACCCAGAGATTCTGACCGCCGCGGAAATAGACCATGATGTTGTCGTTTCCGTTAGCCTCAGCGGAGTGCTGGATATCGAAATTCTTGATGATGACGTTGCTGCCGTTGCCCTTGTCAGACTGCTCAGTCGTGAAAGCAACGTTGTTCAGCGTGTGGGCATTGTAGCTGCCGATGATCGTCTTTTTCGATGCGACCTGTATCCTGCCGGGAGCGGTGTACTTCTGCCCAAGGCTGTCAGCCGAGAAGCTGTTGAGCGAGATATTTGCCGTGACTACGATAGTATAGGGCGTCGTGGACTCGGCGTACTTCTTCAGGTCGTCGAAGCTGGTGACCTCGACCGTCTCGCCGAAGAGACCGCCGATATCACCGGCTTTTACAGTTGAGCCGGACGCGAGCGGGTCGTCGTCGGAGCAGTAGCCCGCAAAGCCCTGCAAGCCGTCGCAGTTGAGCGTCCAGAGCTGGCTGTCAGCGCCGGTATAGCTCGCGAGAGTCATTCCGGACGTTCCCTGCGTGAGCGCGAGGGAGGTGTCGGAATAGTTCACGATCTTGTAGCAGAGGTCGTTGCCGAGGTGATCCTGCGACACGGGTACGACGTACCAGTGCTGGGACTGAGCCGACTCGGAGCCATACATTATAACATTGGCGCCGGCTGTGACGTTGTAGCCCTGCGGCGTGAGAAGACGTCCGGACTGCGCGTTAACGAGCTTGAAGAACGTGCCCTTGGAGTCCGCGCCGACGCGGTCGAAGCGCCACGAGCAGGCGAGGTCGCTGCCGAGAGCCTTCACGGAAAGGGAAGCGCCGTCGGCGGTGCCGTTCTCGGTGAGGACGAGAGAGGCGTCCTTGGTGGAGATATTCATGAGCTGAACGGGGTAGTCGGTGGACAGCGCAGAGGCTGTCACCTCCATGCCGCGGAAGCCGAACAGAGGGGTCAGCCACGAGGCGAGGAGGGCGAGCGACAGTATGAGGGCCTGCCGCAGACGGGTGCGTAATTTCATAAAATTTACCTCCTGAAATAAAATGTTTAATTTTCAAACTCCAACAAAATTTATCAATAATATTATATCACACAAATCACGGGCTGTCAACAAGGATGCTCAGAAGTGTCAGAAGTGCCACTTGAAGTGGGATTTTTATTCAATTTGTATAGTTTAGGATAATCCGGTTAGTCTGCGAAAATCGCCCGCGAGCAAGCCGCGACATGCGTATTGTACACCTCAGAGACAGAATCTGCACACAAAAACCCGGCTTTTCACACTCCAATCTGTAAAATGCGTATGCAATTTTAACAAAGAGTTCATATTCACACAGATTTTACACCAATTATGCATTTTGCGGGTTGAAAAAAGTTTTCGGCGTACTTATAATGAAATTATGCAATAAGCACAGTCGGCACAGCTATGCCTTGACGGCAGCGGCTCCGTGTACTGACCGTGCATGAGGACTGGGGTACAATAACAATATTAACTCGTGAACGAAATATGAATAAGGAGGAAAAAGTTATGAATTTCAAGAAGATAGCGGCAAGCCTCACTGCCGCTGCGTGCTTCGCAGGCGTTATCACGGCTGTCCCGGATTTCGGCGGCAGTACATACGCTGCTGAGCTCGTACACAATGACTTTGAAGTCGACTACGGCGGCTGGCATGAGTTCGGCGACTACACCACCCTGACCGCCGTTCCCGGCGGCGGTGCCAACGGCACAAGGGGAATGCTCGTAAGCGGCAGAACCGTCATAGGCGACGGCGCTCAGTCGTCCAAGGGCTTCTACCTCAACGGCGGCGTTGAGTACAACTACAGCATGGAGGTAATGAGCGAGAAGGATCAGGTGTTCCACGTTTCGCTCGTTGTACAGGATCTCTATACTGAGGCTGAGACGGAGATCCAGCTCATGACCAAGAGCGTCAAGGCTGGCGAGTGGACAGAGCTTTCCACAAAGTACACTGCCCCCGATAACAGCTATGAGTTCCGTCTTACCATCACAACTGAGTCAACAGACGATTTCTACTTCGATAACGTTCTCGTTACAGAGCAGAGATCCAAGAACGAGGTCCACGCAGCTTCCTCGCAGAAGGGACTTAAGGATGAGTTCGCAAACTACTTCCGCGTAGGTAATATCCTCAACGGCGGTACAGTACAGAATTCCACTATACTTGCTGACTATCTCAAGGACTTCAACTCTATCGAGTGCGAGAACGAGACCAAGCCGGATGCTACTCTTGTTCAGTCGGGCTCGACAGATACCAATATCAAAGTATCCCTCAGCAGATGCGCAGCTATCGCTGATTTCTGCTCGCAGAACGGCATCGGCTTCCGCGGACACACGATGGTATGGCACAGCCAGTCTCCTTCGTGGTTCTTCAGAGAGGGCTTCAATTCCAACGGCGCTTTTGTTAACACGACTACGATGAATCAGCGTCTCGAGAGCTACATCAAGAATATGTTCAACGCTTTCGAAACGCAGTATCCTAACCTCGACCTCTTCGCATACGATGTATGTAATGAGTGCGTATCCGATGACTCCTCCAGAACGGGTGCTCCCGGCTGGGGACCCAGAGTTGCCGGCGATAACGATAAGAACCATGACGGTACTTCCGCATGGGTATCTGTTTACGGCGACAACAGCTTCGTAAGACAGGCGTTCACATACGCTAAGATGTATGCTCCCGAGGGTTGTAAGCTGTTCTACAACGACTACAACGAGTACTGGGATCATAAGAGAGACTGTATCTACAGAATGTGTAAGGAGCTCTATGAAGAGGGCGTCCTCGACGGTGTAGGAATGCAGTCCCACATCAATGCAAACTGGGATGGTTTCTCCGGCTATAACAATTACGTTACAGCTATGAAGAAGTACCTCTCCATCGGCTGTGAGGTACAGATCACCGAGCTCGACATCAGCGTCGAGAACGGCACATATTCCGCACAGGATCAGGCAAGGAAGTACACAGGTATAGCACAGGCTGCTATGGACTGGAACGATAACCCCGAGGGTACAGGTAGAGTAACTCTGTACCAGATCTGGGGACCCAACGATGCTAACTCGTGGCTCTCTGCTGGCTCTAACGCTCTTCTCCGTGATTCCAACAACAATCCTAAGGCTGCGTACACAGCACTTTCGTCCATGCTCCCCGAGTCTGAGTGGGGCATCGGTATCCCGTACACAGGTCCCGGAAGCAGCGGCAATACGCCCACACCCGTAAATCTTCCCGATGAGAACGGATTATACTTCCACGATACATTCGAGGGTTCCACGAACAGCTGGAGCGGCAGAGGTGCTGCATCTGTTTCCACAAGCGGCAGAGCTGCTTATGAGGGCAGCGAGTCCCTCCTCGTTCAGGACAGAACAGCTGCATGGAACGGCGGTGCAAAGTCTCTGAGCAGCAAGTGGTTCAAGGCTGGCGAGAAGTACAGCTTCAGTGCTTGCGCGCTGTCGCTCGACGGCGCAGCTTCCGTTGACTTCAAGTTCACTCTCCAGTACACTGGCTCCGATAACGAGACATACTACTCCGAGATCGCAAGCGGAACAGCCCTCAGCGGTGAGTGGATCCAGCTTGCAAACACAGAGTATGAGATCCCCGCAGGCGCAACAAATCTTCAGATCTACGTTGAGACATCTGACGATTCCACAGCTAATTTCTACGTTGACGACGTTTACGCAGCTATCCCCGGCAAGGTAATTGACGGCCCTGGCGGCGGCAGACAGATCAACCTCGGCGACCTCGACTTCGACGGCGTTATCACAGCAGTTGATATCTCCCTCGCAAGACAGGGTCTCGTAAACAGCTTCACTGACAGCGTAACAGCTCTCGTAGCAGACGTTGACCAGAGCGGTGAGTTCGAGGTAGCAGACGTAGTAAATATCCAGAAGTTCGTCCTCGGCATGATAACAGCATTCCCGGTAGCAGAGAAGAAGATAGACGTTGCTAAGTATGAGTCCATTTTCGCATCTGTAACTACAGCTACAAGCTACAAGAAGGACGGCGAGAACAACGTATGCTGGACTCAGCGCTTCGGTGCTGACCCCGGCTGGATGGTATACAAGGACAGACTCTATGTATTCACCACAAACGACGCTATCGAGTACAACTCCGCAGGACAGATCCGTTCTATCAAGTACGACAGCCAGACGCTCAACTGCTTCTCTACAGCAGACCTCGTAAACTGGACTGACCACGGCGCTATCCCCGTTGCAGGCAAAAACGGCCATAACGGTCCCGCAAAGTGGGCGAGCTTCGCATGGGCTCCCGACGCTTGCTGGAAGACGATCAACGGCAAGGATAAGTTCTTCCTCTACTTCGCTGACAGCGCAGGCGGTATCGGCGTTCTCACAGCAGACGCTCCCGAGGGTCCCTACACAGATCCTATCGGTCACGCACTTATCACAAAGTCTACCCCCGGCTTCGGCGACGTTGAGTGGCTCTTTGACCCCGGCGTAATGGTAGACGACGACGGTACAGGCTACCTCTACTGCGGCGGCGGCGTTCCCAGCGGCAAGGCTGCTGACCCCGGCACAGCAAGAATAGTCAAGCTCGGCGCAGATATGACATCTCTCACCGGCGAGTACGCAAGACTTAATCCCCCCTACCTCTTCGAGGACTCCTCGATAATCAAGGTAGACGGCACATACTACTACTCCTACTGCACAAACTGGAGTACAGGCGGTAATCCCTATGGCTTCAACAATGCTGAGATCGCTGTAATGACATCCAGCAATCCTATGGGACCGTTCACCTACAAGGGCATCTGCCTCAAGAACCCTGCTTCCTACCAGCTCGACGGCGGCGGAAACAACCACCACTCCATCATCGAGTTCAAGGGCAATTACTATGTACTCTACCACAGCCGCCACCTTTCCAGAGCAATGGGTATTGTCGGAAAGACAGACGACGGCGGTGACGACCTCGGAGCTAATCTCCGTTCGACTCACATCGACAAGGCTACATTCTCCAACGGTATGTTCACAGCAACAGGTACCATGAAGGGCGTTGACCAGATCGAGACTCTCGATCCCTACACCAAGGTACAGGCTGAGACAATGGGCAACCAGTCCGCTGGTATCAGAACAACAGGTCTCCAGGATACTGTTGTTACCGGCAGCAAGGGCGAGTGGACAGAGGTAAAGGGCGTTGCCCTCGGAACAAATCCGAAGAGCATAACAGTCCGTGCTTCTTCCAAGGACGGTGCAGTCATCAAGGTTTGCACAAAGAGCGCAAGCGGCACAGCCATGACTTATGTCGAGGTTCCCGCAGGCGGATCTATGTCTAACATAACCTCTCCTATCGTTACAAAGGCGACAGGAACACAGGACGTATACTTCGTATTCAGCGGGGACGTCAGCTTTGACTCATGGCAGATAGCCTGAGCAAGTAATAATTGATTTAAACCGCCCGCTATCTGCACAACAGCGGGCGGGGTAAATAACTCCAAAAATATTGTAAGGGACAAATCAGCGCAAAAGAGCCGTACATCATCTGTACGGCTTTTTTGCGTCCATATGCAAAGACCGGACACCTTCGCAGGAAGGTATCCGGTCTGTCGTCTTGTATTACAGGTACTTCAATAACTCATCTCTCATGCCGTCGTACTTTTTGTCAGTGAGACCGAAGTCCATCTCCTTGTAGTTCCAGACACTTCGGGAGATGCCATGCTTCTCGAATACTGTGTGGATAGTTCTGAACCACTTGAGTGAATCCTCCGCGGAGGCGAGGTCGATCATACCGTATTCGCCGCAGTAGAGGGATACTCCGTGCTTCTCAGCCTTTGCCACAGCAGTGGAGAAAAGCTCCTCAAAGTACTCCTCGGACGTTCCGGACTCCTCAAAGCTCACGCGCTTTGCAGGGTCGATGCGGACAGTCCACGTCGCTCCCTGATGAGTGAATTCGAGCGGCTCGTAGCAGTGGAAATTGTACACGATGTTGCTGTCATAGGGCTCGTCAAGGTACTGAACCTCAGCCGCGCCGTTGTTGTTGTAGCTTCCGACGAGGATAATGGTCTCGGGCGCATGAACGCGGATACGTTTTATGCACTCTCGTGCGATGCGGTTCCACGCGGTGATGTACGCCTTGTCGGTGACCTCGTTGAGAAGCTCGAAGGCGACGTTGTCAGGGGCACTGCCGTAGCGGCGGGCGAGCTCGGTCCAGAGCGCATAGAACTGCTCCTGATACTTTTCGCTGTCGAAGAAACCGGACTCCGTTGAGCCCTCGTCGAAGGAGAACCCTGCGGTCTTGTGGATATCGAGGATAGTTTTCAGACCGTATCTGCGGCAGCTCGCGAGGGCGCTGTCGATGAGCGCGAAACCGCTGTCGATGAAGCCGTTCCCGGTCTGGAGGATATTGTAGTCGATAGGGATACGGACGTGGTCGAAGCCGAAGTCAGCCGCCTGACGGAAGTCGGGATCAGTGATGAAGCCGGCGAGGTGCTCGGGGGAGTAGTCGCACTGCGAGAGCCAGCCGCCGAAGTTCACGCCCTTGATAAAACCTTTTTTTCTGAGCATAGTGATTAGCCTTTCCATATTTACAGTGAACGTCAAAGAATAACGTTCACTATAATAAATGATCTGAAGTGCCTCGCACATCCGCAAACTAATTGTTTGCTCCATGCGGATCGGCAAATAGCAAACGCTCAAATTTTTTGTCGTTTGCTATATGTGAGTTGTATTATATCATTTAAAAAACATCTTGTCAACCGGTTATATCAAAAATGTGCAATTTTTGCACTAAATATCTATTTTGCTGACTGTTCCTCCGCCTGCGGAAGATCCGCCCCGACCGGCTTTTCTCTTGCGTTTTTCCGCCGTATATGGTATAATACTCTTATACCAGACCGGAGGTGACGCCATGAACAGTTCAACCGAAAAAGCACTCTCGGAATTCATCTTCACCAAGCGTGAGGAGCTCTTCGAGCACGCCTCGTTCGACCGTGAGATAGCCTTTTACGAGAGTATCTGCACAGGAAATATGGAGCTCGTGCGCGTGTTCATGCAGCCCCTGAACTGCGAGGGCTGCGGTACGCTCAGCGAGGACCCCATGCGGAACCTCAAGTACCACATGGTCGTGCTGGCAGCGCTGATAGCGCGCTCCTGCGTGAACGGGGGACTGTCCCCGGAGGAGGCATACAGTCTCAGCGACTACTACATCATGAAGACCGACAAATGCTCGAATGAGGCGGAGGTACGCGCTGTACACGCCGAGATGATAGAGGGCTACACAGACCGTATGCGCCGCGTAAGACTGGGCGGAGCGTACTCCAAGCAGATAGTCCGCGCGGCTGATTATATCGTCACGCACCTGCACGAGCGCATACTCCTCGAGGACGTCGCAGAGCACCTCGCAATAAGTCCCGAGCACCTCTCCCGCCTCTTCCGCAAGGAGACCGGCATGACCTTCGGCGAATACGTCAACCGCACGAAGATCGAGGAAGCGGTGGCGCTGCTGATGTACACCGAGCGCACGGACATCGAGATAACTAACCTCCTATGCTTCAGCTCGCAGAGCTACTTTATCAAGGTCTTCAAGAAGGTGACCGGCTCGACGCCGAAGCAGTTCAAGAAGCAGTATGAGATACGCGCACTGAAGAACAAATGACCCCCCAAGGGCTGCCGATATGGCAGCCCTTTTGCATAATTCTTGGAGCAGATATCAAGATTTTACTATTTTTATCAAAATTATAGTATACCTCTCCGGCGCTTTGCACTATAATTTTTTACAGTGGGATATGAATTTGTGTGTCTTTTAGCACAGACACATGATTATAGGCAACACCAAAATCAACGGGACGTGATGTCCCAAGGAAATGAGAGGGAATTTTTATGAAGAAACACTCACTGAGACGCTGCGCAGCAGCATTTGCTGCTCTCGCGGTAATGGCTTCTGCGATGCCGGCAGTTCCGTTTTCTGCGGTCGCGGCTGACAACATCATCAAGAACTCCACGTTCGACACAGGCGTGTCCGGCTGGGGCACCTACAAGGAGAGCGGCGGCGCCTGCAAGCTCTCGACTGACAGCGGCAGACTTGCTCTTACAGTCTCCAGCGTCGGCAAGGTAAATTACGCTGTACAGGTCTTCTACGACATCATTCCGCTGTACAAGAACGGCGTTTACCACATCTCCTATGACATCTCCTCCTCCACTGACCGCTTCATCGAGTGCATGATCCAGCAGAACGGCGGAGACTATACAGCCTACACATGGAAGGGACTCAACCTCACCTCCACACCCCAGACAGTAGACTACGAGTTCACAATGGAGTATGACACAGACATCATGTCCAAGCTCGTGTTCAACTGCGGTATACAGGAAAAGCACGAAGGCGAGCTCCCCGAGCACACTATCTACATCGACAACGTAAAGCTCGAGCTTGTTGATGACAGCCAGGTGGACTACTCCTCCACAGAGACCTACGAATCTGACATCAACATCAACCAGGTAGGCTACAAGACAGACGCAAGAAAGATCGCGGTGTTCCGCAACGTTACGAACGAGACTGAGTTCTCCGTTGTGAATGCCGATACGAACGAGGTCGCATATACAGGTTCCCTCAGCGGCAGCATAAACAACACCTCCGCAGGAGAGACCAACTATCAGGGAGATTTCTCATCTGTGACCGCACCCGGCAAGTACTACATCAAGTGCGGCAGCCTTGATAACTCCTACACCTTCCAGATCGGCGACAACGTTTACACCAATCTCATGAACGACACAGTAAGGATGCTCTACCTCCAGCGCTGCGGCGTTCAGGTCGAGGACGAGATGTACGGTCATGAGGCCTGCCACACCTCCACAGCAACTATCTACGGCACGAACCAGACGATAGATGTTTCCGGCGGCTGGCACGACGCAGGCGACTACGGCAGATATGTCGTACCGGCTGCAAAGACCGTCGCAGACCTCCTCTACGCATACCAGGCAAACCCCGATATGTTCGGCGACAACATCGGCACACCCGACAGCGGCAACGGCGTTCCGGACGTTCTCGATGAGGCACGCTTCGAGCTCGAGTGGATGATGAAGATGCAGACGAACGACGGCGGCGTTTACCACAAGGTATCCTGCGCAACGTTCCCGGGCTATGTAATGCCCCAGGACGAGAAGGGCGAGCTCATCGTAATGCCCGTTTCCTCCACAGCTACAGCTGATTTCGCAGCTGCAATGGCTCTGGCTTATGAATTCTACAAGGACGTTGATTCGTCCTTCGCAAATAAGTGCCTCTCCTGCGCTGAAAAGTCGTGGGACTGGCTCTCCAATAACGGAGCAGTGCTCTACTCCAACCCCGCTGACATCGTTACCGGTGAGTACGGCGACAAGTCCGACTCTGACGAGCGCTACTGGGCAGCAGCTCAGCTCTACCGCGCAACAGGCGATCAGAAGTACCTCAACGCCCTCGGCTCTGTAAAGAAGGGCCTCGGCTGGGCAGACATGGGTTACTACGGCAGCATCGCACTCGTGACTATGGACGGTATCGACAAGAACTCCGCAGCTTACGAGAATGCAAAGGACTCCATCGTCAGCCAGGCAGGCACGCTCGCTTCTATCAGCTCCAAGCAGGCTTACGGCGTGGCAGTCACAGCATACGAGTGGGGCAGCAACATGACAGTTGCTAACGCAGGTATGATGCTTTCTCTCGCACAGCAGCTCACAGGCGATGAGTCCTACGGCAAGGTTGCACAGGATCAGCTCAATTACCTCCTCGGAACCAACCCGCTCGGCTACTGCTTCGTAACAGGCTATGGTACAGTTTCCCCGGAGCACCCGCACCACAGACCTTCCATGAACCAGCCCGTTGCAATGAAGGGTATGCTCGTGGGCGGCGTGGACGAGAACCTCGAGGACAGCGCAGCAAAGGCTTACACACAGGATAGCCCGCGTGCAAAGCGCTACGTTGACAACTCCGAGAGCTACTCCACAAACGAGATCACTATCTACTGGAACTCACCGCTTACTGCTCTTATCGCGCTCACAGGAGCTTCCGAGGGCACATCTCACCAGAGCGGCGGCTACCTTGCCGGCGACGCAAATGAGAGCGGCGAAGTAAATATGGCAGATGCTGTTGCTATCATGCGCAGCCAGGCAGACCCCGATGACTACGCTCTTACAGAGCAGGGCAAGCTCAACGGTGACGTTATCGGTGCTGACGGTATCTCCAATCTGGACGCTCTCACTATCCAGCAGTATGAGGCTGGCATAGTTACAGCTCTTCCGATCGACCAGCCCCAGCAGACAGTCGTAACGACAACTACCACTCAGCCCGCAACAACTACGACTACGACCAGAGCTACAACTACCCAGGAGTCCACAACTACAACAACAACTACCACAGTTACTACAACTACAACAACTCAGCCCGCTTCCAAGTACACTGACTACGGCACACCCATGAACGAGAACGCTCAGATGGTCGCTGACTTCAGAAAGGGCACGACCCCGCTGTTCTTCGCTTCTGACGGCTGGACAAACGGCTCCTGCTTCGACTGCGGCTGGTACAAGCAGAACGCACAGATCGCAGACGGTATGCTCACACTCTCCATTGATAAAGACTGGTCCGGCAAGTATCATTACTCCGGCGGTGAGTACAGAACAGCAGACCACTACGGCTACGGCTACTACGAGACTTCCATGATGGCTATCAAGAACGACGGTGTTGTATCCTCCTTCTTCACCTACACAGGCGAGAGCGAGAACAATCCGTGGGACGAGATCGACATTGAGATACTCGGCAAGGACACCACAAAGGTACAGTTCAATTACTACACAAACGCTCAGGGCGGACATGAGTTCTTATATAATCTCGGCTTTGACGCTTCTGAGGGATACCACACATACGGCTTCGACTGGCAGCCCGGCTACATCTCATGGTATGTTGACGGCGTTAAGGTCTACACCGCAGAGCAGAATATCCCCTCCACACCCGGACGTATCATGATGAACACATGGCCCGGCGTAAGTGATCCTAGCAACAATGACAACGTCATCGACTGGCTCAAGGCATACGACGGCAAGACACCGCTTGAGGCACACTACCAGTGGGTAACATACAATCCTACTAAGTAATCTTCATAAAAAAGTCGGGCAGAGTCCCCCTTTGCCCGACGATATCCTTCCATAAGAGGACTGCTTCGGCAGTCCTTTTCCCTTGCGGGGACGCCCACGCGGGCGGTTCACGTTGCCGCTCGTAAACTCGCTCACTCTTAACAACGACCTTACTCGTACATCGCATACGGAACACTTTTTGAGCGTATTTGTAGGGGCGCCCTTTGGGCGCCCGCAGATAACCATTATGTCCGGTTCGATCCAGAAATCGACTCCAACCGCGAAACAACACAAAAACCGCTGTACCCCCCCAGGCACAGCGGTTTGTTTTATTTAGTCTCCACGAGGTACGTCCTCATCATGCAGAGGTCGTGGATAGTTATCGTTTCCGAGCCGTCGAAGTCGCCGGCAGACCAGTCTGTGAGACCGCCCTCGCCGAGAATGTACTCCTGAAGCATAACGACGTCCGCAACGTTGAACGCACCGTCCGCATTGACGTCGCCCTTCACCTTCTGCGGTATCTTGCCCGCCGGAACAGGCTCAAGAACGAATCTCTGAGTGCCGTCGCCGGTGAAGCTCTGCTGGACAAGTGCTGTGTCAGTGACGGTCAGTGCGGAGCTGTTATCCGAAACTGCTGTGAATATGGAGTAGGAGCCGTCCTTGTTGCACCGCAGGGTGAACTGCGTCATCGGGCTGCCGACGACATCTACCGCCGCAGCACTGACACTCACGCCGTCTGCCGCTGAGTTCTTGCTCATCAGGATATTCTCGCCGGTACCGGCTGTGCAGAGCGTATACTCGCCGTTCTCGCCGGGTCTGATGATCCATACTTCCTCTTTCTCTTTGTTTCCGACGACTGCGCCGTTTGATGTACTGATCGGAAGTCGGCTGCTGACATTCCTTATTATGTATGCGCCCTCGTTTACAGTCGGGTACACAGGAGTGATCCTCCAGAGCTGGCAGTCGTACTCGTGGTACGCATATTGGTTGACGTTCCCGCCGTTCTCCTTCGACCACTCGAACACGTCGAGCGCTCCGTTGCCGCCCGAGCATTTGGAGACGATACCGTAGTACGTTCCGTTCTTTACTATCCTGAACAACTGCTCGTCGCCGCCGGTGTACCTGCGCAGCTCCACGTTCAGACCGTCTGCCGCGCTGTTCTCCGCGACAGATACACACATATCCTCGTTGCCGACCGGAACTATCCTGCACCAGCCGCCGTCCTCCGAGACTATGCGCCACTGCTGAGCCCACGACTTGTTGAGATCCCACTGCTGGATATTCGTGCCTTCGTCGAGTGCGCCGTTCGGGAGATCGAGCGAGAGTCCGCTGTTTTTGTTGGTGATGAAATACGTAACGCCGCTGAGCAGCTCCTCTCCGCTGACATACGCTGAAGCACCCGTTCCGCACGCTGTATCAGGGTCAACGATGAGCTTCGCGTCGGGGTAAGTGTAGTCATAGACGCCGGACTCACGCGGAGTGCCGGTATACGCCGAGGTCTTAGCGCCCCAGATCGTATGATTATTGTTCCCGACCGCCGTGAACGACATCACAGTCTTGCCGGACTCGTCCTGAGCCGCGAGGAAGTACCCGCAGTACTTCTGCCCGCCGATCGTTATCACAGCCTCCGCGGAATCGCCCGCCTGCTCCCATGTACCGCTGACAGCGCCGCTGACGGTGCCGTCCGCATTGAGCTTCACCGAGCTGTAATTGATGATGTTGCCGTCGGTCGCGGTGCCGTGGTCGATGAACTCATAATCGCCGACGATGTCGCCCGTCTCGTAGCCGCCTGCGGAGAGCTTGTCCCCGCTGTACTCGAACGGCGCGACCACAGGCCAGCCCTCGCTGTTGAACCACATCTGATGCACGCGAACCTCATGGTACTCAGTGCCGTCGTCAAATCTCGCGTGATAGAACAGGTACCACTGCCCGTCGTCATCGCGCAGCACGGAGTTGTGTCCGCACGCCATGTACGCGGTACTGAGCGAGCTGAATTTATAGTTGCCCATGACCTTCAGCCCCGTATTGTCGAGGTTCGAGCTCGCGGACATTATCCCCGATCTTCCCGCAGCGTCCGTGAATGGACCGGTGGGGGAGGTGGAACGGAAAACGCGCATATTGTAGCCGCCCGTCGAGGTCAGCCCGCCGTAGGTCACCCAGAGGTAGTAGTACCCGGTGTCGGCGTTGTACTCGATGAACGGACCCTCCCCGGACTTATGATAGCCGCCGGTGAGCTTGGTGCCGAAGTAGCTGTCCACCATGCGCCCGTCGGAGGTAGTGCCGGTCTTGGGGCGTATGCAGCGTCCGGTCGCGGGGTCGATCTGGAGGGTAAAAATACCGCCCGACCACGAGCCGTAGACCATGTACATCTTCCCGTCGGTGTCGTAGTAGATAGTGGGGTCGATAGCGTTGGGGCAGGTGCGGTAGTCGTATGCAGTGCCGTTGAACCAGCTGTCGTTGTAGGTCACCTCGCCCGCAGCGATGAGCTCGTCGATGTTGGTGGAGGTGTACTTGCGGTTGACGTTCTTTGTGGTGCTCGTCGCGTAGGTGTCATTGGACGTAAATCCCGAATACACGAGCGTATCCACGAATGTGTAGGGACCCTCCGCGTTTTTTGAGGACGCATACGCGATGACGGAAGTGTTCCACGTCGAGGACGTGCAGAAGTACATCAGGTATGCGCCCTTCGAGCCGTCAGTGTTGACGTAGTCCGCGTCCCAGACAACGTCCGGCGCCCACACCGCGAAGCCGCCCACGCAGTCCCCGAGATCCTCGCCAGCCCACGCGAACGCCTTTGCGAGGTTCTGCGAGAGGTTGCCGAACTCGACGTTGTTTGGCGTGGTATAGCCGTTCGTGAAGCGTGTCCAGTTCATGAGGTCGGTGGACTTCGCCGCGTCGACGTGCGAACCGAAGACATAGTATGTGCCGTCGTTCGCCTTGATTATCGACGGGTCATGCACCGACACCCGCGAGTGAGAGGCAGCGAGTGCGTCGCCTGCCTGTCCGGGCACAGCCGACAGCGCGCCCGCAGCGAGCACGCCGGACATCAGCAGTGACATCAGTCGTTTCAGTTTCATTTCAAACTCCTTTCATAGCTTTTATGCCTATTTTACACCATAGCTCAGAGGGTAGCAATGATGTTTTGAACCATTTTCAGTGCATTTTCAGGCTTTTTTCTGTTCCTCCTCGTATGCGGCGCGGACAGCCCTGCTGAGCTGGTCAGCGCAGGACGTGGGACGGTTATTGCAGGTGTTGCCCGAGAGCTTAGCCTCGATCTGCTCGACGGTCCAGCCGTCAACGAGCTTTGAGATAGCCTTGAGGTTGCCGTTGCAGCCGCCGATGAAGCGGATATTCGTGACAACGTCGCCCTCCATGTGGAAGAGAATCTGCTGAGCGCAGACCATCTGAGTCTTGTAAGCGTGATCCATAGTAATACCTCCGTTTTTATTCTTCAAAGAGCGGTGTTGAGAAGTACCTCTCCGCAGTATCGGGGAGGATAGTGACGACGGTCTTCCCCTCGCCGAGCTTCTCCGCGAGAGCGAGCGCCGCAGCGACGTTCGTGCCGCTCGATATACCGCACATTATCCCCTCCTCGGACGCGAGCCGCTTGGCGGTATTTATGGCGTCCTCGTCGGTGACGATGTGTATATGGTCATAGATGTTGGTGTTGAGTATCTCCGGGATTATGCCGTCGCCGATGCCCATCTGCAGGTGCGTGCCGATAGTTCCGCCCGCGAGTATCGCAGCGTGCTCGGGCTCGACAGCCCAGATCTCCATGCCGGGGTTCTGCGATTTCAGCGTCTCGCCGATACCTGTTATCGTGCCGCCCGTGCCGATACCGGAACAGAACCCGTCGATCCTGCCGGCGGTCTGTTCGAGTATTTCCAGCGCGGTGTAGTATTTGTGCGCGAAGGTATTATCGGGGTTCTCGAACTGCTGCGGGACGAACACCCGCGGGTCCTTCGCCGCCATATCGAGCGCAGTGTCGAGACACTCCTGAATGCACTTGCCGATGTCGCCGTCGTCGTGGATGAGTATGACTTCCGCACCGTAGTGCCGGACGAGCTTGCGGCGCTCCTCACTGACGGAATCCGGCATGATTATGACGGTCCTGTAGCCCTTGACCGCCCCGACGAGCGCGAGTCCTATGCCCTGATTGCCGCTTGTCGGCTCGACGATAATGGTGTCCTTGTTTATCCTGCCGGCTTTTTCTGCGCCGCGTATCATGTTGTATGCGGTGCGCGTTTTGACCGAGCCGCCGACGTTCAGCCCCTCGAACTTCACGAGTATCTCGGCATTTCCGGGCTTGTTCATGCGGCTGAGCCTTATCATCGGTGTGTGACCTATAGCTTCGAGTATATTATTGCAGACCATTCTGATCCTCCGTAAAATGAAATCTATACCATTATATCACATCAGAACAGAAAAAGCAACGCCCGGGGAGAGATTTCTGTTTACAATTAAGTCACAGTTTTGTCATTGACAGTGAATGTGACTTGTGCTATACTGTAAATAAAGTAACAGCATGGGAGATGACCATAATGATCGCAGAAAAAACTGACCTTATCATCAAAGCAATGGGATTCGATATCGTGCGGATCGCCGATGCAGCCGGCTTTGACCGTTCTATCGTCAGCCGTATCAGGAACGGCGCGCGGATTCCCAAGAAAAACAGCTCAAGTATCGAAAAATTCGCCCGCGGAGTCATCATCTGCGCCGAGCGCGAGGGCAAGACAGACTTGCTCTGCCGCACTATCGGGTGCAGCACTGCGCTGCTTCCCGACGAGATCAAGTCTGCTCTTCTTGACTGGCTTTTTGATGAAAACGACGCCACCGACGTAATGCAGCAGCCCGTCAGCGGCAGCGACGGACGCGCCTTCGGCAGCAAGCTCAGCCGTCTCATGGAGCTCGCCGACATAAACAATGCCACACTCAGCAAGGCAGTCGATATAGACCCGTCCTACCTCAGCCGTATGCGAAAGGGCGAGCGTATCCTCGGCGCGGATTCCACCGTCCTGAGCAACATCTGCAATACCCTCGCTGATCTCATCGCCAGGAAGGAACGCCCCGAAGACCTCGCAGAGGTGCTTGAGGTCCTCCCCGAGATAGCCGCCAAGGCTGACAGCGATATGCTCCGCCAGTGGCTCACCGACGAGGGCGTGCTCACCGACACTGCTCCCGTCCGCAAGCTCATCGGCAGTATCGAGAATATCAGCTCAGGCCCGGAATTCAGTATCCCCGATGTCGATTACTTTGATTTCAGCGTCATGGCTGATACCTCCGACGAGATATACCGCGGCATGGAAGGCCTTCGTATGGCTGCGGTGAGATTTCTTTTCGACGCCGTGAAAAACGCTGAGGGCGAGCTGCTTCTCTACTCCGACCAGAGCATGGAGTGGATGTCCGGCGATTTCTACAATAAATGGCTGACCCTCATGGGCGGTATCCTGCGCCGCGGAGTGAATATCAAGGTCATTCACACTATCGAGCGCAGCTCCGCCGAAATGATAACTGCTATCGCGGACTGGCTGCCCCTGTATATGTCCGGTCTCATCGACCCGTATTACTGCACCCGCCGCCTTGGGGACAGATTCTGCTTTTCAATGTTCATCGACCCCGGCAGAGCCTGCATAAAGGGAGCCTGCGTGCGCGGCTACGAGAAGCTCTGCGACTACCGCTACATCACTGATAAGCACGAGGTCGCCCTCCGCAGACAGGAGTTCGACGGCCTCCTCGCAGACTGCCGCCCGCTTATCCGGATAAGCCGTGTGCCAGTCCCGCCGAAGCCCGATACCCCGCAGAAAACTATCGGGAGCGTCCAGATGTTCATCGAGAACGGCGTAGTCCGTATCAATAAGCTCACGCAGCCCGGTATCTCCTTCCGCTTCGACCACCCCCTCCTCATCGAAGCCTTCCGCAGCTTCATATAACTCTCCCCGCTGTGCCGGTATAGTTGTGCCTCCGGCGGATCAAAAATGGGGACGCCGTCCCCAAACCCCTGCTAAAGGGAATAGATTCCCTTTAGAATCCCATTATGAAAAAATCCCATACCGTATCCCCATAAGCTTTTAAAAGGGATACGGTATGGGATTTTTTGACAGTGGGTTTACAAAGGGTACCTGTACCCTTTGGCGGGAGTTTGAGGGCAGAGCCCTCATTCTTAATGCGTCGCAGACACCACTGCGCCGGCACAGCGGGAAGAGTTATTCGAGGGCTGAGTAGTAGGCTTCGAGGCGTGGGCGGGCGGCGACGTAGAAAGGCTCGAGCTGCTTGTCGAAGTGTTTGCCCATGCCGTCCATGATGATGGAGTCAGCCTGCTCGAAGGACATTTTCTCCTTATAGACGCGCTTGCTGACGAGGGCGTCGTAGACGTCGGCGATAGCCATGATACGGGCTTCGAGGGGTATCTGCTCGCCCTTGAGACCCTGCGGGTAGCCGGAGCCGTCCCAGCGCTCGTGGTGGTATTGGGCGACGTTCTCGGCGATGATGTGGAACTCCTCGTCGTCGGTGCCGTCGAGGATAGCATGAACGATACGGGCGCCCTCAGCGGCGTGCGCCTTCATTTTCTCGTACTCTTCGTCAGTGAAGCGGCCGGGCTTGCGGAGGATAGCGTCATCGACGGCTATCTTGCCGAGGTCGTGCATAGGAGCGGCTTTGACGAGCTTGGTGCAGAACGACTTTGTCAGGCTGAGTCCCGGACCGTTCTGTATCTCCTCGACGAGAATGCGGACGACATCGCTGGTGCGCTTGATGTGACCGCCTGTGGAGTTGTCGCGGGATTCGACCATAGTCGCCATACCGAGGATGAGCTTGTCATGCATCTCGACGATGTTCTTGGTCTTGACCGCTACCTCTCGGCGCAGGTCGGTGTTGTACCTGCCGAGGAGGGTGATATACTCCTGATTCTTTGTGTCGTCGGTGACTAACATCTGGTAGCCTCTCCGGTGCGAGCCGTTGTAGAGGTAGTTTGTGCTCACGAGGTAGATCTTCTTGTTGGGGGAGCTGTAATAGTTCTTGTCGTTTTTGGGGTCTGTACGGAACCTGTCGAGCCACAGGAGAATGCTCTCCTCGAAGACGCCCCCGCGCTCGAGCGGCTTGTCAACTGTCAGTGAGCGGAGGTCGGGGAAGATATTCTTGGCGGTCTCGTTGCTGCCGAGGTATCTGTACTTCTGGTCGAAGGATATGAAGCCCGTATCGCCGGTCTGGACGAGTGAATCCACGACGGTCTCGTCGATGTCGTAAAGGCAGATGCGGTGGATTATGATGAGGTAGATGATCTGTGCGGTGACGTAAGTCAGCGGCACGAGCTCGATGGTGTCGGTGAACATCCTGTTGCCGAAGAAGCCGATAACAGATATCAGTTCAGGCAGGAACAGCATATAGATGATCCTGTGGGAGACGTCCTTCTTCATGAAGTAGCTGTAGATCATTGCAGCGATCGAGATCGAGAAATACGCGAAGATCATCAGGTAGAAGACGGTGTGCATGGGACCGTATACCTTATTGGTGAGCTTGCCCACGCCGTCAACGACCTCGAAGTCAACGCTCTTGTAGAAGAACGTACCGCCGTTTAGGCTGAGCGACGAGACATACACGACTGTGCAGAGCGAGAGCATAGCAGCGGTGATCGTCCGGCTCGGACGCAGCTTGCAAAGGCTGAGTACGGAGAGCGTCACGAACAGGAGCGGGAAGCACCCTCCGAGGTAGATAACGCGGTTAGCGTTTATAGCGGATTCATAGTTGTCTGAGAGCGCGAGCATCAGGTGCCCGAGGTTAGCGACGGGTATGAAGCCGAACATCAGGGAAAAGTTCACGTCGAAGTGCTTGTGCCACATAAAAGCGTACACGAGCGTGAGCAGTACCGAGAGAATGAAAAGTGTATGGTAATATACGAGCAGCACGCGGCTTCACCTCCTTGTAAGTGATCGGCAGCAGGTCACGCGGGAGCGTTCTGCGCCTTCATCTGTTTCTTCATAGCGTACATATTCTTGTCCGCGAGCTGTTCCGCGGCGTCAAGGGTATCCTCGGGCGGGATATACTCCGCATAGCCGTATGCTATCCTTAGCGGAACGGGCGGCTTTTCAGTCTCGTTGTACGCGAGCGAGATCTGAGACATCTTCCCGATAGCGGCTTCGATAGCGTCTGCCTGAGCGTTTGGTGCGATGACCACGAACTCGTCGCCGCCGGTGCGGAAGCACTCGCCGATGTCCCCGAACGCGGACTTTATCGTGTCTGCGGCAGCGATGATGTGCTTGTCGCCCTCCGCATGGCCGTAGACGTCGTTGACGGTCTTGAGGTTGTTGATATCGAGCTGGACTATCATGCAGGGAGTGCCAGTGGAGCGGATATTCTTTTCCTTCTTGTGGAACGCCGAGCGGTTCGCGAGCTCCGTGAGGCCGTCCGTGTAAGCCATTTTCTCCATTAGTTCCGCACGGTTGTGCTCGATCGCGAGGCGGTTGCGCTCGCGGATAAGGTAGAACCCGACCACGCATATGAACACCAGCACGCCCATTCTCGTGAATGCGCTCGCGCCGAGGTAGTTATTGAGGTCAAGGCGGTATTTCAGCAGGTCTATGACTACTCCAACCGCCGCAGCACCGATACCGATGATGACCGTTCGCGTGAAAGCGGGATCGGCGGTCTTTTTGACGACAGCCCGTATTATGAGGTATATCGTCATGAACAGCGCGATGACGATGATTGCCTGAGCGACGGGGATAAGGTAGTGGATATCGCTCCTGCCGGTGCCGGTGAGGAAGAACATCAGGAAGAAGTCAGCGGTCACGAGCATCATGAGTATGGGCAGGAGTATAGTGCGGGGGTTATTGGTCGCGCTCGCGGTGAAGGATACCGGCAGGTACGCGATGAAGATGAGCGAGAGTATCGAGGATATCTTGACCATAGCGGGTGCACGGGTGAGTATCTGCAATATGTAGGTGTCGTTGACCGACCATACCGCACAGAGTATCGCGAAGGTGCCGAGCGCGAAGAAGTTGAGAGTGGGCTCATTGCTCTTGCGCGTGAGGATCCCCATGAGGAGCATGATGACGCCGAACACCACCATGAACAGGCAGATGCAGAACTCGAGCAGTCCGCTGAGGATAACTCCCGCGATGTAGTCACCGGCGGTCTGTATCCGGACTCTTGACAGGGAGCCCTCGTGGTCGTTGAAGATAGGGTGTATCTCGAGCGTTATGATCTTAGTGTCCGGGCGCAGCGGGATAGTGTGGACGAACTTGCCGTAGGAGTCGCCGAGGATATCTGGTATCTCGGGGGCGTAGGAGTAGAGCAGCTCGCCGTCGGAATAGAGTTTTATATGCGTGTCGGTCGTGCGGAAGCACAGTGCTCTGTTGGTGATATCGAGCCCGGATACATCATGAGAGAGCGTGAGGTCGCCCTTGGGGAGCTTGTCGAGGGAATATGTCTCCCCCGAGTCCGAGACCCAGCCGGCGGTGAGGTCGGTCTCAGCGTCGCGGTCTGAGTAATCCGAGGTGCGGTAGAACACAGCAACTATTATCAGGAAAGCGGTGATCGAGAAGATAGCAATGGTATCAGCCCATGCCCAGCGGTGCCGGACCTTATTCTTGAGTTTCATGGCATTAACTCCTTATAGGTTGATCACAGTTAATTATACCACAAATGGGCTGATTTTGCAACCGGAAAATGAAAAGATATGCACAGCGGGACGAAATATCCGTGCCGCAGAGAACTGTTTCCGCTGCCTGTCAGCGCAAAAAGACGCCCTCCGCAGAGGACGTCCTGTGTTTATGTATGTCAGTCGGAGGGCGTTTCGGAGCGTCCGGTCAGCTTTTTGACTATAGCGTTGCGCCGGACCTGCTTGTAGGAGACACCGCGCAGCAGCAGACCCGCGTGCGCACCCTCTGAGACAGATGAGATGACCTTTCTGAACTGCTCCATGCTCACTATCTGCGAGCGGATAGTGTTCTCCTTCAGGCTTGCCTCTATCTGCACCATATCGCCGACATGGAAGGTGCCGACGCTGACAGTCCCGACGACCACAGCTCCGATGTGCTCGCCCTTGCTGTCCTTCATCGGAAAACAGTCCCCGACTATGAGTTCCGCGTAGGCGTCATCAGCCAGCTTGGATTCGGGCTTGTACTCATTTTCCTCATATTCGCGCAGCTCGCGCTCGTCGTCGGTCATGAAGCTGCGGTCCTTCTGCTTTTTCGTGAACATATCCTTGAATGCATCTAAAACTCCCATATCTCTCGCTCCTTCCGGATCTGGGTCTATAAATATATTATAGCCCGGCAGACCGGATTTGTCAATGAGCTGAGAGGAATTATCTCCAGTCATACGCAGCCCGCACTCTACGGAACGTGGATTGACGTGCGGGGAGCTTTCGGGTATAATGGATACAGACGGTCGGGAAGACCGGGAACAGGGGAGTGTTATCATGGATCAGGTAAAAACAGGAGAGCTCATACGGAGGTTCCGGACTGAGCTCGGACTTACACAGAAGGAGCTCGCGGAGCGCATAAATGTCAGCGGTAAGGCGGTGTCGAAGTGGGAGACCGGGAACGGCTGTCCGGACGTTTCGCTGCTGTCTGCGCTGGCGGAGGTGTTCGGGACCGACATACATACTCTGCTCACGGGCGAGATATACAAGAACGAAAGCGAGGTGGGAAATATGAAGAAGCTCAGATTTTACGTTTGCAGGGAGTGCGGGAACATCATAACATCGACCTCTGACGCAGCAGTAACGTGCTGCGGGAGCAGGCTCGAAGCACTCACGCCGAGAAAGGCTGAAGAGGGAGAGCGTCTGGAGGTCGAGGACATAGGCGGGGAGCTGTTCGTGACCGCAGACCACCCGATGACCAAGGAGCACTACATCTCATTTGCCGCATACCAGAGCGACAGCAGCATAATGCTGTTCAAGCAGTACCCCGAGTGGAACGTACAGTTCAGGCTGCCGCTGCTCCGCACAGGAAGACTGGTGTGGTACTGTACGAAGTGCGGGCTGCTTTATCAGGATCTGAGAAAATGATGCGAGATACCGGGAAGAGTGGATTTATCCCATTCCCCGCCGCATAAAAACGCCGCTTTACAGCGGCGTTATATTTTTTACCGGTTCCGGGAACGGGGCAGCCGTGCCTTCGCAAAGTATTGAAAAATCCACCGGGGTGTGGTATAATGGAAAAAACTTAGTCAGGAGGGACACCATGAAAAAAGGACTGACCATACTTTTATCCGCGCTCATATGTGCCGTACCGACCGTGCCCGCAGACGCTTCCGCAGCGGAGGCGCCTCACAGATTCACCGCATCGTTTTTGCAGGGCTGGCACTGCCGCGACTGGACGCAGGAGCGCTGGGAGGAGGAGTTCTCTGCAGCGAAGTCCGCGGGCTTTGACTCGCTCATACTGCAATCCACGTTCGACTATACCCGCGAGGACTGCACCGGCGACAAGCAGGACCCCGCGTCCTACGGAAAAACCGATACATACTGTATGTTCCCGTCTGCGGTCGAGGCGACCTACCACTCCTCCCAGAACGGCGGCGACGCGCTCGAGCTCGCGCTGAATGCCGCGAAGGCGACCGGTATGCAGCTCTGGCTCGGTACAGTCAGTGACGACATCTGGTGGAGCTACGGCTGGGGTGCCCCGACGAGCTATTTCACAGACTGGAGCTCCTCGAACGCAGAGCTGTGCAGCGGGCTCGTCACCGAGATGTGGGAGCGCTACGGCAGCGACTACGGTGAGCAGATAGCCGGCTGGTACTACAACAACGAGATATGGAACATAGAGACCGCGTGCAGCGGCTCTGACAACGGCGAATATGCGCGTATAATAGGCGAAAACATCAGCGCGACCGTCGCTGCGATAGAGCAGTCCTGCCCCGGAAAGCCGCTCATGCTCAGTCCGTTCTACAATACCGACCTCTCCACGCCCGAGCAGTACGGCAGCTTCATCAGCGACGTCATCAGTGCCTCCGGGCTGCGTCCCTGTGACATCTACGCCCCGCAGGACGGCGGCAGAGCGTCGTATTCTCCCGGCGTGATACGCAAGTGGGCTGAGGTCCAGAAAAATGCGGTGGACGGGCGCCTGCACTTCTGGATGAACAACGAGAGCTTCAGCATAGATACCCAGATCATGAAAAACGAGCATATGCCCATTGACCAGTTCCGCGAGGACTATTGTGCGACCGCTGATCTTGCGGAGGAGAATATCATTTTTTCGTGGAACTACCATTTTGCCGACGATGAGCAGAGGAAGAGCCAGTTCGCAGAGTTCGTGAACGAGAGGACTGACGGCGACGTTAACCTCGACGGCAGTCTGACCTCTGCCGATCTGGTGCTGGTGCAGAAGTGGCTGCTCGCCGTCCCGGACACACGTCTGAGGGACTGGCAGGCTGCCGACCTCTGCGCAGACGGCAGGCTCGACGTGTTCGACCTCTGCGAGATGAGGACCGCGCTCGCCGAAAATGCTGCCCTCGGAAACAAGGTCTATGTCTGGACCGTTGACGAGCTCCGCAGCGCTGTCAAAAACGCGAAGCCCGGCGACGTTATACTGGTCGCACCGGGGGAGTATGACTGCGGCAGCCAGAAGATCTCCTTGGAGGCTGACGGCACTGCGAGCGCACCGGTTATCCTCTCCGCTATGGACCCCGATTCTCCGCCGGTGCTCAAAGGCGCGAACACTGAGCACGGCTATATACTGCACATCACCGGCGACCGCTGGATAGTCAGCAAACTGGTCTGCACCAACTCGCAGAAGGGGATAGTTCTCGACAATTCAAACAGGACGCTGATATCGGGCTGCGAGATATGCAATACTGGTGCGGAGGCGATAGCTATCCGCGACGGCAGCTCCTACTGCATGATACAGTCGTGCAGTATCCACGATACGGGACTGGTCTCTCCGGGCTATGGTGAGGGAGTCTACATCGGCAGCTCCAAGGACAAGACCGAATTCGACTTCAAGTGCGACTATAACAGGGTAGTCGACTGCACGTTCAGAAATGTTGCCGCCGAGCACGTTGACGTCAAGGAATACACCACCGGCACCGAGATAAGCGGCTGCACCTTCTACGGCGACGGCATGACCGGCGAAAACTATGCGGGCAGCTTCATCGACCTCAAGGGCAACAACTGCTTCGTTTACGGCAACGTGGGCTACCGGAACGGTAACCCGAAGATAGTGGCAGCATTTGAGGTGCATGAGCAGGTCGAGGGCTGGGGCTATCACCATGTTTTTGAGTACAACACGCTCTACATGGATCAGCCATACGGCGCCGAGGACACGTCCCGCAGAATGTACGTCGTGGACGGATGGTTCAGTGATTTTTCGGTAAAGGGCAACCTCGTGGACTACGGTGAGGGACTTGTCTCCGCTGACAGCTGGGAGTTTTACAATTCTGACAATGTCACCTTCAGCTATGACGACCCGGCATTCAGCTGAATCGGCGCAGCAGCGTCAGCACATCTGCACCTTGACTTTTTCCCGCAGATGAAGTAAAATGGTAGTGGCGTTTCGTATCGGGCCAAAGATACGCAGCGCTGTTCCCGAACGAAGATAATGAGGAGTTACATATGAAAGGCATAATTCTCGCCGGAGGTTCTGGTACAAGACTTTACCCATTGACTATGGTCACCTCGAAGCAGCTGCTTCCTGTATATGACAAGCCAATGGTATATTATCCGCTGTCCACGCTCATGCTGGCAGGGATAAAGGATATACTTATCATCTCCACGCCAACTGATCTTCCGAATTTTGAGAGACTCCTCGGAGACGGTTCGCAGTACGGAATCAATTTGAGTTACAAAGTTCAGCCCAGTCCGGACGGACTTGCACAGGCGTTCATTCTGGGCGAAGAGTTCATAGGCGATGACGCCTGCGCTATGGTGCTCGGTGACAATATCTTCTACGGCAACGGCTTCGGGAACATTCTCCGCACCGCAAAAAAGAACGCAGAAGATAATAACCGTGCGACTGTTTTCGGTTACTATGTTCCCGATCCCGAGCGCTTCGGCGTAGTTGATTTTGACGAGGAAGGGCGCGCTCTTTCGATCGAAGAAAAGCCCTCCGAACCTAAAAGCAATTATGCAGTAACCGGACTTTATTTCTATCCTGCGGGAGTATCTGCCCGTGCAGATCAGGTCAAGCCGTCAGCTCGCGGAGAGCTTGAAATAACTACTCTCAACGAGATGTATCTCCATGACAGCCTGCTTGACGTCCAGCTCCTTGGACGCGGTTTTGCGTGGCTTGATACGGGTACGATGGACAGCCTTGCAGAAGCTGCAAACTTTGTTCAGATGGTCCAGAACCGTCAGGGAATTGAGATATCAGCTCCCGAGGAGATAGCTTTCATCAATGGCTGGATAGATAAGGCTGGACTCATGCGATCTGCCGAAAAGTACGGTAAATCGCCCTACGGAGCACATCTCCGCAAGGTCGCCGAGGGCAGGATAAAATACTGAGGAGAAAAACATGACCATTATCGTAACAGGCGGAGCCGGCTTCATCGGCTCAAATTTCGTATTCCATATGCTGGATACATATCCGGATTACAGAATAATTTGTCTTGACAAGCTCACATATGCGGGCAATCTCAGCACACTTGCTCCTGTAATGGATAACCCGAATTTCCGCTTCGTGAAGCTCGACATCTGTGACCGCGAGGGTGTGTACAAGCTTCTTGAGGAGGAGAAGCCTGATATCGTTGTCAACTTCGCAGCTGAGTCACACGTTGACCGTTCTATCGAGAACCCTGAGATATTCCTTCAGACAAATATACTTGGTACACAAGTACTCATGGACGCTTGCCGCAAGTACGGCATACAGCGCTATCATCAGGTATCGACCGACGAAGTCTACGGAGATCTTCCGCTTGACAGACCTGATCTCTTCTTCACAGAGAACACACCTATCCATACAAGCAGTCCGTATTCCAGCTCCAAGGCTGGCGCAGACCTTCTCGTTATGGCTTATCACAGGACTTACGGTCTGCCTGTGACTATCTCGCGCTGCTCGAACAATTACGGTCCCTATCACTTCCCCGAGAAGCTCATTCCGCTTATGATCGCAAACGCTCTCGCAGACAAGCCTCTCCCTGTTTACGGCGAGGGACTGAACGTCCGCGATTGGCTCTATGTTGAAGATCACTGCCGCGCTATCGACCTCATTATCCACAAGGGTAAGGTAGGCGAAGTCTACAACGTCGGCGGTCACAACGAGATGAAGAACATCGACATCGTTAAGCTCATCTGCAAGGAGCTCGGCAAGCCCGAGAGCCTTATCACTCACGTTGAGGACAGAAAGGGACACGATATGCGCTACGCTATCGACCCGACAAAGATCCACAACGAGCTTGGCTGGCTGCCCGAGACAAAGTTCGAGGACGGCATCAAGAAGACGATCAAGTGGTATCTCGAGAACCGCGAGTGGTGGGAGACAATTATCAGCGGCGAGTATCAGAACTACTATGAGAAGATGTACGGCAACCGTGCAGAGGTGTGAGCGATGAAAGCATTCGTTACAGGCGTCGGCGGACAGCTCGGCTACGATGTCGTAAATGAACTGAAAAAACGCGGATATACTGCGATTGGCAGCGATATTCTCGACGAGACTGCTGCTGACTGCGAGTACATCAAGCTCGATATAACAGACGCAGAAGCAGTCGAGAAGACTATCTCGGGCGTCAAGCCTGATGTAGTTATCCACTGTGCTGCATGGACTGCGGTTGACTCGGCCGAGGACGAGGAAAACATTCCGAAAGTTCGTGCAATTAATGTGGACGGCACACAGAATATCGCGAACGTCTGCAAGAAGCTTGACTGCAAGATGATTTACATTTCCACTGACTATGTTTTCAACGGTCAGGGAACTGAGCCTTGGCAGCCCGACTGTAAGGATTATGCTCCGCAGAATGTTTATGGACAGTCTAAGCTCGACGGCGAGCTTGCTGTTGCGAATACTCTTGAAAAGTATTTCATCGTGCGTATCGCATGGGTATTCGGCGTTAACGGCAAGAACTTCATCAAGACTATGATAAATGTTGGCAAGACACATGACGAAGTCAGAGTTGTGAGCGACCAGATAGGTACTCCTACATACACATACGACCTTGCAAGACTTCTTGTTGATATGGCTGAAACTGAGAAATACGGCTACTATCACGCTACGAACGAGGGCGGATATATCTCATGGTACGACTTTACAGTCGAGATATACAAGCAAGCTGGAATGTCTACGAAGGTAATCCCCGTAACGACCGCCGAGTACGGTCTGAGCAAGGCTGCACGCCCGTTTAACAGCCGTTTGAATAAATCCAAGCTCGTCGAAAACGGCTTCAAGCCGCTCCCAACATGGCAGGACGCGCTTTCAAGATACTTAAAGGAGATTCAGTAATGGGACAGATAACAGTTGAGAAAAACGTCGGCGGGATCGAGGGGCTTTGCGTAATCACTCCCGCAGTTCACGGTGATAGCCGCGGCTACTTCATGGAAACATATTCGCAGCGCGACATGGAAGAAGCCGGCATTAACATCGTATTCGTACAGGACAACCAGTCCTGCTCGGCAAAGGGAGTTTTGAGAGGGCTTCACTTTCAGAAGCAGTTTCCTCAGACAAAGCTTGTTCGTGTCATCAAGGGCAGTGTATTTGACGTTGCAGTTGACCTCAGAACAGACAGCAAGACATACGGCAAGTGGTACGGCGTTGAGCTGACAGAGGATAACAAGAAACAGTTCCTCATACCTAAGGGATTCGCACACGGCTTCCTTGTGCTCAGTGATGTTGCAGAATTCTGCTACAAGTGTGATGACTTCTATCATCCGAACGACGAAGGCGGCATGGCTTGGAATGACCCGGCTATCGGAATTGAGTGGCCGGAGCTTGTCGGTGAGTACAACGGCACGGCAAGTGCTGAGGGATATACACTTGAAGATGGGACAAAGCTCAATCTTTCTGATAAGGATCAGAAGTGGCTTGGTTTCCGTGACACATTTAAGTTCTGATTCAATTCAAAACCAGTCGCCGTATGGCACGATAAATAGTTAGGAGAAATGAAATATGTCAACGATACTGCTTGCCGGCGGAGCCGGATATATAGGCTCACACACCGCTGTTGAGCTCCTGAACGCAGGCTACGACGTAGTTGTTGCCGACAACTACTCAAACAGCTGCCCGGAATCTATCAGGCGCGTGGAGAAGATAACAGGCAAATCTGTGAAGCTCTATGAGCTTGACATAAAGGACAACGCAAAACTTGCCGAAGTCTTCAAGGAG
>JAEEGL016647776.1_pt1 | contig 37292 bp, 28 predicted proteins | sample 9134231 | NCBI WGS metagenome assembly JAEEGL01 (sample SAMN16246548, study PRJNA631951) | gut metagenome | biome: gut microbiome; feature: rumen; material: fiber-attached | host: Bos | place: Iran: Karaj | collected 2018-10 | reverse complement strand
TTAATCTATTTTTTTGAATTCACCTGTGCTTTAGGCGGTTACCTCATGCGTATTAATCCATTTAACCAACCAGGGGTTGAAGCATACAAAAAAAACATGTTCAGATTGTTAGGTAAGAAATAGAAGCAATCCCTTCCCTATTTCTGTATAAGCATGTTGCCGTTGGCATTCATCGTACGGACGGGCTTCGCCATACTTTTCCAAAGTATGTGTACATGAAGCATCTGCTTTCATTTATTATTCCTTTTTCCTGTGTCAAGACAAAAGGGAAAGAAGAATGAATAAAAAAAGGTGGCTGCATTTGTCGAAGCCACCTATAACAAGCATATCTTCTATTATAATCTTACTGTCAGCAATAATTTTTTAGTATTTTTATAGCAATTACTTCAATCCCAGTTCTTTTAACTGTGCTTCCGAAATAGGTGATGGAATATTCAACATCACATCGCGGGCAGAGTTGTTTTTCGGGAAAGCGATAAAATCGCGAATGGTATCCGCATCACAAAGGATGGAACACAGACGGTCAAAACCAAATGCAATACCTCCATGAGGTGGCGCTCCGTATTGGAAAGCGTTCATCAAGAACCCGAATTGTCTTTGCGCTTCCTCTTCCGTAAATCCCAATGCCTTGAACATCCGTTTCTGCATATTCTTATCATGAATACGAATAGAACCGCCGCCCACCTCAGTACCATTGATTACAATATCATAAGCATTGGCGTTCACCTTTCCTGGCTCTGTTTCCAAAATAGCTTCATGTTCCGGTTTAGGAGCTGTAAATGGGTGGTGTTTCGCATAATACCGTTGCGTTTCTTCATCCCACTCCAGCAATGGAAAGTCAATAACCCACAATAACTTATACTCCCCTGCTTTTCTCAGTCCCAGACGATTGCCCATTTCCAGACGCAATTCGCACAACTGCTTTTGTGTTTTTTCCGTTTTACCGGCCATGATCAAAATCAAGTCGCCTGCCTGAGCACCACATTTCTCGGCAACCGCACGCAAATCCTCTTGATTATAGAATTTATCCACCGAAGACTTGAAATGTCCATCTTCCTGACACAGAACATATACCAATCCTGAAGCACCCACTTGCGGACGTTTTACGAAATCTGTCAGTCCATCCAGCTGCTTTCTGGTATAGTTAGCGCAGCCTTTTGCCACAATGCCAACCACCAACTCAGCTTCATTGAACACTTTAAAATCCCTATGTTTTAAAACATCGTTCAACTCAACAAAGCGCATATCGAAACGGGCATCGGGCTTGTCGCTGCCATAAAAGCGCATCGCATCCGCATAGGTGATTCTTTCAATCGGCTCAATATCAATCCCTTTAATCTCCTTGAAAATATATTTCAACAAGCCTTCAAAAGTGTTCAGAATATCTTCCTGCGTGACGAACGACATTTCACAGTCCACCTGTGTAAATTCAGGCTGACGGTCGGAGCGAAGGTCCTCATCACGGAAGCATTTTACAATTTGGAAATAACGGTCGAAGCCAGCCACCATCAACAGCTGTTTAAAAGTTTGCGGAGACTGTGGAAGCGCATAAAACTCGCCGTGCGTCAAACGGGAGGGCACCACAAAATCACGAGCTCCTTCGGGGGTTGAGCCAATGAGAAAGGGCGTTTCAATTTCCACGAACCCAATGTTATTCATATAGTTACGAATCGCAATTCCTAATTTATGACGAAACATCAGGTTGTTTTTCACGGGGTTGCGGCGCAAGTCAAGGTAGCGATACTTCATTCTCAGCTCATCACCACCATCCGACTCATCTTCAATAGTAAAGGGAGGTGTCAAGGACTCGTTTAGCACCTGAATCTCTTCCACCAATATCTCAATATCGCCCGTTGGAATATTTTTATTTTTGCTGTAACGCTCTGTTACTATTCCCGTAACTTGTATAACCCATTCTCTTCCAAATGGTTCTATTTGTTTGCACAAGTCAGGGTTTTGTTCTGCGTTAAAAGCAAGTTGGGTGATTCCATAACGGTCTCTCAAATCAATAAAGGTCATTCCCCCCAACTTTCTGATTTTTTGAATCCAACCACACAAAGTAACTTTCTCATTTACATGTTGTCCGTTGAGTTCACCACAAGTATGTGTTCTATACATTGTTTTCATTCGACTATAATTTGAATTTTCTTTGAATAATATTCGGTTTCCCATAATCCACCCCGATCCATGGCATTAATATCGGAGCAACTGTTTTTTCTCACAAAATAGCCTTCATAGTTCCCATTCGGCACTTCTTGGATAAATTCAGGGAGGATGACAATTTGTCTCCCTTCGGCATCCACATCAATTTCAAAAGAATCGTTCTCCTCTTGCGAAAGCACGCAAACCATATTTTCGGATTCTTTCAATGGCTCCCCCTGAAATCCAACAACATTCCGTTGATTTTTGTTCAGGACAATTCTTTGACGGTTAACATCCATCTTATTCATTTCCAATCGGTTTAAGAATGGATTGCTGTTATTATTGATATATTGGAAGACCAATTCCTGTGTAAATCCGTGAATAGTTGTCCGGTATATCCCATCCTCATTCCATTGCATATTAGCTCCATTGAAAGTAACATACGATGGATCCACCAACTGAATGGGTTGGCCGAACTTGTTATCTACCGAAAAAGCAGCCTGCAAATACATTTCATCCGACTCTAACAGATAGGTAGCCTGATAAAACTGAAAAATATTTTCCTGCTGCACCTTTTCAGACTTAATACAATCACCTGATTTTTTGCAACTTAAGAAGCAAAAAACCAAGAGAACACAACCGAATAGAAACAGTTTGTTTTTCATAAAGGCTTATTTTGCAACGGCCGCTGCCAAGGCGATGGAATACAATTTGGTATGAGTAGAGTCGCCACGGGAAGACAAAACGCAAGGCACTTTTGCGCCAACGACCATTGCACCCAATTCCGCACCGGCCAATTTGGTATTACATTTGTAGAAAATATTTCCTGATTCAATATTGGGGAAGAGCAGACAATCGGCATCGCCAGCCACTTCACTCTTCACTTTTTTAATTTGCACACATTCCATATCAATGGCGAGGTCAACGCCAAGAGGACCATCCACAAGAGCCCCTTTCAGCTGACCTCTATCAGCCATCTTGCTAATCAAGCAAGCGTCAACACAAGCCTCCATGGCGGGCAATACTTGTTCGGTAGCGGCCAGAACAGCGAGTTTCGGTTTTTCTATTTGAAGTGCTTTAGCAGTGCTGATCAAGAAGTTGGCGATAGCTATTTTTTGTTTCAAGTCAGGAGCAGGAATAATCGCCACATCGCCACAGATAATCAATTTGTGGTAGCGAGGGGTTTCAATAACCGTTACGTGTGTAAGAACTGCTTTGGGGCCTGGCATCAAACCACGTTCCTTATTCAAAATCGCACGCATGTATTTATCGGTTGAAAGCAAACCTTTCATCAATATGTCGCCCTCACCGCTATTAATCAAATCACATGCTTTGGCAGCTGCCTTGTTTTCATCTGCTTCTTGCACAATGGTAAAATTGTTCACATCAATGTTATTTTCTGCACAAACAGATTTGATGGTCGCTTCGTCGCCGACCAAAGTAGCCTTTACAATTCCCATTTCAACCGCATTGTTCACCGCTTCAATCGTGTGTGCATCATTGGCGTATGCAGCAATCAAGCGTTTTTGAGGTTTCGTTTTTACTAATTCAATAATCTGGTCTAATTTTGTAATACTCATTTTTGTGATATTTTTTTGTTAATATTAAATTTACTTTTTATCCGAAGAACTGCTCTTTTTATTGGAATAATAATCCAACGCCCTATTCAGAACACGCATACATACAGGGCAAAAATGGTCATACACACACTCTTTCATCGTACAATTCATCCAAGGACGGTAAACCCCCTCAGCGACATAGCCTCCCCCTTCATACACGCCAAGTTTCTCCTTATTTTCTTCCGTTGCAGGTGTCGGGACAGGGGTCCCCGAAGGCAACATATCTTTCCATTTGGAATCAAAATCCACCAAAGTGGTAAGATTCGGTTCAACCGGTTCAATTCCTGCAGGATAATAATCCACGACAGAAGTATAGGAAGTATAATATTCATCGCCCAAACCACCGATCAGATGCCCCATTTCATGCACAATCACATAATCCGCCACATTTGAGCCATTGTTCACTGTGGCATAGAAATTATAAATTCCCCCACCCCCATATTTCTTTGAGTTGGTCAAGATAATAATCACATCGTATGGCGCGTCATCAGCCACTGCATTCATTTTCCACACATTCAGGCACATCAAATAACGGTCAATATCCAGCACATTATAACTACAGTTCAAAAGAGTGTTCGCATAAAAGTTGCTATTGGGATCTGTGATTCCGGATTCGGCAGAAAAACTCTTCAATCCGCGAATGTTTACATCTTTCAATCTGTCTTTATAGGGATGACAGTTTTTAATATAGGAGGCGAATTTTTTGAGGTCGCTCATCATCAACTTCTCATCGGCCTGTGAATAGCCATCGGGAATCAAAAGGATATCCATGCAATTTTCGGGTTTGCCGCCGATATGCAGATTCACCGTTTGGTATTCTTTGACAAAATCCGCGTATGGAGTCGTGGCAGGATTAAAGTATCCTGTGCCCACAACCACCCCAATATTATTCCGATCATAGGCTGTAAAGATATACCGAATCGTATTTTTGGGGAACGGCATCGTTACTGACTCCTCAAAAGAGCCCACTTCCACCCTTCCGCGCTCCGTGGTGCGGTACTCATTAAACAAACTGCTGTAGCTTCTTGAGTAAATAATTTGATTTGTAGTGGAATCAAAGACTTCAAAAATAATATCCCCATAGCGGGTTGGATCAATCAAAAAGGCGCGGGTACCACTCCATACCCCGCCCGCATGAAAAGCCCTGACTTCTATATTGTCGCTATTGAAGTTGCCAATATGCGCATAATCTATACGTAAAGTTTTGTTAATAAAATAGTTATCAAAATTTTGAGAAAATAATTGGCCCCCTAAAAAGATAAAAGAAAATAAAAATACCAGTTTTTTCATTGTTATAAAAAAATAGGGTGCAAAATTACATTTAAAATTTAAAATATAAAAGTGATTTTTTGTATTTTTGTGGCTTCATAATAGTAGAAATCCATTTTGATGAGCCGAAAAGAAAAATTTTTATTTTGTTTGGCATACGCTGTAACGATGCTCATCACCCTACTGCCTTTTTATAACGTAGGATTTACCACTGCCGATGATTTCCATTACTATATTACTGCACAAGAAGGGGTCTCTTCATGGCTTGCAGATGCAGAAATGTATGCACGCAGTTCCGGTCGTTTTTATTTCCTGCTGACCAAGTATTTTTATTACGTACCCTACCTGATAGACCATTTCGCATGGGCTAAACTCGTGCAACTCAGCACCTTGCTTGCATGCTATTTTCTATTTTCCTATGTTATTTCCCGTATTTTCAAATCTCAGAAATTAGGGGCGTTCACCCTTTTGTTTTTGATTTTCAATACGGCGATAGGTGGTGGAATGCACTACCCACCGGCGGCATACCCCTTCTATTTCTCGTTCAGTTTCATGATTTTCTTAACTGGCATCCTGCTATTTATTAAATATACAGAAACAGGAAAGTCTGGCTACCTCTGGGGGGCAGCATCCCTCTTTTTTACCTCTTACCTTTTTTATGAAAATTACCTTCTTTTTTCTCTCTTCTTCTGTTGTTATCTTCTCTTTCGCAATGGACACCGTTTGGGCTGGACAAAGATATTGAAAAACAAAACCTTTTACAAAGAGATGCTGCCCTTTGTACTTAGTATCCTTTTCTACATAATAATTTATTTTGCTTATAAACAATATATTATACACACGACCAATCCTGAATATACGTATGGAGGGATTGCGTTGGCTGGGAATTTTAGTATTTCCCATTTTTTTACTATTCTCAATAAATGCACTTTCTACGTTTTCCCCGGGCGAATACATTATCTCAACCTTGAACGGATAACCATTAATTCATTGTCTATCAATGGATTCTATAATGATTTCCTATTTATTCTCGGTCACGCTTCCGCTTTAGCATACGTTAATGCCCTCATCCAGTGTCTTATTCTTTATTTTTTAATACAATCCATTGATACACAACGTATTTCATGGAAACAAATTATCATCTGCGTGATTGTTGCAGGGCTCGTTGCCTATCTTTCTCACGTTCTTATTGCCATCTCCGAGAAATACAACGCGGAATGGTATGGTTGGATGGAAGGGTATGTAACTTCCTTCTACTCCTATTTTGGCATCATGTTTATGTTTGCAATGATCGTGGTAGCAGGGATCAAAGCTTTCAAATCTGGCGCTCCTAAATTCATTTTCAGTCTTTTAATTTGCTGCCTCTTTTTCTATTTTTCTGTAGAAAACACCTTTACCAACGAACATTTAAGCCGTGAATGGCAAAAAAGCCAGAACAGGATTAAAGTATTGAATCTCATGGCCGATGAAAACTACTTCCAAACGATTCCGGAAGGAGCCATCATCTACACCGAGGATATTCACAACACCTCATTTATTGGCTTAATGCTATGCAACGGGACGAGAGATTTTGAAAACTTTATTGCGTTAAAATCCCATCGCTCCTATCTCTTTGCCATCAATGAAAGAGAGCTGATTCAATTGTCCGAAGAGCATCCCGACAGACCCATCTACTATATGCAAACAACGGAAAGCAAAAAGAATTGCGAGTTACTGATGGCATGCAGTCACATTTCACAAACAGACACCAACGAAGTACGCCGCTCTGTAGCCGATGCTGCCGATATTTTCTACTATTCACCCACTAAAGACTACCTGCTTTTCTATCGTATTAACAATCACACAGACAGCGCAGAAACTAAAAGCATCAGCATTATCTCTTCCAACAAACATAAAACATTAACACACGTTTCTATTCAAAATAACAACATGGATCCATTCGGGTTTAGCATCAGTAATATGTGCATTGCTACCCAAGACACCCTGATATTACCGTAAAAGATATAATTTCATTATGAAAAAAATCACCCTATTCTTATTCACAGTGCTCTTTTCATTGAACATCTATGCCCAAAAAGAGCCATTTCAAGGGAACGCCACCATTCCATCGGTAGATTTGAAAACATTAGATGGACAGATCTTTAACACTCAATCCATAGACAACGACGGGAAGCCCATCATCATCAGTTTATGGGCCACGTGGTGTATGCCCTGCCGCGAAGAGTTGGAAGCCATTTCTATTGTATATGATGATTGGACAGAAGAAACGGGGGTGAAATTATACGCCATTTCCATTGACGACTCCCGGACGGCGAGCAAGGTGGCTCCCTTCGTACGTTCTAAAGGTTGGGAGTACGTTATCCTGCAAGATATCAATGCCGATTTTAAAAGAGCTTTGAATGTTACCGATGTCCCCTATTTATGTATCTTGAACGGAAACCGGGAAATTGTTTGGGCACACAGTTCTTATGCACAAGGGGATGAAGATGAGATATTCGAAATCATCAAAAAACTTTCCACCCAAGAAAAATAGTACCATGAAAAAATTTCCTATCATCTTACTCCTTGTTTGCCTTGCAATACCCGATACTTTTGCGCAAATCATGGGGAATGGGCATATCAGCGGGGACTTTGGTTTTGAAGGGATGTACTACCTTCCAGATTCACTGATGGGTGCACGCGAGGTAAAAGAGAAAGTACGTGCCAACACATGGCTTAATCTGCAATATACCAATGGCGGATTTACCGCTGGCGGACGCTATGAATTTTACAGCTACCCACTCATTGATTTTGAAGACATTGACTACAAGGGACAAGGATTCACAAACTATTTTCTAGACTACAAAAATGATTTCATCCAAGTTACAGCGGGTACCTTTTACGAGCAATTTGGCAATGGGTTCTCGCTACGGGCATACGAAGACCGGCAATTAGGAATTGACAACAGTATCCTCGGCGCACGCGTAAAAGTCACTCCTTACAAAGGAATCAGCATCAAAGGGATTTGGGGAATCCAAAGAAAGAATTTCGACTTTAAATATAATGAACGAAAAGACCATGTGCGGGGTATTGATGCCGATTTTTCGTTCAACGATTGGATTCCTCAAATGAATGAAAAAGGATTCTCCGCCTCTTTCGGGGGAAGCTTTGTCAGCAAATATGAAAAGAGTGTGAACGAAATGTACATTTCCGTACTGAAAGACAGCATCACCCAAAACTATATTCTTGCAGCAGACAAAATCCCACAAAACGTAGCCATCTGGTCTGCACGCCTGAATTTCGGCTATAAAGGATTTCAGATTGAAAGCGAATATGCACACAAAAACAACGACCCTAACACGACCAACCAATATATATACAAGAACGGGGAAGCATTCATTCTTACTGCCTCTTACTCTACCAAGGGGGTGGGCGTTTCCGCCTCCTTTTTGCGCTCCGACAATATGGATTTCCGCTCCCAGCGCGACATCTCATCAAACACCTCACTATTGAGCATCAACTACATTCCCACAATCCATCAACCACACACCTACGCCTTGCTAAATAACTATAGCTATGCAAGCCAGAACAACGGACAGATCGGTGTACAGGCTCAAGTCAACTATCAAATTCCGAAAGGGAGCAAATTAGGTGGCAAGTACGGGGTTGACTTATCGCTCAATTATGTCAGAATGCACAATATTGAACAAACCCTGACCGATGATGCCCTCGCCGTAGGCACGATGAAAGGGACAGAAGGCTATCGTTCCCGCTTTTTCAAATTCGGCGACCAACTTCTATATCAAGATCTTGGATTTGAAATCAGCCACCGTTTCAATAACAAAAAATGGAAATTAGCCTTAGCCTATAACTTCGTTACTTATAACATTGAGATATTGCAAGGGCACGCTGCTCCCCTCTTCAAAGGCCATAACGTTGTAGGGACCGTTCATTACAAAATCACTGCCAAACATGCCTTGAAACTGGAATTAGAACACTTGTACGCCAACGAAAGCAAAAGCAGTTTGGGCGGATTATTGGAGTACTCCTTTTCACCCCATTGGTTCATATCCATCAGCGACCAGTGGAATTACGCCAACGAAAGCAAAGAACACCGGATACACTATTATAACATCTCTGCTGCCTACGTTCTAAAAACCACCCGCATTGCAGCGCACTTTGGGAAAACTGAAGAGGGTATTTTATGTGTAGGAGGCGTATGTCGCTCTGTTCCTGCCGCCTATGGCTTTGGATTATCAATAACCACTTCATTTTAACAATAGATAAAGAATGAAAAAAATAGTATTTTCAATTATCATAATGCTTACGTTTTTTAGCGGGTGCGACAAGATCGAAGGCCCTTATTTAGCCGAGTCTTCCGCCATTGATACAGACGTGGATTTCCCGCCGTTGGACACCAATGCCGTCTTCCGGAAAATTCTGTTGGAAGAGTTTACAGGACACTTGTGCCCTAATTGTCCAGACGGGGCACAAGAAGTACACAATCTTTGTCAACGATACGGGGACACCCTTGTTCCTATTGCGGTACATGCCGGATTTTTCTCCAGCGTAAGCTCCGGACTCTTCTCCTACAATTTCCAAACAGAAGAGGGGCAGACACTTGCCTCTGATTTTAGCGTCAACTCCTATCCATCAGCCGTCATTGAACGCACCCTTTATCATAATCAAATGGCCATGAGTACGGTTAGTGATTGGGGAGCAGCCATTAGCCATCTCAACCGGAATGATGTGCCGGCAGCCATTCAAATCATCAGCCAATACGATGCGGTCACGCAAAACCTTTCGGTTCATACGCTAACCACAGCCCTGCAAGACTACACATCACCCGTAAAATTAGCACTATACATCATTGAAGATCAAATTATTGCACCACAACAAGTGCATAGCATAGTAGATACTTTTTATGTCCACAACCACGTTTTGCGCAAAGCAATCAACGGTGCTTACGGACATTTTCTCACCCAAAGTGAAGAAGGAGATGCAGGATTGTTACGGACACATACTTATCCCTTATCCTACCGCTTCGATTGCCAAAACACCCCCTGGAATATAGCGCATTGTCAAGTAGTGGCTATTTTATTTGACAGTGAAACCCACGAGGTTCTTCAAGTTGAGCGTAAGTCCTTGAACAATGAATAAAATTTTCCATCATTTACGCGAAAATAGTCGGATAGAGCGAGTGATTAACTACTGTTCTTCGGCTTCCCTCCCCGGATGTCAAGGAGTGCCCATCAACAAAATGGCGATTTTTTTCATTGAATCGATGAAAAAAGGCATTATTTTTCATCGGGCAGCTGCGATGACCTACCGAATATTTATTGCCATCATTCCCATTATCATGGCTTTATTTTCGGTCATTTCCTATTTAAGCGAAAATATCCAACTCACCATTCTCAATTTCGCCGAATCTGTCGTTCCCAGTTATGTTTGGCCAGCCATTTCCAATATGATTACCGAAGTGGTAACCAAACAAAACGGAACCCGATTGTACATCTCTTTCTTTTTAGGGCTCACCTTAGCTGTAATTAGCGTCAATGCTGTCTTAAATATTTTGAACACAACCTATTATCAAAGCAAGCAACGTTCTTTTTTCAAACAAATCGGGATCGCCCTGCTCATCTGTTTCTGTGCCTTGATTACAGTCATCATCGCTTCTGGCATATTCATTGCAGCCGAAATCGGATTCAACTATATAGACAATCACCTTTTTCAATCCAACGGATTGTATTACACTGTAATACAGGTATTCAAATGGCTATTATTGCTTTCTGTCATGTATATTTCCATCTCTGCCTTTTACTATATAGCGCCTCCCGAACATAAGCAATACCGTTTTTTTTCGGCAGGAGCCACCCTCGCCAGCATTTTCACCGTACTCATATTAGGAATCATGAATTTCTATTTTGCCAATTTTGGCAATTTTAATGTGATTTATGGTTCATTAGGTGCCATTTTTGCCATTATGCTTTGGATCTATTGGAATTCCATTTTTCTTCTTATTGGATTCGATTTAAACGTGAGCATTGTCGTTGCCAAGAAAACACTTTCCAATAATACTCCCAAAATCAAATAGAATAACATTATGAAAAAATATGTTTATTGGCTCATTCTCATCCTATTAACATTCTCTGCATGCAAGCCCAAAAACACTTTTGAAGAGCAATTTGTTACCATCCGCAACAATCATTTTGAACTGAATGATGAAGTTTTTTTCCCCATGATGTTGAATTATGTCGTGGAATACTATAACGATGGGGATGATTTCACCATCGGACCAAGCATAGATTATGATTCCATTGACTATTACGAAGCAACCGACAAAGAAGCCATCCAAAAACAGTTGAATGGGCATTTAAACCTCATTAAAGAGATGGGGTTCAATACCATCAGAGTTTGTTTTGACCGAATGCAATGCGATGAAAACGGGCAGTTTTACTATAGTGCCAAGCGTCCTTTTTATATTGACAAGAAACAGGATGTAGAAGCGATTTTAAAAGGATTAGACACTTTTTTAGCTTCTGCAAAGCGACACAACTTGCACATTATGTTGCTGATTAAGGCTCCATTAGAGAATTCCTCCATTGAAAAGTTCACTAAAAGGCTGCTACAACATTGTCAGGATAATCCGACCATATTTGCATACGATTTTTTCAATGAACCTCTGTATTTCGACCCGGAAGCAAAACGGACGAAGAAAGACGCACAAAAAATCTGTAAAAATTGGCAGAAAATGATGCATAAATATGCTCCCCGCCAACTTTTCACCATCGGATTTTCGGAGCCAATAGAGGTTTTTGAATGGGATCCGACAATGCTGCCCGTTGATTTCATTGAGATACACACCTATCATCCGCTTCGGGTGTGCAGTGAAATTTATTGGTATGCCACGCACGCCAACAAACCATGGATGATTGGGGAAACGGGGCTCCCCGCCGACAACGATTCCATCAGTTATGATGACCAACGGATATTTCTGTGCGAGCTGTTCCAATATGCAAAAGATTTGGGTGCTTCAGGATTCGGCTGGTGGCAATTTCAAGATGCGAACGCCGACCAATTTGAAGCAGCCCACACCGGACTGCTGAATCATTCGGGGACCACTGTCACCTCCCAAGGCGACATTATATCAGGCACATTGAAACCTGCTGCCCATCTCGTTGATTCTTTATTAAACGACTATCAGAAAAAAGATGTAAAATGTCCCTCAAACTACTATAATATGCTTGGTTACAATAATTTAAAAATAAGCGGAATCCTTCTTGACGAAAAAGATGGAGCACCCGTTGAAGGAGCATGTATTCGCGGATGGAACGATGACTGGTCTATAGGAATGAATACCTACAGCGATGAAAACGGGCATTTCAACCTTTATTGCAACCAACCATGTAATCACTTTGAGATTTCAGCCCCCTCTATGAACAAAGTCAAATTTGACCATATAGTGCAATTCTCCCCCACTCCTGCAGATTCGCTTCCCAATATGAATTTGGAATACCATTCCATCAATTATCGTCCTTTTCTTAAAAAGGATTGCATTGGAAAAAGTGTGCTCAATTTTGACCCCTCATTATTTAACCAGACAAAATACGAAGGGAATATAGGTACAATTTATTTAAGGCGGATTAATTAGTTCCGCTCATTTTCACCACAAACTGCACTGTAGTACGGGAGTGCTGTTCCGCATAAACCTTGCGTCCCGCTTTCATTTTCTTTACAATATCTTCAGTATAATGCCGAATGGTAACCAATTCCATCGCTTCATTATATTTGACCAAATAGTTATTGTTCAACATTTTAATAACATTATCTATGCGATGAATCTTATTATCAGTACAAATTGAAAAACTTAATGCCGAATTTTGCATTAAATTGATTTTCACACTATTCTGAGATAAAATGGCAAAAATTTCAGAGAGATTATCCACCGAAATGAATGAAAAATCCTTGGGGAAAATCGTAATCAGAATTTGATCTCTTTTGAAGATATAGGAGGGGATAAAATGCGTTTGTTTAACGGCCGTAATCACAGAACCAGGCTCATCTGGACTCATAAACGGCTTCACTTTCAACGGAATCCCCTTATTTTGAAGAGGTTTAAGCGTTTTTGGATGAATAATGGTGGCTCCGTAATAAGATAACTCTATAGCTTCTTCGTAAGATATTTCATCTAATTTAACCGCATCAGGGAAAAATTTAGGGTCGGCATTCAACAAACCGGGGACATCTTTCCAAATAGTAACACTCTTTGCATCAATTAAATAAGCAATAATAGCAGCAGAATAGTCAGAACCTTCGCGCCCAAAAGTCGTAGAAATCCCATCTCCTGCACCCGCAATGAACCCTTGGGTGATAAACAACTTTTCATCTTTCTTCTCCAGAACTTCAGCCATTGCCGATTTCAAAACAATGCCCGACTCTTCCCACTTGATTTTCGCTTCCATATAAGTACGATCCGTCAGCAACAATTCCCGGACATCAAACCAATGATTTCTAATTCCAATAATATTCAAGTAAGTGGAAATCAATTTAGTGGATAATATTTCCCCAAAAGATACAATTTGGTCATACTCAAACTCGTAATTATCCGAATGCGGTTCACTTAATTTTTCTTCCAATTTTTTAAAAATTGCATCCAACTTGGCAATAATTCTCTCATTTTCAGGGGTCAGCTCGCGGGCGATAGACAGATGCATATTCTTTAATTGCTCAAAAAGTGGTAGGATATCCTCTTTGCCATAAAAATAGGCATCCAAAATCCGCTCAAGGGCATTGGTGGTTTTTCCCATTGCCGAAATAACCACAAACAATGGCTGATGTGCATATTTTTGGAGAATATGTGCCAGATTTTTAACGCCAGCCGCATCTTTTACAGAAGCACCGCCAAATTTAAAAACCAGAAAATCATCAAAATTCGCATTCATAACCTACTTTTCATTATAAATAACATAAAGAAGTGTTTTACCCACTGTGGCGAGCATATTTTTGTCAATATGACTGATATTATCATTCAACGTATGCCATGTGGCAGGGAAACCGGTTCCAGTGCCATCTTCCTGGTGGATGATATCAATCATAGGGATCTTAGCGATTGTGTTTATGTAAGTATGATCGTCAATAATCGGATTCGATTGTTTGGTAACAAAAGTGGAAGAGAAACCCAATTTATAAGCCGCACTCCACACCAATTTTTGCACATCGTTGGCATAGATATAGGAGGAATACTCATAGCGGAAGCGGGCGGACGGATCACCGACCATATCAAGGAGTATGCCATAATTTGCCTTATAATCAGCGACATGAGGATTGTTAGCCCAATATTGTGAACCTAATCCCCACCACTCTCCTTCAGGGGCATTGTATCCCTCTTCCGGCCCATAGTCTTCCAAATCAAACAAAACGATATCCACCCCCACTTCCGGCCGGTGCATGGCAAGTTGGCGGGCTAACTCAAGGAGTACCCCTACTCCACTTGCGCCATCGTTAGCACCATCGATCGGTTGTTTACGATTGGCTTCCACCGGATCGTGGTCGGCCACATGACGAGAATCCCAGTGCGCAGAAAGAAGGATACGCTTCTCTTTTTCGGGATTAAAGACACCCACGATATTATTACCATGCAAAGTGGTTCCGTTATAAGCCTTGGCACTATATATTTGATTTATAACGGTATCACAATATTGTAACAGAACTTGCGTTAGGGCATCTGCGCATGAATCGTGCGCCGCCGTGTTGGGTACACGAGGGCCAAAGTCGGTTTGCAACTTTACAAAGTAAAACGCCGAATCTGCGTCATAATCGGGTGCGGTTACTGCCTCCGACTTCCCAATCTGGTCTGATTGTTTATTCTTGCACATCGACAAACTCATCATACTCACCCCCAAAAACAGGACAAAAAATAAATTCGAATATCTCATTATTTTACTAATTAATTCTAATACAAAAAGTTATTATACGGATAAATCTGAATATGCAATTTTTTTATCTCTTCGTACAAAACAGTTTTCAACTCTTCAATATTTTCTTTCTTTTTGGCAGAGATAAACACGGTTTGATGATTTATTTTGGCCATCCATGTCTGCTCAAGTTCTTCAAGCGTAATGTTTTCTTTCGTTTTGGGGGTCAAATCATCAGGGGCTTTCTCCACCCATGTATAATTGTCAATCTTATTAAAGATGGTAATTACAGGCTTATTGCCGGCACCTATTTCTTCTAACGTTTGATTGACAATCGTTATTTGTTCTTCAAAATCGGGATGACTAATATCAACCACGTGCAGAATCAGGTCAGTTTCGCGAATCTCATCCAAAGTGGATTTAAAAGATTCAACCAAACTATGGGGCAGTTTCCGAATAAAGCCCACTGTATCAGAGAGTAAAAAGGGAAGATTATCAATCACAACCTTTCTAACCGTTGTATCCAAAGTGGCGAACAGCTTATTTTCGGCAAACACATTTGATTTGCTAATGAGATTCATCAAAGTGGATTTCCCCACATTGGTATAACCCACCAGCGCCACCCGAACGTACTGCTCGCGATTTCCCCGCTGGGTGGATTTCTGACGGTCAATATCCATTAATTTGCGCTTCAAGAGAGAGATTCTATCGCGAATAATACGCCTGTCTGTTTCTATCTCTTTTTCACCAGGGCCACGCATTCCGATTCCCCCCCTCTGCTTCTGCAAGTGTCCCCACATACCCGTCAGTCGAGGTAGAAGATATTGATACTGTGCTAATTCCACTTGAACTTTCGCGTGTGCGGTTTGTGCCCGCTTGGAAAAAATATCCAATATCAGATGTGTTCTGTCCAATACTTTACACATCAACACCGACTCCACATTCCGAATTTGCGAAGGAGACAGCTCGTCATCAAAGACAGCCAGATCAATCTTATGCTCTTTGATGTAATCGGCCACCTCTACCAACTTGCCACTTCCCAAATAGGTTTTAGGGTCAGGATACGGCAAATTCTGAACAAACTTTTTTTGGGCAATGCCGCCGGCTGTTTCCAACAAGAATGCCAACTCATCCAAATATTCCGTTACCTTTTCCAAAGGACAATTTGGCGTTGCAACACCCACTAATACAGCCTGTTCTTCAATAACATCAGCAGCCAATTGATTATTTTTCATCCTTTTTCTGTCTAAAAGTTAGCGAGTGCAAAATTACTTATTTTTACGGAATTAACTGCCGACTATCAATAAAAATGTATTTTTGCAAAATTAAAAACAAAGATGTATGAATTCCAACCATTATTTCTCAAAACAATTTGATATTCAATCACATTTGATTGATAATAATTTCAAAATGCAAATACAACCCCTTATGGGATGCATGCAGACTGTTGCAGATGAGCACGTGGATAGTTTTCAAATGGGTTGGAAGGAATTGCATCAACAAAACTTTTTCTGGGTTATCTATCGGTTTGGCTTGCAAATTTTTCGTATGCCCAAAAAATACGACAGAATTACAATTACGACATGGGCCAATCCTCCCATAAATGTCATCCAGCCCCGTAATTTCAGAATTACTGACAACAATGGGGAGCTGCTTATCCAAGCCCACACTTTGTGGACCATTCTCGATAGCGAGAAATTTGCCACTCATAGCCTACAAGATGTTATGAATGAAAAGCTCACGTCGAATCTGGTGGATGATGACCGCGTAGAGATGAATCTTAAAATTCCTAAAATCACCCTTCCCCAAGATTGGCAAGCCCCTATTCACCCAGTACTATATTCCGATTTGGATTACAACCAACACGTCAATAACACTGCTTATTCACGATGGCTATTGGATAGCTATCCGATAGATTTCATCAATAGCCATGATTTAAAAGGGCTGATTATCAATTATACCCAACAAGCCAGAATCGGAGACCGGTATGCCATTTACACGCATAAGGAAACAGAGACAGAACATTGCTCACTTATTTACAATACGGATACACTGAAAGAGATCTGCAAACTCCGTACAACTTGGGGCAGGAAAAATTAGAACTGCACTTTCATTCCAAAGTGAATTTTCCCCGTTTTAAAAGAGAGCGGGCTGTTTTTCTGTTGTCCCAAGGCATAATTCAGGTAAAAAATACCGGCTTTGGTGTACAATGTGATACCCAAGCCAAAACCAAACGGGAAATCAGCAAAATAAGATTGGGTCATTTTCCGCTCATACCAAGCCCCATTCATAAAAACATTGATATACGAATATTGGGCATACCAAAAACGGAGTTCCGCCATTGCCAGCGCATAAGCTGAAGCGGAAAGCGACAATTCGTCAAACCCTTGCAAAGTGGTGGCACCGCCGAATTTCAAAAGTTCATTAAAAAGAGCGGCTCGCCCACTACGCCACGCCCCATTCAACCGAAAGACAGCCCCCCACCGTTTTCCCCATGCAAAGTAACCCCAAATATCGGACATCGCCCGATAAGATATTTGCTGCAATGGTACATCCGCATAAACAGACTCATTTTCAATTGTATTTGAAACCATTTTACGCTGTCCTGCGCTCAGATTAAACAATAAGGAGAAGCCTTTCCGAGGTTGTATGAAATTATCCAATTTCCTATAAACCAATTCAATACCATACATAGACTGACGATAATTGCCCAATAATGAATCTTGGGGCAATTGATGATTCAAAGAGGAGGATAAGACCCTTGAATTGAGTTGATCGAAATAGACTTGCAAATAATTCGTTCCGTTGAAAGAGTACTTCAGTGCAAGTAAATAATTCACATTCAAATAATTGGTATCTTTTTTATCCAACAAAAAAGTGCCTTTCACACCCAATGGCAACCGGAAAAGATATGGAAAATCGGCTTGCAAGAAGAGATACTGAGAATAACGCGCTGGCGCTTTCCATTGCAAATCAAATGTTTCGCCGATGGCAAAAATATTCTGCAAATGCAAATTCACCTCTCCCGTAATCATTGTTTTGCCTGTTTTCTCGCTAACCGGCACCAAGCCCAAATAGGCATCAAACTGGTTTACTTTTTGACGTTGTAGGAACAAGTACAAATAAGCTTTGTCTCCGACGAACTCTATTCCAGCCGGAGAGGTTTCCGTTGCAAAAGCAAGCGAATGAGTACGAGATGATATTTGGGCTGCCACCCTTTCATCATATTTTTTATGCGGATGCCAATCCAAAAAAGGCAATAAAAAGGCGTTCCTCAACTTCACATCCCCTTTCACGACCACAGAGTCAAATGTAATATACTTATTTTTAACTATTTGCAAAGATGCAATAGTATCATCGCTTCCATAATGTGGCACCAGCGATACTTCGGCAAATGGATATCCATTATTTTCCAAACAGGTAACTATCCTTTCTGCAATCAAACCGTATTGATCTACTGGAATCAACCTTTTTTTGATGGAACGATGCACGGAGATTTGTTCCATCATCGGCCAAAGCGAGTCGGGAATTGCAATGTAATACTCTTTTTTGGGAAGGACATCCTTGGGTGAAAACACATTCTTTTTCTGTGCCATCAACAAGGAAGAAGACAACAAAAAAGACAATAAAACCCCACAAAAAAACGTTTTAATTTTCAAAAAACAAGAATTTCAAAAATTATCATCCATCAAATATAAACTTAATTATATTTTAATTATTTTTGCCGACCAAAAAAAATTGACCTATTATGAAACGTACATTTCTTTTAATTAGTTTAATATTTGCACTTTTTATTATCGTAAGTTCTTGTGCTACCAGAGAAAAATGTCCCGCCTATGGTCATTACACTGAAGTGGCAGCACCCATAGCAGACGATAATTTAGCTGAATTATAAAAAAATTCTTTCCTTTTGGCATGATTCATAAAAAAGCGTTTCTATACGTATTTTTAATGTTATTGCCGTTTTTTGCTCATTCACAAGATGTTGGTGAAGTAGAATGGACTAAGGTCATTGTTAAAGAGTGGAATATAGACATTTTTCTCAACACCAATGGTTTTGGTATGGGCTTCCAACAAGGGCGAACTCCGAATTATTATGACAAACATTTCTGGGAAATCGACTTTTGGTATAACATCCACCACAAGGCGGTTTTGGGAAGGAATCCCTATTTTGAGAGTACGCGTCCTTTCACATACGGGAAAATGTGTGATTTATTCATGCTGCGTGGAGGCTACGGATACCAGCGCACCATTCATCAGAAGCCTTACTGGGGAGGCGTTCGCATCAGATACACATTATCCGGCGGGTTCGCGTTAGGCATTGCACTTCCCATTTATGTGTACATCGCCCAGTACTCCGCAGCTGGAGAAGTGATTGGCAAAGTATCTGAACGCTACGACCCTGAAAAGCACAATATTGACGATATTATCAGCCGGTCCAACTTTTTTCAAGGGATCGGCAAAACCACCTTACATCCTGGATTCTATCTGAAGACAGGGCTCAACTTTGATTTCAGCAAAGATGAGTACACAATGCACGCATTGGAAATTGGAGGCACTTTCGATATGGTTTTCCCTCCTGTGCAACAAATGGCCTACAACAAAAAAAAGTCATGGTTCCTATGCGCCTACATTGCTTATAATTTTGGAAAAAGAAAGGGAAATTACGAATAATGAGCATACTATCCACCATACTTACCGCCCTGCCTATCGCACTCGCCATCTCCATCACTCCCGGCGCTGCCTTTTTCGGTATCATACAAACCAGCTTGGAAAAAGGATTTAAATCAGGAATGCAATTTGCCTTAGGAATCGCCTTCAGTGATTTTTTGCTTATTTCCCTATGCATCTGGGGGTTGGCTAATGTTATGCAAAATGAAATCGCACGTCTTGTATGCAGCATCATTGGAGGAAGTATCCTCATCATCTATGGCATTGTCAGTTTTTTCAACAAAAAACCCAAGTTGGGGGAAAAACACCAGCGGGAGGTCTTGGGAAAAACAGAAAAAAAGAACCATTTCCTGTCCCATTTTGCCAAAGGTTTTATTTTCAATTTCACCAATCCCTTTATTTGGATCTTATGGATTGGCATCACTCCCTACAGCGGTTCGGTACTCCAATACCAAATCCTGTTTTTTCTAACAATTTTAGGAACCGTTTTTTCCATTGACTGTTTAAAAAGTTATTTTGCCGGGAAAATCAAAAATGCCATCACACCCAATATTGCCTACCTCATCAACCGCATTGTCGGACTTGTTTTTTGCGGTTTGGGAATTTTCCTGATTGCCAAAATGTTGGTTACTATCTATTAATCTTTTTCCCTTTCAGATTCAGATTCCCATTCCTTCTATTCAACGATTAGCTTGAATTGTTGAATCAGGTTGCGGGCTCTCACTTTTCCCACATAAAACCCTGCCGGAAGGTTTTCAACGCCCACTCGGATTTGGGACTCATTTTGAAAAGTTTGATGATAAACCAACCGACCCGAAAGGTCATACAATGCGACTTCTTGCACCGACCTTGCCTCCAGTGTAAAAGCGGCAGATGCAGGATTAGGGTAAATAAGCAAGGGATTTACTGTAAAATCATCAAGTTGGACAATGGGCATTTCGCCCTCGAAGTAGGAAATGCCTCCTGCATAATTTCCCACCATCAGGTCCAAATAGTTGTCGCCATTAATATCAGCGACGGCAGGTGCCACCCGAATGCCCTCTATCAAACCATAATGACGTGACTGGAAAGTTTCCTCCACTTGTCCCACACATCGGAAAGAGCCTGTCAAATTATCATCAATTTCATTATATATCAATATATGACCCTGTTCATTCCCACAAAACAGATACGTTTCACCCTCTTTTTCAAAGAAACAGGGAGTGGCATATCCAAAATACGAAATCTCTTCATTTCTTACATCCACATTTCCCAAGCAGCATGTAACCAATTCAAAATCAGGTATTTCATTTGATATATTTTTGTAATAGGCAATCTGTCCACGACGATTGCCTATCAGCAGGTCCATTTTCCCATCTTTATCAATATCAAACAGTTGTGGTACACTATAATCCCCTGCATCTATATTTTGCCAATCGTCATGCATTTGCCATGCCCCCCCTCCCCTGTTCTCCAAATAGAGCACCGTTCCCTCCTTATTTCCACACAACATATCCACATTACCATCGCCATTGATATCCCCAAACGCAGGATACAAAGCCAAGTAGCCATATTGCTTCAAACGGGCGAAATCCGATGTAACAAAATGATACACAGGATTATTCTGCGAACCCATATTTTCATAATAAGCAATGGAAGAAGAAAAAAAAGAATTCAAAAAACCCTGATGATAGGTGGCAGAATCAAAACTGCCATAATTGGCAATAAACAAATCCGCCCTGCCATCCCCATTCCAGTCATAAAAAACGGGATATGCCCCACTTCCCACATCCACCATCTGATTTTGGATAAAAGATTCCGATAGTTTCTCCATTTGCCCTGTTTCATCATTTTTTTGATACAGCCAAACGCTGTTCAAATCTTGAGATTTTGTTAATGAAGGATCTGAAGGGGAAGCTATCATTTCCTTTTTACCATCATTATCAATATCTAAAAAATTAACTGCGGGCATAGAGTAAAGCATGACGGGATGCTGTGCGGAAGGAAACGCCGTATCCATAGAGACCATCAAAGGGTCTTCCCAAGTGCCGCCATTTTCCAGCAGAATCAGATTCGGATAATCCACATCCCCAATTAACAGGTCAGGCAAAGCATTTCCCACAATATCCGTCACAAAGAGTGTGGAACCGATATGCCTTGTGGGTTCATCCTTTCCTCCTCCATTGCAAGAGCTATACAAAGAGATGTGGTTATTATCGGCACCTTCCTCAAAGTGCCCCCAGCACTCATTCTCCAAGCGGAAATCCAGATGTTCTGAATCACCATAATTCTCCATTGAATAATTGCGGTGATAATGGACGTATTTTCCCAGTAGCCAAAAATTGAGGATATCCAAATCGCCATCGCCATCCAAATCTGCCAAGGCCAGATAATCATCCGGGGAAGTAAAAAGATTGGTGTAACCGTTGTAATAATATGATTGCAGTTGTTCTGTAACCAATTCAAATAAAAGCTGTTGCGATGTTGAGATATTTTTATACACCGTAATTCCTGCCAACCCATAAGTAAAAATATCACTCTTGCCATCCCCATTGTAGTCCATGAAAATGGTCCAATTGTGCAACGATGGTAAATCATGTATATATTGCGGTGCGTAAGTATAATGTATTGAATGGGGAACCCCTTGATTGATAAAAGGGAGAATCCTATCCCCATGCTTTTCAAAGAAGACGAGGTCTGAAATTCCATCTTGATTCAAATCCAATTCGGAGGCACGCACCGCATTCATTCCTCCGACGAAGGGAAAATCAAGCATATTATTCAAACTATCAAATACTTGGATATTCTGTGAACGCTTAAATCCAAGATCAGGTAAAACTTGTGCCCGAACAGCGAGGGGAAAAACAAACAAAAAGAAAAAAAAAGAGAGAAACCGCACCATTTTAGTAATGGAAAGAGGTTCTTCTTTTGCTTTTCACCACATAAGTAGTATTAATTGGACGAGCAGATTTGCGTTTTGAGCGACTTTGACGACGGTGTTTTTTACTGCGTTTAGATTGTGCTTTTCTATTTTTAGAAAATTTACGCATGTTTTTGTAAGAAGTCTGACAACTTGACAGCGACAATAATGCCGGCAAACTAAATACGCAAAGTAAAAAATACACCCAAATTTTCCGCACTTTCATATATGGTTGATTCAAAAAATTACAATATCCAATTCGATAAAATAACGATTTGCAAATCTATAAAAATTTTAACGTTAAACGCAACATATTTTTTTTTGTTACAAAAAAATAACGGGAATGGGGAAAAAATCACCAAGCGCCATCGAAAACAGTCCATATCAGATCACCTGTTTCCCACGCTTTCTTAACAGCTTTATTACACTGCTGGTTAGAGTAATCCGTCAAGAAGCGGATGGCGGCATTCCTGTCCGACTGTCCTAATTGCAATGCTTGTTCTTCAATGTTTTTTTGGTTGGCAAAGAACTCTTTTTGCATGGGGACCCAAGCGGCATCGACATACTTCCGCATATCCCCCCAGCGTTTTGCGGCAATCGTTCCCAAGCGGTTGAATGCCCACCATGCGGCATCTTTGCTAAAGCCGGTAACTCTTCCGCAGGTTTTATAGGTGTCGGGGAGGTCAGTAACCGAGGCATAAATCGGCACATAAATTGAGGAGGCAACGTTATCCAGATCGAACCAGCAGAGGCCACCCACTTCGTCAGGAAGCCAGTTACGGCATTGCAAAATGGTTGCATAAACAGTAAAATGAACAGCAATTGTACGTTCCCCGCGCCAGTGCCAACCGCCATTAATCTTATGCAATTTCAACTCATCGCTTTTCATAAAAGGATTGGCCAATGGGGAAATGACTGTTTTCCCATCTTTATCGGTAACGGTCAGATTTTTGCGCATATCATATTCTGTACCTTCGTAATAATCCTTAAAAACGCGCACCATGTCCTCCAAGGTAACGAGCGAGTCAGGTTTCACCGAAAACGGATAATTTTCTGCGTTAGGGTCTAATTTCAAAGAAGGTGCAAGCAGGTCGAACACGCGCCATTCGCGACGGCGGCAGGCCAGCATTGCGCGACTTTCGGGAGCGTAAGCGTAAGCAAAACGGAACGTTTCCTTTTTCTTATCGTACCAACCATTCTCTTCTGCCACCTGAAAAACATTATCCGATGCCATAAAATAGTCTTTGTTTTTCAAATCTATCTCCCGGATTGTAGAGGCGTTAGCGTTAACAGCCACATGGTCGTCGGGGACACGCTGGGCAGCCCAAACAGCCCCAACTTTATCCTTTCCCGGACCAACAATTTCCAAGTGCCAGACTTCATTTTTATCAGCAATGGTAAGGCACTCACCCCCATCATTCCATCCATATTTCTTCAAAAGGTCGCCAGCCATCCTGATGGCTTCACGGGCCGTACTGCAACGTTGCATCATCAGCATGCAGAGTGCCTGACAGTCAATCATCCCTTTTGATGAACGGCATTCCGGCCGTCCGCCAAAGGTAGATTCGCCGATGGCCAATTGCTTTTCATTCATACACGGATAGGCTGTATTGAGAAATTGGTACGTATGCGCCACTTGGGGAATCTCACCCGCATACTCATTGCAATATTGTGGCATAGAGGGTGTCTCTTTCGGACAATTCACCCTTTTATAGATTGTTTGCATCTCCGTTGCCGTATGATCGGCTGCCGCTTCCACTTTGATATTGGTACGGCTGCGACCGCTATCGTCGGTGTGAGAAGTCATCACCGAACCATCCTTCGAAGCTTTTTTGCCCACGGTTACGGTGGTACATTCCATCTTGTCGGCTATCTCATCCACTTGAACTTGAGCAAATAGTGAACTTGCTGCAAGACAACCTATCAATAACATTAATTTCTTCATTTTCATACTCTTAAATAATAAAAATGCCTTTTCTGTTATTATTCCGTCAATTTCTTAAACCCATTCCCCATGATTTCACTGCTATCAATAACATTGATAAACGCATTCGGGTCAATGCGGGAAATGCCGGCACGCAGTTTCACAAATTCGCTACGAGAGACGGTAGTGTAAATCATACTGCGTTCTTTTCCTGCATACAAGCCTACTCCCTTAAAGCAGGTCCCCCCACGGTTCAAATCATGAATAATCGCATCACGCACCTCCTCTTCCTTATCAGAAATAATAAATACCGTTTTATAAATCTTCATTCCATCAACCACAAGGTCAATCACCTTGCTTTCCACAACAATCAGAAGAATGGAATATATGGGCAACCTGAACTGTCCAAAAGCAACCAATGTGGTGAGGGTAATGCAGGAGTCAACAATCAGCACCAGCGTTCCCAACGACACTTTCATATATTTGTTCAGGATCATGGCAATGATATCACTTCCGCCGGAGGTGGCCCCTGATTTAAAAATCATGCCGATGGCAACGCCATAAATCAAACCGGCCATCAAAGTATTCAAGAAGTAATCGGGGACAAACTTCAGTTCTCCATCAGGGGCATTAGGAAGCAGACCGTCGTGGATAACCGGATCATATCCCCAAAAACTTTCCAAAAAGAACACAAAACCCAGAATCAGAAAAGTGGAAAGCACTGTCTTAAGTCCGAACTTCGGTCCCAGGAGCCATGTACCAATCAGCAGCAAGGGAATATCCATGCAAAAAGCATAGTAACTGATTTTCCACGGCCAGAGGGTATTAAAAACATTTGCCAGACCGTAGGTTCCGCCGGGGGCCAAACGGTACGGATTGACAAACATCACATCCCCCACCGCAAACAAAAAACAGCCCATCACCAGCAAACCGTACGCGGTGAACCACTCTTTGGATAAAAATTTTTCGTTCTTTGCAAAATTCATTTTCTATATGATTTTATAATTATTTTATTTTCAATAGTTTATAAACTATTTTTTTAGTGTCAAAAAAGTTTGCAAAAATAAGATATTTTTCTCAAATAGCACTATAAAAATTATTGTTTTATTCGTCTTGTTTTTATCGTGAATATGCCTTATAGTCCTAATAAAAATCGTAACTTTGCCGCTCCAAAAATTCACACAATGAAAAAGTGGTATCAATTTATCATAGGTATTATAATAATTCTTTTATTTACAAATAGTTACGCTCAATACGGTGGTATAAAAGGATTTGTTTACGACAATGAATCGGGGGAACCCATGGCCTACACTCTGGTGCAATTGGCAGGCACTTCCTACGGTGTAATGACGGAAAAGAACGGGGCTTATATGTTAACCAAAATACCCACTGGCGATTACGAACTGCTTATCACCTTTTTGGGATACGACACCATCCGCGAATCCATTAAGATTGCCAACAATATCATCACCAAAAATGTGCATCTCAACCCCTCCAAAGTATCGTTAGATGCAGTACAAATCACAGCGGAAGGGCAACGGGTGATGACGGAAACACGCACCTCGGTCATAACCGTTACGCCCAAAGACATCAAGCAGATGCCCTCTATCGGAGGCACACCCGATTTTGCACAATACCTTCAAGTATTACCGGGTATCGTTTCCACGGGCGACCAAGGCGGACAGCTATACGTTCGTGGAGGAACCCCCATACAAAACATGCTTCTCCTTGATGGAATGCTGATTTACAATCCCTTCCACTCTATCGGTCTCTTCTCGGTTTTCGACAGCGAAATTATAGCCTCTGCCGATGTTTATACAGGAGGATTCGGCGGAGAATTTGGCGGAAGGATTTCTTCCGTAATGGATATACGCACCAAAGACGGCAATAAAAAACATATTTCGGGGAAAGTGGATGTCAACACTTTCGGAGCCAAACTATTGTTAGAAGGGCCATTCATCAAAAAGAGTGAAAAAAGAGCCGCTTCGTTAGGATACATTCTTTCCATCAAAGGCTCCTACTTGGAACAATCCTCCAAACTATTTTACCCATACATCAAAGGCGGACTTCCATACAACTACCTCGATTTTTATGGAAAAATCTCATTTGAGGCAAAAAATGGCTCTAAAATCAATCTGTTCGGATTTCATTTTGATGATAAAGTCAACTACTCCGATATTGCCACCTACAAATGGACAAACTGGGGAACTGGAGCCAATTTCCTTATCATTCCGGGCAGTTCACCGATGATGATTGAAGGCACCGTTGCTTACAGCAACTACTATACAGCTCTCGACGACCAAGCCTACAAGCCCCATATCATGACCCAAATGACAAACCAAAAGGACACCAATTCCCGTCAAAGTTCACTATCGGGGTTTAATGCGAATCTGAAATTCACCTATTATGTAGGAAGAAGCCAGTTCTCTTTCGGGGCAGAATTCATAGGCTATACCGCCAAATACATCTTCTACCGTGATACCAATGTCAACAGTCGCGTGCAAACAGTTGATTACACTACCGATGTGGGACTATTTATCAAATACAAATATAACTTGTTGGACAAGTTAGTCTTGGAACCCAGCTTCCGTCTGCAATATTATGCTTCTTTAGGAGTAAGCTCTCCTGAACCACGGCTTGCCATCAAGTACAACATCACCAAGAAAATCCGTCTTAAATTAGCAGGCGGCCTCTATTCTCAGAATCTGGTGGGGGCGACCTCCGACCGCGATGTCGTGAATCTTTTCACCGGCTTCCTGTCCAGTCCCAGCGATCTCCCCGACTATGCGCTCAATGGCAAAGAAGTGCGTTCAAGCATGCAGAAGTCCCAACATATTATCCTCGGTTTGGAATTAGATGTGATTCCATTTACCACCATCAATATTGAAGGATACTTTAAAAACTTCTCCATCCTCACCTCCTTAAACCGGTACAAGATGTTCAATGATGAACGCGACTATATGTTTGAATCCGGAAAAGCGTATGGAGGAGATATTACCTTTGATTTTAAATATAAAGGTCTGAATATTAAAGCAATATATTCTTTAGGCTGGGTAAAACGCTACGATGGCATTATTCATTACGCCCCTCACTTCGACCGCCGGCACAATATCAACTTTTTGTGTTCTTATGGTTTCGGGAAGCGCCGTAGCTGGCAAATTGACTTAAGATGGAATTTCGGATCGGGATTCCCGTTCACGCAAACACAAGCGTATTATCCGCAAATGAATATCACCTCCTTTGACATCAACTATGTAACAGCAAACGAGTCTGTCAGCTTTATTTTAGCCGATTATAACAAAGGGAAATTGCCCAATTACCATCGTTTGGATATCAGCGCAAAAAAATCTTTCTATATCAAAAAGCGTCATGTCATTGATGTAAGTGTAGGCGTTACCAACCTATACAACTACAAGAACGTTTTCTATAAAGATAGAATCAGCAACGAAACCATCTACCAACTCCCCATTCTGTATAGTTTAGGGTTAAGCTGGCATTTTTAAAATCTGACTGGAAATGGCAAAACGGAAAAAACTCATCATTATTTCTATCGGTTGCACCTTGAGTCTGGCTTGCATTATATTATGCAGCTACCTGATAACACACAATCGGATAATTGCGAAAGACAATGAGCCGACAAACACTGCGGGGACTTATTACAACAATGTGTTAGCCGTCCCCCCGCTTCCCGACAAACTAACTTTTGCGGGAGAAGAGGTTCCCTTACATCAATATTGGGTTCGGGAGGGACTTGACCGCGAATTGACAAACGTTTGCTACCAACACTCTACCACATTGTTATGTCTTAAGCGGGCAGCACGATATTTCCCCATCATTGAAAAGATATTGAAAGAGCAGGGAGTTCCTGAAGACATCAAATACCTGTGTGTTACGGAAAGCAGTCTGTCCAACGCGATTTCCCCTGCCAAAGCAGTAGGTTTTTGGCAGTTCATAGAAAGCACGGGGAAAAACTATGGTTTAGAGATTAACAGTGAAGTAGATGAACGGTATCACATTGAAAAATCCACGCGGGCAGCGTGCCGATACCTGCAAGGTTGCAGAAACCGGTTAGGAAGTTGGGCTCTGGCAGCAGCGGCCTACAATATGGGAGAAGGTGGCGTAAAAAAACAGATGACCAATCAAGACATTGACAATTACTGGGATATGTATTTCAATCCCGAAACAGCGAGGTACGTTTACCGTATTCTTGCCTACAAACTGCTTTTTGAAAATCCACATATCTATGGCGTGCACGTAGCCGACGAATCCAAGTATCAACCTATTCATTATAAAGAAATTGAAATCTCCTCCTCTATTCCTGACATGTATGCTTTCTGCAAAGAGCAGAACATCACTTATCGGGAATTAAAAGAATTAAACCCTTGGTTGCGTGCCACCAAACTCACCGTAGTAAACAAAACCTACACTATCAAAGTTCCTGTTAAAGAGCCATAATCAATGAAATCCCACGAAGAAGACACCTTGAACATCGTAGGCGCGAAGGAAAACAACCTCCAGGATGTGAGCATACAGATTCCGCACCACCAGTTGGTAGTGATCACCGGACTTAGCGGTAGTGGAAAATCTTCGTTGGCTTTTGATACCATTTTCGCCGAAGGTCAGCGGCGGTATATGGAAACCTTTTCTGCATACGCACGGCAATTCATTGGCAACTACGAACACCCCGACGTAGATAAGATCACCGGTTTGAATCCCGTGGTAGCCATAGAACAGAAAAGCACCAACAAAAATCCCCGTTCTACCGTCGGAACCATTACAGAAGTGTATGATTTTCTGCGTCTTCTGTTTGCCCGGGCTTCTACGGCCTACTCTTATATCACTGGAGAGCCGATGATTCGCTATACTGAGAACGAATTGATTGACAAAATTCTGGAACTTTACGATAACAAGAATATCACGATTCTTGCACCCATTGTCAAACGCAGAAAAGGGCATTACAAAGAGCTGTTTGAAACCACACGCAAGCAAGGATTCTCAAAAGTGCGCGTAGATGGCGAAATCAAGCCGTTGGTCCTGAACTTGGCCGTTGACCGGTATAAAATCCACGACATTGAAATTGTAGTGGATACCATGGTGGTCCGTGAATTATCCAAACTTCGCCTGATCAACAGTTTGCATTTGGCACTTAAACATGGCAAAGGGATTATCATCATTCTGGATAATGAAACCGGAGAAGCCAAAAACTTCAGCAAGTTTTTAATGTGCCCTACCTCAGGCATTTCATATCCAGAACCCGAACCCAATACCTTCTCATTCAATTCCCCGTACGGGGCGTGCGAAAAGTGCAATGGGCTAGGGTTCATTAGCGAAGTAGATATAAAAAAGATCATCCCCGATGATACAAAATCCATTAGAAATGGAGCTATCGTCCCGATGGGAACGTATAAAAACAGTCAGATTTTCAGACAAATAGAAGCATTGGGTGAAAAATATGGCTTTACGCTTGACACCCCTGTCCGCGAATTGTCTGAACAAGTGCTGAACATTATCCTCTACGGAATGGATGAACCGTTGAAAATCAAACGTGAGTTTTCTGGACTTGCCCCCTTAAATACCACCTATGAAGGAATCATCAACTTCATCCGGAATTTTGATATGGAAAGTGCGCCTGCCAATATTCGCAAATGGATTCAAAGTTTCTTGAATGAGATGGTTTGTCCTGAATGCGGCGGCACACGTCTCAAAAAAGAATCACTGCACTTCAAAATTGCGGGCAAAAACATTGCTGATTTGTCGATGATGGACATTTCCGACCTTATTTTATGGGTTGACGATTGTCCGAATCATTTGAATGAAAAGCAAAACAAGATTGCGTACGAGGTTTTGAGAGAAATAAAATACCGACTAAAATTCTTGGAAGATGTTGGCATTCAATATCTCTCATTAAACTTACCTGCCAAGGCGCTCTCCGGCGGTGAGGCTCAGCGTATCCGGTTGGCCACCCAAATCAGCTCCCGGTTGGTCAACGTGCTTTATATTTTAGACGAACCCAGCATTGGTCTTCACCAACGGGATAACCACCAATTGATTGAAGCCCTGAAACAACTGCGCGACCAAGATAATTCAGTCATCGTGGTTGAACACGACCGCGACATGATGAAAGCCGCCGACTATATTATTGATATCGGACCGGGAGCAGGTATCCATGGCGGGAAAATTGTGGCTGCAGGCACCTATAATGAGATTCTGAAAAACAACGGACTTACCGCACAATACCTAAATGGAACGAAAACAATCCACACCCCCACCGTTCGCCGCGAAGGAAACGGCCAATATCTAACTCTGTGGGGGGCTTCCGGCAATAATCTCAAAAACATTGATGTTACTTTCCCTTTAGGAAAATTCATCTGTATCACAGGTGTTTCGGGAAGTGGGAAATCCACCCTGATCAATGAAACCCTATACCCTATTTTAAATCACCACTTCTATCGCGCCGAAAAGAAACCGATGCCCTATGAAGAAATTGAGGGATTGCAATATATTGATAAAGTGATTGAAATCAACCAGCAGCCCATTGGGCGCACGCCACGCTCAAATCCAGCCACTTACATCGGCGTTTTTGACATGATCCGCCAACTTTTCGCCGAACTTCCCGAATCTAAAATCAGAGGGTACAAGCCAGGACGGTTCTCGTTCAATGTCAATGGCGGACGTTGTGAAGAATGCCGCGGCGGCGGACTGAAAGCAATAGAAATGAACTTTTTGCCCGATGTATTTGTAACTTGCGAAGCATGCAATGGGAAACGCTATAATGATGAAACATTAGAAATCAGATATAAAGGGAAATCCATCAACGACATTTTGGAAATGGACGTTGAGACGGCGGTTACATTTTTTGAAAATATTCCAAGCATCGTTGAAAAAGTACGTACCCTCAAAAATGTAGGATTAGGCTACATTAAATTAGGACAACCCTCCACCACCCTCTCCGGTGGCGAGGCACAACGCATCAAGCTGGCAGCGGAATTGTCAAAAAAAGATACCGGCAAGACATTCTATATCTTAGACGAGCCTACAACAGGCCTTCATTTCGAGGACATCAATATTCTCCTCAATGTACTCAATAAATTGGTTGACAAAGGAAATACCGTACTCGTTATTGAACACAACATGGATGTCATCAAGATGGCTGACCATATCATTGATATGGGACCGGAAGGCGGTAAAAATGGAGGAAGAATCGTGGCGAGCGGAACACCCGAAGAAATTGTACAACAAGGTATTGGCTACACCGCCCAATATTTAAAAGAGGAACTTTAAACATACCACAATATTACTTTTTTACTTAAATTTGCCCCGTCATTATCAGAAAAAAAAATCAAACATTATAAACAATATCAATAACTAAAAACTTTTTTTATGAAAAAAATGATCACTGTCATGGTAATCGCCGCTCTCGCCTTGAGCGGATGCAAAAAGGACAAAACGGAAGTTAAAAACGACAATCCGTTTATGCAGGAATGGGATACGCCGTATGGTGTTCCTCCATTTGAACAAATTAAAAATGAGCATTACATCCCTGCCTTTGAAGAAGGAATGAAACAACAAGCGGAGGCTATTGAAGCCATTGTCAGCAACAGTGAAGCCCCTACTTTTGAAAACACAATCATTGCTTTGGAAAATAGCGGTGAACTATTGAACAAAGTTTCCTCTGTATTTTTCAATTTGGCAGAATGCTGCAATAGCGAAGAGATGGAAGCCATTGCCGAAGAGATCATGCCGAAACTTTCGCAACACGGGGACAACATCAGCTTGAATGCCGGTTTGTTTGCCAAAGTGAAAAGCGTATATGAACAACGTGACAACTTGCAGTTGAATGCAGAACAGATGCGCTTGTTGGAAGAAACCTACAAGGGCTTCGTACGCGGAGGTGCCAACATCCCAGCAGAACAACAAGCCCGTTTCAGAGAAATCAATGAACAATTATCTACGCTCACCCTCAAATATGGCAACAATGTTTTAAAAGCCACCAACAACTACAAATTGGTGGTAGATAATGTAGCCGATTTGGAAGGGATGCCTCAAAGCCAGTTAGATGCTGCGCTCGAAGCAGGCAATGCCGATGAAGCGACCAAAGGAAAATATGTTTTCACCATTCATCTGCCCAGCATGGAACCATTTTTAATGAATTGCAAGAACAGAGAACTCCGCAAAGAGTTATGGACGGCCTACTCTACCCGCTGCACATCCGACAGCACCGATAACAGAGGTATAATCAACGATATTGCCAACTTAAGACTGGAAAGAGCCAAAATGTTTGGCTATGAATCTCACGCCGCCTACGTTTTAGATGATTGTATGGCTAAAACACCTCAAGCCGTAAATGATCTCTTAATGCAAGTTTGGAAGCCGGCACTGGAAAAGGCCAAAAAAGAAGCTGCCCAATACCAGAAAATGATGAAAGCCGACGGTATCAACGACAAACTCCAACCTTACGATTGGCGTTACTACAGCGAAAAACTGCGCAAAGAACAATACGACTTGAATGATGATGTCATCAGACCTTATTTCTCTTTGGAAAATGTAAAACAAGGTTTGTTTACCGTTTGTGAAAAACTTTACGGTATCCAATTAAAAGAAAATAAAGATATTCCTACTTATCATCCCGATGTTACTGCTTACGAAGTAGTTGAAAACGATGAAGTTATTGCCATCGTTTATATGGATTTCTTCCCTCGCGAAAGCAAACGCAGCGGTGCTTGGATGACCAATTTCAGAGAACAATCGGTAAAAGACGGCAAAAACATCATTCCAATCGTTTCATTGGTCTTCAACTTCACCAAACCAACCGGAGATACTCCTTCGCTTCTTAACTTTGACGAGACCACGACTATGTTCCATGAATTTGGACACGGCTTGCACAGCATCTTCTCAAAATGCACCTACCGTTCTTTGTCAGGCACCAACGTATCTCGCGATTTTGTAGAACTTCCTTCCCAATTTCTTGAACACTGGGCTTGCGAACCGGAAGTATTGAAAATGTATGCCAAACATTATAAAACAGGCGAAGTCATTCCTGATTCATTAATTACAAAAATTTCAGAATCAGCTACTTACGGACAAGGCTTCATCAATACTGAATTATTAGCCGCTTCTTTCTTAGACATGGATTACTATACCATTACAGAGCCGACTGAAATCAAATTACCTGAGTTTGAAGATCAAGCGATGAACAAAATCGGTTTAATCCCCGAAATCATTTCCCGCTACAAGAGCACCTACTTCCAACATGTATTCTCTGGCGGATATGATGCCGGGTACTATAGTTATACGTGGGCTGCTGTTCTGGACAATGATGCTTTTGAACCATTCAAAGAAAAAGGCATTTTTGATCAGGAAACTGCTAAAGCATTCAGGACAAACATCTTAGAACGTGGTAATACCGAAGAACCCATGGCATTGTATAAAAAATTCCGTGGAGCGGAACCAACCATTGAACCTCTTTTAAAAAATAGAGGTTTGAAATAATCACAAAAATCACTCATTATGAATATATTAGAGGGAAAGACAGCATTAATCACCGGAGGCAACAGAGGCATTGGACGTGCCATTGTAGAAACTTTTGCCCGAGAAGGCGCAAACATTGTTTTTACAGGTCGTGGTGAAATGAGCGCAACCCTTGCCGAAACATTAAAAAGCATCGGTGCAAACTATGAATATGTTTGCGCCGATGCTTCTTCTTTTTCAGAAGCGGAAAAAGTGGCACACTGTTGCATCGAAAAATTCGGCAGAATTGACATTTTGGTGAACAATGCGGGCATCACCCACGATACCCTATTGATGCGCATGACCGAAAACGATTGGGACACTGTAATCAGCACCAATCTCAAATCTTGTTTCAACTATACCAAAGCGGTGCAATCCGCCATGTTGAAACAACGCTCCGGTTCCATCATCAACATCAGTTCGGTAGTGGGAATAGGCGGCAACGCAGGGCAGTGCAACTATGCTGCTTCCAAGGCGGGGATTATCGGGTTAACAAAATCTGTCGCCAAGGAAATCGGAAGCCGGAACATCCGTTGCAACGCCATTGCCCCGGGCTTTATAGAGACTGATATGACCCATCATTTGTCAGACGAAATGCGCAAAAGCCTTTTATCCACTATTGCACTGCGCCGTTTGGGAACGCCCCAAGATATTGCCAACATAGCCTTATTCCTTGCCTCTGATGCAGCAGGATATATTACCGCACAAGTAATCCAATGCGACGGCGGCATGTAAATTCCATAACCTTTGACCATGCAAAAACCCTTAGCAGAAATATTAAGACCACAACGATTAGAAGATTATATCGGTCAATCGCACTTAATGGGCGAAGGGGCAAGTTTGCGTCATGCCATTGAAAGCGGCAACCTGCATTCCATGATTTTCTGGGGACCACCCGGCGTGGGTAAAACCACTTTGGCTTTGCTCATCGCACACCTTACCCAATCGCATTTCTATATGCTCAGCGCTATCAACTCGGGGGTAAAAGATATTCGCGAAATCATAGAACAAGCAAAGAAAAATCCAGACAAGTCGATTCTTTTCATTGATGAGATCCATCGATTTTCAAAATCCCAACAAGATTCGTTGTTAGGGGCTGTTGAACAAGGCATTGTTACCTTAATTGGGGCAACCACAGAAAATCCCTCTTTTGAAGTCATCTCGCCTTTACTGTCCCGATGTCAAGTATATGTCCTAAAACACTTGGAGAAAGAGGATCTGGAAAAAATCATCGAACATGCACGGCAATATATTGAAGCTACTCTGAACCTCAAAATAGATATTCGGGAAAAAGAGGCGCTGCTTCGCATTTCGGGAGGGGATGCCCGTAAGTTAATCAATGCTATTGAATTGGTAATCAATGCTATCAACCCGGAAAATGGAAGTATTGTTATTACCAATGACATTGTAAAACAAACCATCCAAAAGAATCTGGTCATCTACGACAAGAAGGGTGAGAACCATTACGATATTATCTCGGCGTTCATCAAATCGCTACGCGGCAGCGATCCTAACGGGGCGGTTTATTGGATGGCACGAATGCTTTCGGCGGGGGAAGATCCACTTTTCATCGCCCGCCGAATGATCATATTAGCATCTGAAGATATTGGCAATGCGAACCCGAACGCTTTGCTGCTAGCCAATAATTGTTTTCAAGCGGTGCACAACATCGGTATGCCCGAAGCCCGTATCGTACTATCACAGACTGCCATTTACCTCGCTTCATCACCCAAAAGCAATGCTTCCTATCTGGCTATTGATTCAGCATTGGCGTGTGTGAAACAAAGCGGCGACCTGCCCGTACCTCTGCATTTGCGCAATGCCCCCACTCAACTGATGAAGGATTTGGGATACCATGAAAATTACCAATATGCTCACGACTATGCCAATAATTTTGTAAATCAAGAGTTCCTGCCACAACAACTTAGTGGAACCAAATTTTACGAACCACAAAACAACGCGAGAGAAAACGAATTGAGAAAGTTTCTTCGCAATTGTTGGCAAAACAAATACCGTTACTGCATCATCCTTTTTGTGCTACTCTCTTTTTTTCGCTTAACTTTTGCGCAAGATATTCATTATTCGCAATTTAACACAAACCCAATCTACCTTAATCCAGCCAATACGGGAGCCATTGACGGATTGTTTCGGTGCGGTATCAATCAAAAGACCCAGTGGTTGTCGGTAACCAAACCATACGTTTCGTTTAGTGCTTCCTTTGATGCCCCTGTGTATAAGAGCAATAGCCGCCGGCACTTTATCGGGTTAGGCGCCCAAGTGAACACCGATCGCGCCGGCGATTCCCGATACAGCAATACCCTTGGATCACTCAATGTTTCTTATACCAAGGCATTGGACAGAAAAAATCACAACAAGCTGAGTATCGGCATTTATACCGCCTTTTTGCAAAGAAGTATCAACTATGCGGCCTTAAGTTTCGACGAACAATATGTCGGTGGCGAATTCCACGAAAACAATCCCATCTCAGAGAATTTAGGGAAAGAGAAGTATATTTTTTTTGATTGCGGAGCAGGCATCTCTTGGTCATTAACTCCCAACAAAACAAGCAGCTATAATGTCGGCATTGCGTTATCTCACCTCACCCAGCCCAATCTTACACTTTTTGATGACAGGAGCCCCCTGCACATTAAGACCACTGCATACGCCACTGCACGCATTGCCATAGTCCAAAACTACTTTATCATTCCCATGTTCTATTCCGCTTTCCAGCACCAATATCGGGAATTTGTCTTTGGAACTAACTTTGAATACGAATACCATAAAAAAAACTACAGCAACCATCTTTTCGCCGGTGGCGGACTGTTCTACCGTTGGAGAGATGCCCTTATCGTTTGCGCTCATGTGCAATGGGAAAATATTCGTTTAGGACTTAGCTACGACATCAATTTTTCCTCACTCGTTAAAGCCAGTCATGCTCGCGGCGGTTTTGAACTTTCTCTCTATTACATATTTAAAAAGAAATCCATACGCAATACCGGCAACGAACCATGCCCATTTGATGTAATGTAATTTATACCATGACTCCTCACCATCTGCATCAGAAACTTAAAATCTTTTCCTTCCTCTGCCTTGCATTGGTTTTTTATCCTAATTATGCTCAAGTCAGAGTTACCGATGCGGAACTGAGAAGTCAGGTGCAATACCTGAAGAACGATACATTACCAATTGATATACAATTACTTAATAAGACAATCAATACCCCTTACTCGGAATACAATGCCCTATTGTTTCCTGATTCCACCTTCTACTTTTCTTCCTTGCGCCCAGAAAGCGAAGAAGACAATGACCACTATTTTTCCCCATTCTGGTCAACACGCATCTACCAGTCGCAACTCACCATTGGTGGC
>JAEEGL013613718.1_pt1 | contig 37295 bp, 59 predicted proteins | sample 9134231 | NCBI WGS metagenome assembly JAEEGL01 (sample SAMN16246548, study PRJNA631951) | gut metagenome | biome: gut microbiome; feature: rumen; material: fiber-attached | host: Bos | place: Iran: Karaj | collected 2018-10 | reverse complement strand
GTATTCACCGCGCGTATATATATAAAACGATCCTGCAGCGGGATCACCGGCAGGCCGTAGTTATTTACATTTTGTTATAATATCAGATATGATATTATAATTGATCCGGACGCCCTGCAGGGATTGACGTGTATTTCAGATGTGATATAATCGGATTATCCCGAAAGGGAAAAATCAATCGAAAGGACCAACTACAATGAAACAGATCATCATCACCGAAAGAACCGACGCCGCGATCACCGCGTATCGTGAGGAATGCAAGGCCTACCGCGAGGCAGCCGGGGGCAATCGCCGAAAGGCAAAAAAATCAAAGGAGAAAAGACATGAAAGCAATGTTTGTTGAAAGCACAAGGTGCGTACCGTATGCAAGGGCAATCGTCCAGGCATACAAGCCTCTGGAAACACGGGGCAAGAATATGTTATCTGCCCTTGTGGGCGAAAGGGTTGCCGTAGTTGAAACCGGGAGAGGCAAAAAGCCTATGGTAGTCGGATATGTCACAGTTACCAAAGCGGAGCGGTTAGGGGTCTTCTGGCTCGATACGCACAGGAATCTCACACTGATCCCGGAAGGGAGCCGCTACGATTCCCACGGCAAATGCAAATGGGGTTACTGGTTATCAGACCCGGAAGAATGCGAACCGTATCCGCTGCCCTCTTCTGCGGTCCGGCACGGGCGCAGTTGGTGCGAGTTTTGATTAAAAAATTTTTTAAAAAGTTTCCAAAAACGCTTGACAATTATATCAGATGTGATATAATATAAGTGTCTTGAGAGAGACAATACAATCAAAGGAGATCAAAACAATGATGAACAATACCAATGCCAACGAAACCATGAACGCCGTCCGCACTCTGTACTGGTGCGAAACCGTCAAGGACGTGGATATCTTCCAGAACGCCGCAAGCTTTGACCGGGATGCCGCCATCCGTGCTGCGGAGAAAGAATACAACCACCTCACGCCGTCTGAGCGGAACAGTCAGGCCGTCTATGTAGCCTATGTAGAATACAACGGAGCGGAGACAGACCCGGAAAAGGCCCTGTGCGATTGGATCGACAATAGTTTTGGGGATTACAGCGTGATCCCGTTCCTGCGCCTCACGCAGGACGCATACCCCATTAATGACCGCTTTGGCGGCGTGGTATATGAGGCCCATGCCGTGGATCAGGACGGCAAAGAATACATGGTGCGGTGGGACCTTCTGCCGGACTTCAACCCGGAGGAAGACCCGGAGGACCTCTCCTGTGACTGGGATAATCCTTCCGAAGTGGTAGACGAATATAATCGTCCCGTACATGACTTTGTACTTGATCGGTAAAGGAGGTGCAGCATGACTACATATAACACGGGGGAAGACATAAAAAAGGCCGTATGGTCTATTCTGAAGAAGGAAGGGATCACCCTTGTCGCGCTTGCGCCAACTATGGGGACATCCCAGGGCAACCTCAGTAGGACCCTTAACGGGCAAAATCCATCCTTTAACGCGATCCGGGACATAGCTGCGGCGTTGGGGTACAAGCTGGTTTTCGACCTTGTGCCGATTGATGACGATTCACAGGGAGGTGTGGAATGATTAGTGCTAATTGGTTTTGGGGTCTTCTGATCGGTGGGGCATGGATCACCTACCAGGGCCATACGGATTTAGGGCTTAAAGCTATGGGGATTGCTCTTCTGCTTCTGGCTATAAGATACCGGGTATTCAGCAGCCTGTTTAATCAGTTCCGGCAGGAAAGCGCAGCGCAGGCTTCTGAGGCCCCGTTCGCAGTTTCGGAGCGTGAGCGGAGGATAGCGGAGGTTGATAGGATCCTGTGCTACGCCTCGCAGGAGCCGGACATGGGGTCATGGGATTCGGAGGCATTTGCGGAGATGGATGCGGATGAAGACGAGGAAGGCGAAGAGATCGAAGTAGACTTTGAGGACGATGAGGAAGAAATGTCCGATGAGGAAGAAGCAATAGCCTCCATCTACGGCAGCAAGGAAAAAGCCTATTCCAGAGTGACGAAACTTCTGTCCGCACTCTATCAGAGGCAGGATAAACTGGAGTTCATCAACAAGACCAGCCCGGAGGATTGGGCGAAGTTTCAGAAGACGAAGACATGGCGTGGCTTGCAATGGGATATACAGCAAGCGGAAGACCTTAGAGACAGATTAGAGCGGATCGGCGCATGAAAAGAGGGAGGCGAAAGCCTCCCCTTTTTTATTGCTTTTCCCCTGTCCTTGCGAAAAGCCTCTTATTTGCCGTTTCCTGCCGTTTTGCCTGTTTGGTGCGTAGTTGTGCGGCAAAATGCTTAGAGTGGCAAAGAGGGGCAAATTTGAGCCTCACAGGGGCATTCTAACATTTGGGATCATATCCTCTCAATTGTTAGTCCTCTCCGTCCTCGTCATCATGCCGGAAAAACCTTGCCACCCATCCAACGGTGACGGCAGCAAGAATCATCGCAAGGCACACACTTTTAAGCATATACCATATTTCAAACCAACTCATTTCCTTTTCCCTTTCTTCGGTTCCATCTCGATTATATCCCCATCCGGCAAGGCTTCTGCCTCTTTCGCCAGTTCGTCCAGGCTTTTTCTGCGCTCCACAATTGAGGCGGTTTCTAATCTCTGTGCATCTGTATAGCCAAACCAATTTTTAGCGAGGAAGATAGCCACCTGCGGAGAGGTCTTTCCTGCCAAGGCCATGTCCGCAAAGGATTGGTGCAGGAACTGGTATATCCTCGCTGCCGACTTCCGCTGCTCTTCTGTTCCTACCCCTGTGAGCCATTCATTGAGGTCATTGCTTGTTATCCCAAGCCACGCAGCAAGAGCCGGTGGATTCGGTCGCAGGCCGCTGTTCCGGCAGGACATGGCGTACTCCGTCACCCTTTGCTCGACTTCTGCCGGGTCACTCAGGTCAACCGGGGGGCGGCTTAGTGCCGCCCATGCGTGGCCTATGAAAAGGTCATTCTCATCCCGGTCTGCCTGCACCTTCGCTAAGGCTCTGGCTTCCTTCTCTTCCTCCGTCAGCGGAGGTCTGCCGATGCGCTTCTGCACTTGCAGGTCTTCTTTTTCTGCGCCTCTTGCCATAGCCGCCTCACAGATTGAAGATGTCATCGAGCGAGTCTTCTGCGGTCACCCATTTGTCACCTTCCTGGAACCCTTCGACCTTTTCAAGCTTCGCCCGGACATTGTAATTCGTGTACCATTTCGGTCCTGCCGGCGTGTCTTTCTTGGTGTTCGTCACACTTGCCTCCTCGATGGACAGGACCTTCACCGCCCCGGCTCCCTTCACCGCTTCCGGGTTCGCCGCCCAGATCGTGATGGTATCGTAGCCCTTCTCAGCCTTTTTCTGGACGAAAGCCCAAGGCCCCTTCTGCCCATTCCCGGAACGCATCTCTTTGGCATTTACTACATCACCAGTTTTAAGTACTACAGACATATCATTCTCTCCTATATTGTATTTTATTCAGCTTTTTCGAATAATTTGCAGACCGCTTCATAGTCCTTCTGCTTGATGTCCTTCGTGGAGGCAAAGCCTGCCGCTATGATCTTGTTCTTCGCCTCTGCTGCCGTCAATCCTGCATCTGCCGCAAGAGCATAAATGCGCCGTACCTGCTTCGTTGTCACGCTACTCTCAGGATCCTGAGTAAGCTTCAGATCGTTTGCCTCATTCATAAACTTTGTATCTTCCATATCCGCATAGAACATGGACGAAAGGCCGGAAATTGCAAGGGTGGCCTGCACTAACGCCCTCTTCTGCGCCCGTTTGCACATACTGTTAGCCATGCTGTAAGGATTGCCGAATCCTGCGCTTCCTTCTGAAGTGTTTGCGCTGCCGTATCCGCAGGAAAACAGGATGCCACCGTTGTTGTTCGGTATAACCAGGTTGCACTTCACGAGGTAATAGAAGAACGGTTCCTTCCCGAATTGTTCTATGTGTTCTACTATCTCATACTGTTGGCACAGACCATAAGCGAGGGCAATTTTTTCTGCCCCCGGCTTCAGGAGGGTAGGCCGATCCGTCTTGGGAATTACTCCAAAGTCTACATCCCTTTTAAGCGTTGTCTCCCCTCTTGGAGTGATTACCTTGTAGTTCACTCCGCTCGGTTTCGCTATGGCAATTTCTGCCTTGTACTCCGTTTCAACAATTTGCAATGCCTTGTCTTCCATAATGTCTCCTTTTTCGCTCATTTCTTTCCTTTCTTCCAGTTCCGTGCGTTGTCGAGATCGTGCCACAGTTCGCAGAGTGACCATGCAACAGAGCCTGAGTTAAATCCTCGCTCCAGGTCAAATTTGTCAAGGTCTACCAATCGGTAGTTCCCGTCCTTCTTGAGGTGAAGGAGGTAGCGTTTCGTCCGTACCAGTTCCCGGATCTTGTCCGGGTTTGTGTCGCTGTCGGAATAGATTGCGGAGCGGTACAGAGATGTCTGGCAGGATGCCGATACCATGCCGTCCGTGGTAAGCGAGGCGTAGCTTTTGATGTCCAACACGCAATGCTTTCCGTCAATCGCCCCGAAGCGGTCTACCGTTCCGCAGTAGTACGGTTTCTCCTCAAAGATCCTGCGGTATGCCACGGTCTGTTCAACCATGTCCCACTTAGGGAAGTAGTCTCTGAGGAAGTCCGCATAGGCTTGGGCGTATCCCTCAAGTCCCGGCTCAATCTCCGGCTCAAGACCGTAGTCCATAGCCTCGCACATCTCATGCACCGCCGTGCCTCTCGCTGCCGCCTGCGCCAGTACTGCCGGGTTGATGTCTGAGTACCGTTCTGCCGACAGGGGAGCGAGGATATCCGATACGGAAGGGACCTTTATACCGTCCCAACGGTACTCATGCTTTTCCTCGTCAAAGGTTATTTTCCCCATTTCTCCGTCCCCTTGATATACTTCTCGTCCACTTTTGCTATCGGGACCATGTAGGCGCACATCGTGTCCGGGTACTTTTCGTGGATCAGTTCGTATGCTCTCTTGCGGAGCATGGGATCCCGGAACAGGAAGTGCATCGCCCCGATGTTCTCATCGACATTCACGCCCAACATTTCGAGGCTGCTGAAGAACGCCTTGTCGCAGGTCCTGTCCGGCATCCACACATCCCAGATTTCCGTGATGGGGACCGTCAGCGCATAACATTTGATTTCTGCCATATTTTCTCCTTTCAGACCGTTTCGTCATCGTCTTTATCTTCGGCAGCAGGAGCCATCTGTTCCTGTGCGAGTGTCCGTGCGATCTCCGCTTTAAGCGTGGTAAGGAAGTCGTCGACCACTGCCAGCGGGATCCCGCCCTCGTTTATCAGCTTCACCATGCTCTCTTTCCATGCCCTGTACTTGGTGTTGAAATTATCCATGTTTTTCCTCCTTGATTTTCTCTCTCCATAGCATCCAGATCGCTCTGAGTGCCACCAGCAGATCTTCGTCCTTCCCGGCCTTCTCCGCTCTTCCGCAGGCATCCTCCAGCTGGTCGAGGATCTGGGCTTCATCCTTCCGTGTCATCGGCTTCCTCCTTATACGACTCTGGCAACGGCTCCCCGGCAGTTGCTATCTCTCCGTCCATCTTTGCACCGCAGTTGGGGCAGTAGTTCGAATCTCCAAACCGCAAAACACCACACACAGAGCATTGATTCATTCCGTCCGCTATCGGGTATTCAATCCACTTCCCATGCTTTACTTTTGCGTATTCGACTTTTTTACCTTTTGGGGTTATGAACATCACTTTGTCGGAATGTTCCATGTTTACATCTGTAATCTCTTCCCATTGGCTTTTTGTAATCGGGCTATTCAGCGTAAATGAAAATGATTCGCCGCCAGTAATAAAATTGTTCATTGTGCCTTCTCCCTTATTGCGAATAATCTGCCGCCTATCCGAAACTCGATTTCTCGCCCTTCCATTCCCGCCTGTAGAATTCGCTCTTTGTTCCTCTCCATCCAGTCTTCTGTCTGTGCGGATGGAATCTCCGATATGATGTTTTGCAGAGCCTCCACGATGCCTCTGTGTAGGTTTCCAATATCTACTGCCTCAATAGCCGCCTGTCTGCTGATAAGGACATCTGTGTCCTTTGCAAAATCACTCATCTTCGCTCCTTTCTGCCTCAAAAGCCGCTCGTAAGCACTTGATCGTTACGCCCTCGCTTGTGCAGTGCGTCTCGCAATAGTCAGATCCAGCCCACGCAAACAGATCGCACACCCATTCGCCGAGCATCGGCTCAATTTGTTCCTCAAGCCATTCTGTATAATCAGACTTTTTCACCGTCACTCGCTCCTCTCTGCCGGGATGACCGTTGGCATTCTCTTTACTGTTTCCCTGGCTTCCCAATACCACTTCTGCACTTTAGGCAGCAATACATCCCGGTCGATCAAATCTCCGTGGTCGGGGAGCTCGATTAAAGGACATTCTTTCATCCGTTCACACTTTTCGCCGTTGCCCGTTACGCCTAAGTCAACAAGGCAATAGCCATATTCAACGTCCACAAACGGGCAGCCGTGATTTTCGTCAGGTTTGTGTAGCCCCTTAATCAGTATGCTCATCCCATTGCCTCCTTCAGTTTTTTGTCGATGGCCTCGGTCAGCTTCGGCCCCACGCCCTTCACTTCTGCGATCAGCCGCAGGACATCATCCCAGTCGGCTTTGACTTCCTCGTACTCCTGTTCCGGGTCTGTGTGCCGTGCCTCTGCTTCCTGCCGGACGGCTTTGCCTACCGCCTCCGCTCCGTCCTCAAACGCCTTTCGGTAGAACAGCACCAACCACCGCTGAAAATCCTGTGCGCCAAGCTTCTGAATCTCTCGCCTCTGCTGCCGATTCAGCACCGCAGATTCCAGGACCCTCTCCACCGCTTCATCACTCACATAACTCATCAAGCATCCCCCTTCCGCTATACGGCTCCGGGCATGGCATCCATGCCGTGACATTGTCAATTACATTCCGTTCCAGACCGTCCCACCGCCAGAAAACGGGTTCCTCGTCATATTCCCCCCATCCCATCCGTCCATAGTTCGCCTCAACCACATACGGCACTTCACCGCCAACAGAGCAAAGGACGAACTGCGTTTTCCCGGTGTACTCCGGCAGACGGTCGGAGATCCAACAGCTTGTCAGCGCATGGCTCATAGCCTCGATATACATCCTGTCCACTCCGGCATCCCAACTTGTGGTGTCAATCACTTCTCGCCATTCAACCATCGTTTCTGCTCACCCCCGACCTCTTTGTAATATTCCGCTATTGCGTTCTCGACATCTTCGATATTCGCATCGTAGTGGACTATTCCACCACCTTCGTAAACAAGGTCAATTCCGTCATTCCTCTTCCGAATCTCATACACAAACGAAAGGTTCACAATCCTTGTCTCTCCTGCAAGCGTTAAAAACTTTACCCAAATATTCATCATATCCCCCTTTTGTAAACGAATTCCTCATACTTATAGTCGAAGAGCGGTATCGACTCTGTGTCTGCGTGGAAGTGGACATCCAACAGCCTGCACCGCTTGCTGTCAAACGCCTTTTGCAGGATTTCCCGGAATTTCTCCACGCACTCATTAACATTCAGCAGATGGTCTGCGGTTACATACGCCCCTCTCCAAATGCTTACCTCAACTTCCTTCGTGCCAACGAGTTGTTCTTCCATCATTCCTCCTCCCAGAACATCCTCCGTTCTTCTGCTTGCCTGCACTTCAAGGCCTCAAACTCTACTAAGCAATCCTCGCAGAAATTATCTGTAATTCCTTCAGGGTTTACTCCCTCGTAACCGGGGATTAGTCTGTATTCCTTCTCATCGATTTTCTTTCCGCAGCGTTTGCAAAACCATTCAATACGGATCATTCGTCTTCCTCCTCCGGGAAATGTTTCTTCGTCACAGCTATGCAAAACTCCTCGATTTCCGATGCCCAAACAGGAATTCCTCCTGCTCTCTGGAATGCCAAAGGGAATCCTCCGATTCCGTCAAACAGGCTTCCAATCGTCACAGGGCGTTCGTATTGCGCTGCGATTCGTCTTGCCAACCACTCCCAAAAAGGTAGTGCAATGCTATTTCCAAGTGCCTTGTACTTCGGAGAGTCTGCCTCTCTGTGGGTTTTCCCCTTCGTGTCAACCCAATCTCCTATGTCAACCCATCCGTCTGGGAATCCCTGGAGTCTGGTACACTCCAAAGGCGTGAGCCTCCTTACCACACTTGTGTTTGCTATCGGTCTTTCCTTCTCCTGTGCGTTCAGCGTTGTCGCTGTTCCGTCTTCTGTGATTCCGTTGTGGCCTTTTCTGTCACTCATCAGAATCGGTTGTTCGTGATTATCCGTCAATGTTGGACACCCCCCCCCTCATTATTTCTGCATTTGCTTGCCCTGTTGCCATACATAGCGGTTCCATCGTCCACCACCAACATATCGTTATAGGCATCCTGCCCGTTGTAACTGCCGGGATGCGCTCCGGCACTAAGCGTTCCTGTTGTGTTCTGCATCTTATAAACTATCGTCCGTTCTCGCCCCCCCCTACTTCCTTGTCCTTTGTAATAACTTGCATCAAGCGGTTCAGCAGTATCCTCAACTGTCTTCCAGACTACCAATGTCTCGCTGCCCCCCCATATGTACCGCCAAGGACCGTGACGGAGACAGATATTTCATCTTCCTTGTAATCTCCGCTGTGAGTCATCTGATTGAATGTCATCTGCATATGTAATAACTATTGGGCTGTTGCCCCCCCCAGTTCCGAATCGTGCAATCACAGGCATCGAATAATCGTCCTCCCGGAACCAGTACCGCCTCACTTGGTTGTAAAAACGGCATTGACCTGGTTCCCTCCTGTTCCCATTCTGCTTGTCAATGTCGGGCATATCTCATCCGTCACTATCGTGTTCTTCGTGCTGGTCATCTCGATGCAGATCACTCTGCCATACGCACGGGAGTAGCCCCCCCCCTTGGTAAGTTCTAAGTGTTGGCACGATGCCATTTGTGTACACTCTCGGTTCTCCACCATCGGAACTCCTCGGTTCTATAATCATTGGTTCCATACAAACAGCGTTTGGTCTTGTGTCACTCCCAGAGTTCCGCTCAACTCCCATTGGACTAATGGCCCCTTTCCTGCGCTCTTGCCGAATCGGTCCTTGTCGCACCCCCCCCAATTTTTAGTGTTGCTGCCGTCCGACTCGCACCACATTCTGGAAGTTCACGCCCATGCCGCCTGTTGACTTCGCTTGAAGCGTTCCGTTCGTCCATTCGTTCTCCGTTCCGTTCCGGCAATCAACGGCTTGGACTACTGCCACCCCCCCCCTGATTACAAGAAGGATTGCCACCGTTGTTGTCCAGAGTTCTTGTCGAGTCTGCCTTGTAAAATCCTGTGTGAGGATTGGCAGACTTCATCCCCTCGCTATCAAAAGGGCTTATGCCGTAACAGCTTGCGCTTCCAACGCTATCCTCAGTTCCTCCGGGAGTTCCTTCCCCCTTCTCGATGCCCTGTTCAGTATTCCCTGACAGGCTCTGGCTGAGAGATTGAATCTGCTGTCCGGGTTCTGCTCCAGTATCTCGGATAGTTTTGTCGGATTCGGAATCCTCGGTTTCTCTCCGCAGTTGAGGGTCAAATAGTATTTCCGGGGCGGTGTACCCATCGAAGTCACATAACAGACATATCCGTTTTCTGCGTTGTGGCACTCCCCACCACTGAGCGTCATGAATTTTCCAAGCTGCACTCCAGTTTCGTCCCACGATGCATCCTGATGGTTTCCATCCCCCGTCAGGTCGAGGAATAACGGCATCCGGCTCACAGACCCTCGCGATCTCTTCAAGGACGATTCGGAAGTCTTCTCCTTTCGGATTGCCGGAACTGATTGCTCCTGGCACATTTTCCCAGACCATGTACCGGGCAGGTCGAAAATACTCATTTGTCCTTCCACTATTTCTCATCTCCTTAACAATTCTGATTTGCTCCATGAATAGCCCGGAACGTTCCCCGGCGAGGCCTTTGCGGAGGCCAGCCACACTCAGATCCTGGCTAACAGGGTGAACCACCTGTTATGATGTCAACTGGTTCGATTTCATAACCATTTATATTTTTAATGTCACCATAATGTTTCACCCTACAATTCACCTCCCTTCATTGGCAAAGCACCATCTCATGCCCTTATAAGATTTCCCATTGGTGCAAGCCCTTGATATATTGCTTCTGTAACCGTCTACATATTGTGCAGCATCTCCAAGGCTGCGGAATGTAATCTTTTCCCCTACTCCTGTTATTCCGATAACCTTTTTCCGTTCTTTCTCATGTCCGGCTATCATGCGCTCAATCGTTTCCGGGGTGTATCCTTTACCCTTAAACATTTCGCTCATTCTTCTTTTGCACTCATCTGTATGCCGAAGTCCTTCAAAAGTAGATTTGCCTCCGTGAGATATGTTGTATCCAACGTTTTCATCTGTTGCGTTGTTCTTCTCTATCTCGGCCTTTTCAACTTCGAATGCTTCTTCCTGCGACAACCCGTCTGCCAGAATGCTCTTCTCAATGCCTCTCCACCCAGTTTCTTTTATGGCTTCTTTGAGTCTCTTGTTGTGGTTGTATCCGTAATCTCTTCGTGTCCCAAGGCTGTTCTTCGTCATACCTATGTATATTTTCCCGTCTGGGAACGTATACTTGTAGACTTTGTACTTTTCATTCATTTGCCTGTCTCCTTGCCTCCTTGAAGAATTCGCTTGGTGCCAGCTTCCCGTCAGTGTATAGGTTGAACTGGTCTGAATTGACGAACCGTTCTATCTGCGCTCCGTAGGCTTTCCTGCTGATGTTGGCGTTCATTGCCCTTGTTAGGTACGCTCCGTATGACCGCTGTGCCGTGTATGCTGCCCGGAGTAGGGATTTAAGCGTTCTTGCTCCAACCGTCCGCTTCCGGCTGAGATAGGCGTATGAAAGCTTGGCATCCGCAGGCATGAGGTTGAAGGGCGAATTCTGCTCCAAGGTATCGTAGATTGCCTTGTATCGTGCCTTGACGGTCCGCATGAAGTCTTTCACATCTTCCGTCCCGGTTTCGTCTGCCCATTCCTTGTACCGCTTGATGGTGTAGTAAAGGCTTCTGATCTCATCACCGTAGGAGCGGATGACTTCCAGTTCCCGGTCATAGTTAGGCTTTCTCAGCCATTCCACATAGTCATCGAATGCGGTCTTTACGGTTTCCGTGGCAAGCCATCTGTACCCGTCATCCCTCGTCCTCACCATCGAGGCTTCGCTTGTCGGTTCCTTGTCTGGCACTTTGTCTCTCCTTTTCGCATTCTTCTATGGTTTTCGCTGTCTGGAGAAAATTCCTGATAATCCTCCAATCATTCTTGAGTAGAGCCGCCGACATCGTGAAAATGCACTTGGCGTACATCTGATTCCAGTACGAAAGTCTGTGCGCCGAATCATTCGGTACTTTCGCCTCTTCAGCAAGCCTCTCCTTCTCTGCCTTGGCATTTGCCCACTCAACAAACTCTTTCGGATACTCTCCAACAAGCACTCCGTTTTCGTAGTACGGGACGAGTTCAACATCCTTCGCCGCTCCCATTGTCTACCCCCTTTAGTCTCTTTCTCATTTCGGCAAGCCGTCTGCTTGCTTCCTGTGCCGCAGCCATCGTTGTCTTCCTTTTCGGTTCAACATCCTCGTCATCCTCTTCCCAAGGATTCTCAGGCTCGAACGGAAGGAGTTCTCTCTTTGGCTGTTCGATCTGTTCCTGCTTTGCAGACATGATTGCTTGAATGTCTGCGCTTGCCATCGTTTTTTCCCGGTATCGTTCCACCGTGGCCTTGTAGTTTTTCGCAAACTGTGCTTCGGCAAATCCAAGTTCTGTCTCCTCGGACAATGCCCACCCTTTAAGCGTGTCTGGACTCCCTACCGCCAACTGCACGGGTTCCGGCAGCGAGGCGAATTCCCTTTTTGACCAGTATGCGCTGTTGGAGATTGCCCTTCTGACCATCGTCCAGGCTTCTGCCGTCTGAAGGTCTTCACCCTCTGTGAGCCGTCTGTAGCGGTCGATCAGTTCGCCTGCGCTCGGAGCAAAACCGCTCTTGTTGGTTTCCACAAACCATTTGAGTGCGCTCTGCATGGCCTTGTTGTCTCTGTCTTTAAGCAGCGCATACCATGCGTTCACAACCAATGCCTTGTCCTCCGGTTTCCAGTTCGGATAAAAGGATTGCATGACCACCAGTAACTGCTTCACTTCATCCCTTGTCATGCGTTCTCCCACTCCTCTCTGTAACGGTCCGCTTTGCTCTTCGGTTCTTCCTTCAAGGCAAACAACCCTACCCAACAGTTATCAACGCTTTGATTGAGGATCTTGACCGCTAAGGCCGTGTTTCCTTGGGATAACTGTTCCAGGTCATATACCCTTCGTGTCTCAGCCATCCCGGTGAACGGTTTTCTGATGCGTATCCGCATCTGTCTGTATTCCTCCCATGCCTCACGAACAAGAGGGCTTCGGAACAGCGGTGAGCCTTGCTTCGGGTCAGGCGGTTTTTCCTTCGGCAGCGGAGCGGTTTTCTTTCGGTCTGTACCGTTATCTTTGCTTATTGGGGAAGGTACAGACCTTTCTTCACCACCAACTCCACTATTGAGGATGACTATAGTATCCTGTTCTTTATCTTTACTCTCTTTCCCTTCTACCCTTTCTTTACCCTCTTCTTTGCTTCTTTCTTCTCCGTTTTCTTTCCGTTCTTCGCTTTCTCTGCTTTCTCTTTCTTGCTCGGAGATTTTGCCATTTTTGCCATTATTTGCCATGTTTTGCCATTCGTTTGCCATTTTTTTGCCATCAATTTTGCCATCCGTTTTGCCATTTTCGGCATCCCATCTGGCACTTGCGCCTCGCTTACCGGCTTCGGATCTCGCCCTGGAAATGCGGTCATTAACGCCTCTGGCACTATCGGCAACGATGCGGTTGTATACGATTCGGACGAATCTGTTTGAGCAGAAGGTGTCTTCGCCTCTGGCCTTTTCAGAAAGGCAGGTCATTAGCATCTTCAGTTCGTCTTCCTTTAGGTCATCAATCATCTCCCAAAGGTCATCGTTGATAACGATCATTTCTTCCACCACTCTTCCGTCTTCGTCTTTGTGATCCGTATCTCCGTCCGGGGATTGTCCTTGTCATAATGGACTCTGCTGCCGTCATGGGATACCGCTATGGAGCAGTTATCGTCTGCTATGATTCCTGCCGCTGTGAGGGCATCGCAGACAGCCTCCAGGAGGTTTGTCAGGTCTACCAACCGCCTTGTCTGCATGAAGAAGTCGCACTCGATATTCACCGGGAATGTTATTGCCTCGGCAGGACCGTTCTGCACCGCCTGCATTAGCAGTTGTTTGCAAGCATCTTTTTCGTACTTCTTGTACTGACTACTCGGAGCCACGAACGGTCTGTGCGTTTTAGGATTCATCAGTATCTGCTGCGAGTTCTTTTTTGTAACCGGGTTTCCGTGGATCGTGAAGTTCCACATACTGTCTCCACCACTCCTTGTCCTTCACATATTTCTCTCCCCATTCAAAGATGCCGGGGAATTTCTCTCTGTAGGCTTGCCGGAACTCGGAGTCATCTACGCCCATGTCGCAGAAACCGTCCAGGAAAACTCTGCTCCATCCTCCGTCCCGGTGGCAAAATATGTCTCCAGAGGCGAATGTGCAATCAATGCACCGTGTCCGAATCTGCACCGTTTCCATCAACCGCCTCCAAGTCCATCTGATTTTCGTCCTCATTTATGGCCTGTCTTAAGGCCTTTAACTGGGCAAGGATGACCTTCCCCCGGTGTTCCGTCAGTTTGTACTGCCGCTTGTACTCTTCCCGGCTGTCCGGCAGGAAATACCCTTTGCCATTCTGCGTGTTGGCAATGCAGACCCCTTCAAGCCTTGCGTATGAGATTGCTCTCCGCATCGATCTGTCATCCATCCCCATAAGGGCAGCGAGGATATTCCTCGGAACGGCATTCTGTTCGCCCTTGCCCAGTAGGCTAATCAAATTCATCGTTGTTGCTGCCATGTGATACCCCCTTGGTCATCCCCTCCTATGACCGCATGACTTTCGTCACCCCTATGCCTCTCGGCATCCACCCTGATGTATTTACTCTTTGTTCGTTGTCGGATCGGTTGTTGACCTTGCCTCTCCGATGATTCCCTCTGCCCATCCCGTCTCCCGGTCATGCCGGATCACTATGTTCTCTCCGTTGTGCAGGATCAATGTGTTGTAGATTGCGCCCGTGTCCAGTTTCCCGGCAGAGATTTCGATGTGCGTGACTTCTGCCATGACGAGTAGTTCCTTCATCCTTCTTGCTATGGTTTCGATCTCCTCCTCGATCTGCAAGACCCGGATTTTCTTGTCATAAATGCTTTCTACCATGCGTACCCCCTTGTTTGTTCTGTGGTGGGTGGGGAGCCTTCCGTCCCCACCCGGTGTTATGAAGTTGTATGCCGTGTTGTCCTGTTCCCTTTCCACGGCTTCGGAACGGGTGGACTCGAACCACCAACCACCGGCTTATAAGGCCGTTGCACAACCGTTGTGCTTCGCTCCGTAAAATCCCCTTCCGTGCTTTTAGTGTGGGGTACACCTATCAAAGGAACCTACACGAGGATGAACATCTAAAAGACCTTCTGTGTAGTGCGGAGCAACGGATGCCGCCTCTATGACTCTATATGGGCAGTTGCCTGTCTATGTAGTTAAGTGCCGCTGTGGAGAGTGCCGCTATCGGTACTCCGCAGCAGGCGAGAATCGTGTGAATTTCTGTCCAGGATCCTTCCATCCCGGCGTATGCGCTGAAGATCATTGCTATCACGGCAGCAATCAGCGTAAGTGTGAAGAAGATGTTTAAGAGTGTTATCGTAAGCTTTTTCATGTTGTCCCCCTATCAAATGCTTGCGTACTGCCTATCTAATGTTTGTTAGATTTTGGTCTAAAAAAAATACTTGACAATGTCATCTTCCTTGATGCCAAGCAGTTCCGCTGCCCGGATCATCAGGCTTCGTGTCCAATCGGCTCGTCCGCAGAGCATCCTTGAAAGGGTCTGAGGGCATACACCAAGCTCTTTTGCGAAGATTTCTCCTGTTTTGTACTTCATTCGTATCTGATCTCTCAGTAGTCCGAATCCCTTTTCCATTTCTACCTCCATGTCTAACATCTGTAAGACATCTGTACTATATCACGCCATATTTAGGGTGTCAAGCGGTTTTCTAAAAAATTTTAAAAGTTTTTCGCATCCGTGAGAAAGATGTGGTATTATATATATCAAGGAGGACAAAGCAATGTATTCTATCAGAGAGAGAATTATTCAAGCAATGAGCCTTAGAGGTTTCAGACAGGCAGACATTATCGAGCGTACCGGGATGAGTAGTCCCCAAATTAGTCAGTATCTGTCCGGCAGGAACGAGCCGAAGCGCAAAGCAATAGCTATGCTTGCGGATGCATTGGATGTTAATCCTTCATGGTTGATGGGACTTGATGTTCCGATGGAGCGGAGTGATGCCATGCAGGTGACGAAAGCGGAGCAGGATCTTATCAATCTTTTCCGGCAGCTTGATAACGAGGACAGGGTAAAAATCATGGAGCGTATTGCCGTGTTTCTGGAAGCGGATAAGTACGCCAAAAAAGGGGAAGAAGCCGGGTGATAGAGTTTCACCGCCTCGTCAGGAATGCCCCTGTGAGGCCGTAGAATGCCCGTATTTGGATTCTAATACTTTTGTGGGGGAATTATGGGTAAGATAGAAAAGCACGGCAATAAATACCGCATAAGGGTGAGCCTCGGATACCTGGACGGCAAGCAGATCGTCAAGACCGTGTCAGGGGATACAAAGGCAGAAGTAACCCGGAAGGAAGCGGAACTGCGGCTTATATATAACAAGGATAATAATAGGCCGACAAAGGTCACCTTGGCAGATGCCGTAGAAAAGTTCATCGGCATGATGGAAGGGACATACTCGCCGGAGACTACAAGGGGAGACAGGAAGGTCCTGCGGTCGCACATCATGCCTGACCGCATTGCCTCTCTTACTCTCGACAAGGTCACGCAGACGGAATTGCAGAAATGGGTCGCAAGGGAAGTCAAGAAGGGAGTAGGCAACAAAACATTAAAGAATACTCATTCACTTATAACGAGATCCTTAAAGGCGAATGGCTACTACTCCACATTCCACACACGCTTTCCGCAGCCAAAGCCGTTTGAGGCGTATATGCCGACAGAGGACGAGATGCGGAAGGTTGTGGCCTATCTGAAGGAGAATGACAGAAATCTGTTTCTCGCTGCCGTGTTGGCCTCCTGCGGAACCATGCGGCGAAGCGAGGTCTGCGCCATAGAAGTGGAGGACATCTCAGACGGATGTGCCAAGGTGAATAAGGCCATGAAGAAGAACAACAGCGGAGAATGGGAAGTCATGCTCACTAAGACGGTGAAGTCTGTGCGGACGGTGCATACCATCCCGGAGTGGATAAAGGCGTACTTCCCTCCTTCCGGGCGAGTGGTGCGCTATAATCCGGCACAGATCACTACATACTGGAAGAGAGCAATGGCGAAGATAGATGTGCCGTACTTCCGATTCCAGGACCTAAGAGCGTTCTCGGCATCGTTCCTCATAGCTTGCGGAGTAGACCCTGTCACGGTCCGGGATGAGGGCGGTTGGCACAACTTCACCACGCCCAACAAGCATTACCTACGGAGGATACGCAGAGATGATGACGAGCGGTTTGCCAAGGCAAGGGAGGCATTTTCTGCCATGTACCCGGATTCGCAAGATTCTGATATTTCCAGTAATGACCAATAATGATTAAGATCCCGACAATGACCAAAACAATGACCAAGAAATGAAAAAACCCTTGATTTTCAAGGGTTTTTGAGGTGCAGTTGGGGGGACTTGAACCGCAAATCAATATTCTTACATTTTTGAATATTTTAAAATCCTGTTGAAATTACTGGATTGTTAAAAAATTAACTTAGCAGATATGCGATGGTTTTAAAAGGATTTTATATTGTTCTCGGAGGCAACAATGACCAAATAATGACCAAATCCACCGGTGCAAAAATCACGATTTGCTCAAGATTATTATATTATAGTCCGGCTGTCACGGTGAGGAGAAAGGAGATAAAGCCTCGCTTGGCTTCCACAATTTGTCATGGTTTGATGTACTTCCCGGAGGCAAATCCCTTGTGACCGCCATAGATCACTTCGTACCATGTGGTCAGAAGGACCTGTCTCGTCTTCCCGGTGAAGTAGCACTCCGGCGTTCCCTTTGGAATGACGATGATGGGGTCATAGGATTTACCCGGTCCTATCCGCATCCATACATCCCCGGTAACGGTTACAGTAGGAAGCGGTTTGACATACTTGGCAGCGGTATAGCCTATATGCCCGTTGTGGTCTATCTTGAACCACGCATCGCCGTCCTCATCGTATGCCGTGCTGATCTTGTAGACGAGCATTCCTTCAGAGAGGACTTCTATTACACGGTAGTCGATTCCAGGGCCTGTCCGCAGATTGCATTGGTAGCAATCGGAGATCCTCATAGGTACGGTGTCCGTGTGGTCATCGGTGTCGATAGATATTGCCGTGTGGCCTTTTTTGAGGAGGATGTCACCTCTCTTAAGTCCTGTTCCCAGTTCCAGAAGAAGAGGGTCTGTAAGCTTGACAAACTGGTTAGTCCCCATTAAAATCTGCTCTTCCGTGCCTGTCCACATCGTGCGGAGTTTAGGCTCATATACTCCGGCAAAATATGTGCAGGCCCCGGTAAGGGAACTGCAATCGCAGTTGGCAAGGTTGCGGATGCTCCGTGTGTCTGGCGTAGTCATCTGGAACAGGGCATCAAAAACCCCCTCCCTGTGGTAGATGCCTCCGTCAGAGGCGAGGGATCCTTGCCCGTAACCGATATATGCGCCATTCCCTACTGCCCCTTCAGCAAGGTAGGCTATCTTCTCTGCGATGGCCTCAGACTTCGGTCTGAAAACCATGTCCCATCCCCCATAAAACGGGACAACATTTAACTCCCCGTCCATGTTTCCCCAAGGCTGCGCCGCTGTTGCCCCGGTTCTTCTCTGGTTTGGAGGCGTTCCCCACGCATCGAAATTTTCAGACGATGCGGCTTGCGCTAATCTAAGCATCTCATTCCTCCTTGTCCGGGAGGATCTTAGTGACTATCGTCTTTGTGCTGAAATAGACATCCGACTCATGCTCCAGAACAACTCCAATAAAAGCAACTACAGCCGCAGACAGGGTAGCTACCTGCGCTGAGACTCCGATGCCAAACACTTTGTCTACCACGCTATAAAGCGCAGTAAGGGCAGGAATGAGCCATTGCAATCTTCTGAGAGTATCATATAAGTTTTTATCCATATTGCCTCCTTACTCTGAATAAACGATGAAGTACCTATAGGTGGTGCCCGGGAACAGACCGTAGGACGAGGTGTTCGTGTAGTACGATATTGAGGTCTTGCTCTTAAACCTCACGCAGGTTGCCGCAGCATTTGTTGCGTTTGAGGACGAGAACGCATTCGTGTTCATTGCGCTCGTCCGGGTGTAGGTTGTTGAGGTCGAGGTGCTGTTTTTGTATATAGCTGTTACAACGCCTTGGTTCTGCGTTCCGCTCGTGGTGAATGTCGGAGAGGAAGAGAATACCGATTTCGTCATCGTCCATTGCCCAACAGCGTACCGCTGAGTGGATGTATACCATTCTGTCCCGGAGACATACGCACCACCTTCCACAACTACGATGCAAGCTATCGGGTATCCGCTCCCGGTATAGGGGATGGTAAGTGTCGATGCGCCTGCGGACGAAGGTGTAGTGAAAGTCCCTGTTACGAAGTTGGAAGCACCGCCACCGCCTCCGCTGTTAGTCCCTTGTGTAAGAACTCCTGCTGCGGTATAAAAGTATTTCCCTGTTGCAACATCAGAAGCAACCGCCGTAGTGTCGGTAACATCTGTGAAGGATGCCGTGCCTCCACCTGTTTTAGGGAGCGAAACCGCAGGCACAGCACTATAGCTTGCTCCCATTAGAGTAATATTCTGTGCCATAGCCGCTCCTTAACTGATGCTTAAGATTTTTGTGGTGCTGTCCTGAGAAATAGTGGGGAGTGTCAAACTTCCTGCCTGCCCCAGAATCGTCACTCCGCTTTTTATGTTGGAGGCAATAATCTTTGCCTGCTCGGTGGACGAAATGGAAACTGTGCCTCCCGTGGTGTATCCTGCCGGTATGGTCACAGTTCCGGCCTTGGTGCTGATCGTGCCGCTTGTACTGCCGTTGTTAGCCATTCCACCGCTGACGGAACCGCTTGAACCGTACCCGGTTTTCCCGGTAAGCACATCGGCAGAAGTAATGTCCGCATCCGCTGTGTCATAGAATTTCGCCGTGCCACCTCCGCTTTTGGGGATGTTTACTTCCGGGACATTCTGGTAGGTCACGCCATTAATAATTACATTCTGTGCCATTTTTAACACTCCTTATGATACTGTAAGTATTGCCCCATCCCATGTGATAAGGCCGTAGTTACTCGGAATGGGGACATCCACATTTACGGCTGCGTAAGGCGAAACATCATAGGTCCCGTTCTCACCGATCTCAAGTGTTCCCCTTGCTTCTGTCCTTTTGACATTGACTACCGCAGTAGCCATTAATGTTTTTGCCACATCAGCAGATGCGCTGTGCTGTCTGTTGATTGTAGCTACCGCATCCACTCTCTGGCTCATCACAGCACCTCTATGCTTGCTGACGGGGAGACTCCGACAGGGGGAAGCTTTGCGCCAACAACATCCCCACCGCCAAACTTGACTCGCACCTGGAAGGAAAGCATTCCTTTGAATCCGCTCGTTTCAGCCTGCGAAAGGTGGAAGACCCATTGGTTTGTCTCGCTGTTGAAGGTCACATCTCCGTCAGCGTAGGTCTTTGTAATACCGCCAAGTCCTACCTCGACATCCGTAACCCCTGTGTCTGTGATGGGCGCACCATCTGAATCCGTGAGTGCGATATTGACATCGTACGCGTCACCTTGCATGATTTTCATGTCTTCCTCCTACAGTTTCCCGGCGGTCTTCAGCTTCTCGACTTTTTGCTTGATGTAACTGTTGCCGCCATTCTCAACATAGTGCTGATACTCTTCCCAAAAACGCTGTGTCTCAATCTCGTCCTGTGCGCTTCCGTCCTCTGTCTTGGCAAGATAGACCACCAAGAAATTTTTGCAGTTTTCCAGGTCAATCTTTTTGATGGAGGCTTCCTGCTGATCCATGCGTCTGTTAATCTCTTCCATCTGTTCCCGGAAAAGTCCTGTCAGAGCCTTTTTGACGAAGTGGACGATGGTTGCGATGCTGCCGCCCAATCCTGCCAGAAACGCCATCCATGTGGCGAAATCCCCCAAGGTTATTTGTTCCATGATACTCACCTCCTTATGCCAACCGGTAGGCAATCATGTAGCCGGTCGCTGTCAGGGTTGAACCGCTGTTCTGGCGAGCATTCAGGTAGTAGGTCTGAGATGCCGCCGTGATATATGCAATTGTTGTGAAAGTAGGCATCGTAGTCACAGACGATCCGACAGCCGGTGCATGAGCAAAGGCGAGGTTGTTGATCTCGCTGTTTCCTGTTGCCGAACTTGACAGGCAGATTCGGCGATATCCTGTGGCGTTCGCAGTAAACTTGACGCCGCCGATGATGACCCACATTCCTGCGGTCAGCGTGATGGACTCGATATTTGATATCCCAGAAGTTGCGGAGGCGAGGCTCACTCCGGTCCCGTTGACGATCACCCTCGGTCTGATAGTGGACGGATATTCCGCTGTCACATTGTTGTTTGCATCCTTGAATACAAGGCCGTTTGTGGTGTCAAGGCTTGCGGAGCCAGATGAATTAGTCAACTCCAAAACGCCAAGCTTGCTTAAATATGCAGTTGAATCCGCAGTAGATGACCCAGACGGGATGTTGCTCAATGTTAATGACCCAAGGCCAGTTTGCAATCTTGAGTAGGATGTAGACCCTTGCAAAACAATCTGCCCCGGTCGCATTGTCACGCTGTTAGACCCATAACTCAAAGTGATAACATCAGATGTGGCATCACTTGTTGTTATGTTTAAAGTCCCACCAGTAATGGTCGCATTGCTCGATGTGATAGTCCCGGTAAAAGTACCGTGGGAAGCATAAACCGTGCCGTATATCACGGCGTTTGAAGCAGTTAACAATCCGGCAGAACTCACCTTAAAACCAGTAACCCCTTCAGCCGGGGTAGTCCCGATTGTGCCGTCTTTCTGGACATAGATCGTCAAATCAGGTGTGCCAGAAAGGTCGGTATAGTTTCCTGAGGTCGCAACGGTAGACAGGCCGCTGACCTTGGATGCCGCAACACTCACGCCGCTTCCAAGAGTGAGGGATGTCGCTGTTATGCTTCCGGTTATGGTCTCATCCGTGGCGGTCAAATGCCCGTCATTCCTCACGGCGAACGGATAGGTCGGGGTATTGTCCCCCTCCTTCTTTTCGACATAAAAGGCGAGAGTGCCGGTAGATGCTGAAGGGGAATAAATGCCCGTCTGGTATCTCGTTGTGCCGTCAGTAACATTTTTATAAATGGCAGTCTGGCCTATCGTCCATCCTGCTATCGTAGCGTTTAGTGCGTTAAGATCGCTCACGCTTATTTTATCGGCTGTCACGCTGTTGGCGTAGATCGAACCACCGTCAATGTACGCCGCATCCGCTGTACTGCACCATTTGGAAGCATACTGCTCAGATGTCAATGCACGAACTGGAGAGTACGACCTTGAGTTATCACCAAGGGTATACCTAACAGCTTCCCAGAAATATGCCCCTTTCTTCGGGCGAGGTGCAACAGCAGACCATTGGTCATCGGTGTTGTCAGTTACATATACATATGTCTCACCGGGGACAAGCGTAGGCGTTGTCGAGGACATTGAACGGTAGTAAATCGGTATTGCCTCTTTTACGGTTGCGTTAGCGGTAGTCTGGGCATTTCCGGCGGCAGTAGCCGCATCAGAAGCAGTTGAAGATGCCGATGCCGCAGTACTGAGTGCGGTGGTCAGTTGCTTGTCATATACTGCTGTGCTATAGGTGGTAGTGCTTGCGCCGGATGCATTCGTCTTTGTGGTAGCCACCCTCGTCCAGACATAATGGTTAGCAGACCATGTGATGCTGTTGGGAGAATCGTACCATGTGCCGCCTGTCGCAGACGATGCGGATGTAGACAGATAATACTGCGTTTTGACAGTTGTATTCGACAACAATGCTGCCTGAGTGGTGCTGTCAAGGGACGAGATGGTAACTGCCCCCGTCAAGTTAATGTGCTGTGCTTCGATAGCAACCGTTGTTGCCGTCTGATTGATGAGCGAGGCGATGGTGTTGCCGTTGTAGTCCGTCTGGCTGACCTTCAGCGATATGTCCTCTGCGTTCTGCTGAATCTGGCTCTGCATAGCATAAGAGCCATTGTGTGAGGAGACATATTCATGCGCTGTGGCTCCGGCTTCAAGCATCGGTTTGAAGGTCACTCCTCCTGTCGGGAGTGCCGTGCCGCTCTTGACTCTCAAGTACGGAGTGCATTGCACATATCCCTCATCCCTTGTAGAGGAGGGGACAGACTCAATATATGTGGTCGAGCCGTTTCCGTTGGCATCCCACCATCCCATTCTAAACTGGCAACCCGTCACAAGAGGAACACCACTATAAGTGTGCTTCTTTGTCGGGTCAATGTTTATCCTCGGTATTGATGCCGTTGCTGTGGTAGAGGTGAGGTAGTAATCACTATCTGCCGTTGCCGTGCCAGTTGCAGTAATTGTTCCGTCAGAATTTACTGTCCAGGTTATGCCGTTATTTGTCCACTCTGGGCCGGATGCGTTCTCCCGGTAATATACACTTGGGACAAGGTTTAATGTCGGCATATTCTGGGCGGTAAGGGTAATGGCTTCGGCGTTCTGCTCAATAGCAGTAGTCAGGTTCCCAACCGTCCGCTTGTATGCTCTATTCGAAGGACTTTCGTAGGCATATTCATGATCGATATAGTCATCGTTCGGAGCGGACATATCCATGACCATGCCGGAACCGAATGTGTAGTCAAGAGCATACACGGTTCCGCTGAATCCGTTTATCGTTACCGTATCTCCCAGTTCAACGGCAGGATTAGACCATACCCCATTTGCCGTGAATGGCGTATACGCAAAGGATGACAAGGTGTTGTATATCGTCCCGGCAAGAGCCTGTGTCATATAAGGGCAGGTTGCCGTCATTACACGGTCATCGCTTGAGCCTACCTCGACTACATTTTCGGAGTCTTCGGAAAGGGCAATCTGCACTTTCGTGTATCCGCTCCTTGTTGGAGATGTTGACAGGGTGGATGCAGAGTCTCCGACATCTAAATTACCGCCAGTAGGAGGAAGAGGCATAAGCAGCAGATTGCCTGATACGGACGAAACCCAGTTTCCGCAGTACATGACGGCTATATAGGACAGGACATCACGGTAGGTCTTACCAACAGGGAGAGGGATGGAGAATCCCTGCGTCATGAGGGATTGCGTTCTGTAGTCTATATAGGTCCCCATCTTCGTTGCGATCTCTCTCACAACATCAATGTCCGTGGCAGGCCATGATAAACTGCTCTCGTTGTACTCGGCGTTAGCCTTAAGCATCACATCGTAGCACAAAGCCTTAAACACATTTATGTTGCTGTTGTTCCGGCTCGTTGTCCTTGTGTCGATGTAAAAGTAGCCAAGAGGATACCACTCGCTCCCGGTTCCGTTCGCCACCACATGGAAGAACGGCCTTACAATAGCCATGCGAGGGATGTTCGTGTTAGCCGGAAGGATGAGTGAGAAATCAAGTGTGGAGGAGTAAACTCCACCAATCGTAGGTGCAGACTCAAATACCCGGAAGGACGGCCTTGCGGACAAGATAGCATCCTGTCTGTACTCCACTCCGTTTATGTCAAGCCTGCACTCGAAAGAATGGTTTTGAGCAGCCAGAAGATTGTTGTAAAGCGTTGATGTGCTTTGCATGGTTTACACCTCCACCAGTGGGAATGTTATTCCATTCCACCACTCCGTGCCGTTAGGCTTCTTGATGCAGTAGGATGCCGGGTTGTTGTTGGAGTACATTGTCTTCGTCACCTGCCCGGACATCGGATCGTTGTAGCGGACGGTAATATACTCCGGGTAGATGAGGTTAAGCACGATGCTGAGTTCGGATGCCTTGAGTGGGCGGCAAGTAATATCCAGACGGATTTTCGTTGCCACCCGGCCTCTGTGCATGACCCCGTCAAGAGTTCTCCCAGACTCAGGATCATCTATATCGTTCCGGCTCCATTGCAGACCGCCGAATGCGATATACCCGGTTATATCTACCCACGCATTACTGGAGTTTTTGATTTCGACTTTCATCTATACTCTCCTCATACATTGGCAGATACTGCCTGCCGTGCCTGTGTCCGGGATATCTGCCGGACTACGGAATCCCAGTTCACACCGTTCGCTCCGCTGTTCTGCTGAATGGCAGTAACCACTCGCATTGCCATAGCGTTGATGGCATTGATGACCCCTTCGTTTGCCTCTTCAACGCCGGATGCGATACCTGAAACGATCTGGTCATTGTTCGCAACAGCCGTCCTGTTGCCGATGCGCCCTACCATCTCCGGGCCTGCCTCTCTTGCGATGAAAAGCTGTCCTTGTCCGCTGTCTACGAAACCGCCGGCGGCAAACTGCTGTAAGCGGAGGTCCCTCTTATTGAGTGGCGAAATGCTTACTTTAGACGGCGCACCGCCTCCAACGGTGGTCTTGGTATTCATGCCACTCATAATCTTGTTATACTCGTTGACCCTCGCAGAAGCGTTGTCATTGTTTTCTTTTAGCTGTCTGTCTGTGTCATAAACAAGCCTGTTCACATTATACGAAGCGGCTGCAGCAGCACCTGCGGACCCTTCAGCCACAAGTTTCCCGAAAGTGTCCATGTACGGCCCCGTACTCTTAACCATCCCCTGGAATCCGGTGTCAATCGCTGTTTGGAGATCCCTCATGGAGTTGTTTGCGGCCTCGTTGACAAGAGTATTGTACTGGGACAATTCTGCTTCGATTTTCTGATAGAACGAAACTTCGCCGCCCATGTTCTTGCCTGCGCCGCCGTGCGAGATCCCTGACGATCCGGGGCTTCCGTAGTTTATACGGTTTGTCTCTCCGCTCGGAATGTTTATCCGTTGCGTTGTGCTTGCCATCAAGACTTCTTCCGGGGTTTCCGGGATGACCTGCCTGCCAGTATCTGCATCTATGCTTTCGATTTTTTCAAGCATAGGCTCCAGTATTGTTTCTTTGTACTTCTCTGACAGACCTGCGGCAAGGACAATCCCAGTAATCGTAAGGACAATTGGTAGCGAGATCCCAAGGCCTCCTGCAGCACCTGCGGCTCCAGTTGCACCTCCAAATATTCCAAGGCCTTTTACAAGTTTTGCACCAAGTATGGCACTAATTAGCAGTTTGCCAAGGCCACCTTCCGTGTTAATACCAAGGTTTACATTTTCTCCCGTTAATCCGCTTAGTGCGCCCTCGATCACACCAATAAACGCTTGCAATATTGCGTTGCCTATGTCTCCTGCAAATGAGAAGACCCTGTTCCACCACTCTTTGTCAGAGAGGAACTTACCAATGGTTTGCCCCAGTTCGTGGGCGATACCTTGAACGCTGCCGGAGCGGACAAATGCGGAAACTGATGTCATCAGGCCTTTTATTATGTTGCCGCCGATGGTTGTTATCTTCCCGAAAATAGTTCCCCACGGTATGTCTCTTATCGCATTTCCAAAGTTTGTGCCGAATTTTTCCCAATCAGAATCGGTCAATTCGGAAACAGCAGACGAAGCAAAATCGAGAACAGCCATAACGATGTTCGTGCCAAGGCCAAAGATTCCTGCAAAAGCCTCTCCCCACGGGATACCCTTGATTGCCTCACCAACCTTGCTGCCGAAATCATTCCATTTGACAGTTCCTATTGCGTTGGAGAGGAATGTGACAAGGCCCATGCCAAACCCGGTAATCGTGCCGACAAACTTTTTGAATTCAAAGTTCTGAAGGAGTCCGTTTATTCCTTCGCCCAGAGCCTTGCCAAGGGTTTCAAAGTTCAGCGAGTTCTTGATGCCGTAGAAGAAACTGATCCCGGTGTTTAATGCCTGCGCTATCGTCCTGCCGACAGATGAAGTAAAGTTCTGCTCCGTGAAGAAGGAAGTGATGAAGGTCCCGATGCTCTCGCCGACCTTCCTCGCTTTAGTCTTTATGTCAGGCCACTCTATCTTGTCGAGGCCGCCCTTCAGCTTCTTAGAAAGAGTAGAACCGATGAAGGAGAAGTCACCGTCTTCAAATGCCTTGCGGAGTTCCTTGGCAAACTTAGCAACCATTCCTTCAGCATTGACTTCCATCTCCTCAAACATGAGGCCGTACTTATCTGCCTCTGCTGCCCTGGAAGAGAAGTTTGCGGTTAGGCGGTTGATCTCATCAAACGGTCCTAACCATTTCTGAGTTTTCTTCGCCGCATCGTCTGCCGCCTCTGCCCACTCGGTAGGAAACTTGATTGCTCTGCTGTACTGGGTCTGCCCGGTAAGAGCGGCAAAGAATTCTGCCACCGTAGCCGCAAGAGCGGCAAAGCGGTCTGCTATCATGTCTATGATAGGTGCAACAGCGTTTATGAGCGGTTCAGCGATCGTAGCAAGGCTGTTTTTCATGTACAGCGCAGATGTTGCGATAGAATCCAAAGACCGCTTAAACTGCGTTCCGACAATGGCTGAAAACTGGTAAAGATTCTGGATCCCTTCCTTCATCCACTGCCCGAAGTCTTTCAGCAATGTACGCAGAATGCGGTACATTGCGATTCGCTTCAAGCTTGCGAATGTGCCGGATATGCTCTTGTATATGCCACCAATGGTATGTGCTATCCCTCTCACAGGGGCAAGCGGAATACTGGCAAGTTTCCCAAAACCGCCTGCGAGGCCTTTTATAGAAGCCTTTGCAATTTTCTTCCCAATATTTGCAATTGCGGCAGCAAGCTTGTTTACCTTGTGTGTAGCGTTTTCAGCGGCTCTTGCGATTCCGTTGATACCGCTACCGCCACTTGCCGGTTCGCTGCCGGATGTGGTTTCGCTTCCTACGGATGCCTCTTCTACTGCCACATTCCTCATCAAGGCACGGAACTCGGTCAAAGCATCTGTTGACTTCTTTATATCGTATGCAAGAGTTTTCCATGCGGAGGAGTTGACATCTACTTTGCCTCCGCTTGTGGAAAGCATTTTGTCACGCTTCGCAAGCAGAGCATCGTAGTGCTTGACTTCTTTGTCATAAGCCTTGTCTATAGACCCTCCGCTTTCAAGGATCTTCCTTCTGAGTTCCCTCTGCGCCCGTTCCGCTTTTTCCTGGACATTCGTATATGCCTTTGCGAGGTTATTTACCTTTTTGGCAGCGGAACCATCAGAAGCAGAACTATTGACCTTGTCTACTGCTTCCTTCGCCTTGCTTGCATCCTGTCCGACATTCTTGAGGCCAATAGATATCTTCTTCCCGGCAACTTCCTTCAACTGCTTCATTGCACTCGCAATTGATTCGATCTCTTTCGCAGTACCGCTCGGTACAAAGAGATTCATGGCCCCGGTCTTGGAGATGTCGCTTATCTTCCCCTTAATGTTGTCAAGGAGTTTACTCAGCCGCTTTATATTGTCCTCCGCATTCTTTGTGGATGCGGTGATGTTTATTTGGATATTTTCCGATGTGGTTGTTGCCATGTTAATATCCTCGCTTTTGCCCCACAGCGTTTACTGTGGGGCATCGTCTAATGGTTTCTTCCCCCAGTTCTTTCCCTTTTCAACAAACATCCTCATGAACAATTCTGCTTGTTTGGCTTCTTTGTCTTCAGCCTCCTGCTTCGCCTGTTCTATTTCGGCATCCGTAACAGGATAAGGCTTGTCAGGATACTTGTGCGGCTCCGCTCCCTTCTCCAAAAACGCATTGCAGATCGTTGACATTATTGCCTCGGACATATACATTCCTTGCAACCATGCCATCCTGTTGTTTGCCTGCCGTTTGTACTCCTCCGCATGGAGGTAGTCCCGGACAAGGAGCGGATGACCGTACCAGTACTCGTCATAGGTCATGCCTATGGAGCGAAAATAGGGGAAGTCCCTTTCAAAAATCTCCGTATATGACGGCAGTTTGTCTTTTACAGCCTCACCGTCATATGTGAGTTTTTTCCCATCTCCTCAGTAGTCTCAACAGCATTGTTGCTCTGCTGCGCCTGCTGATACAGATCAATGAGTCTGCCAAGGAATTCCGGGGAAAGGCCACCCAAGGAATCAAAGATTCTGTCCGTTTCGATGCGGCTAATGTTGCCGTTCTTGGGACCGTGATGCGCTCGGAACGCAAGATAGAAGAACTCCGGGAAGTAGGTAACTGGGAATTTCACAACATTCTCCAGTTCAAAGCCTCTTCCTTCTGCGTACTTCACGCTCTCTCTGGTAAAGTCGAGGCAGTATTCAATACCTTTGTCCTTGTCCTCGATATACGCCGGAGCGATGCGGTCACTTACTTTGTTCTCTTTAATGGTTGCCATGTTTAAGACTCTCCTTTCTTAGTGTGGCAATGTTAGGCGGTAGGCTTCGCAGCCATCTCAGGCGCACTCTGAGGCGCAATGTACAGCGTGGTTTCCAGAGCGGCGTTCACGGAGGCTTCGTTCAAACCAAGCGGCACGGGTTCGCCCTTGAAATACACAGCGTTCGTCAGCTTCGGATGCTGCAGGCAGAACCAGGTAGCCTTGTTGGAGGCCGCACCAGTTTCGGAAGCGGCAATCAGCGTATCGTTCCACACCGTGATCAGGTCTTCCGTCAGGTTTGCGGTAAAGGATAGAACACCGCCGAGGTCCTTCAGACCTGCGATGTACTGCACGAAATAAAGTTCGGAAAGGGGCGTGACATCAATGCTGTTCGGCTCCGGGTTCGTGGAAGGGGTAGCTTTCACTTCCGGGATAACCGTGTAGGCACTCGCAGCCGTGGGTTTGGTCCCGGCGGTCGTTTCCACCGCATAAGATAAGGTCATGCCTGCCGTAGAAAGTCTCTGACTCATGTCTTTTTCTCCTTAAAATTCTTGATAGATGATATATGTTCCGTCCTCTAAGCCGGGGCCGACAACGGCCTCATATCTGCTCTCAAGACGGTAAATGGTTGCATCTGCGATGTTGGGGACTTGGAGCCTTGCGGTTCGGGTAAACCCCATAGTTCGCAGTTTCTCGTCCGCAAAGTCTGATATTGCCTTTGCTTCGGACTTTTTGCCGTTGACCTTGTTGCTATACACGGAAAGCGTGTACATAACTTGCACGGCATCCTCGATGGCTATTGTGGAAGCTTCCCGGACAACATAGTTGTCTGCCTCGACAAAGGTCACAGCAGGAAAGGAAGGAGGAGCCGTGATATACTCGCCTGCCACATAGATCCCTGGGAACTGCCCCCGGAGTGCTGTGGCTAACTCCGTGAATACATCGTTTTCAATGTTAATCATCGCTTAATTGTATAGCTTCGCCTCATCAATAATCTTCGGGACAAGGCTACGCAATTCCTCCTTAACAAGTTTTCCTGCGGAGTACATGGCAAGTGCAGGTGGATTACCATACGATTTCATTCCTGCCGTTCCAGGGATATACCACCCCTTGGGGTCATTCCAATGGTGCTTCCCGTTGGGGCCGTCAGACCATGTGCCGGGGCCAAAACCAAGTTCGGCAGCAAGAGGATGTCCATAGCCTATAAGGCCGGAACCATACTCCCAAAACAGGACGGAAGGTCCTCTCGCTACGATTGCGTACCCACTCGCCACCCTCTTCGTGAAGACATTGACATCTCTGTCTCCGTCATAGTCTGAGATCGGGAATATTGCCCTTGCCTCTTCCGCTCCGTCATTTGCAAGCTTCTCGCATATGGGGAGTGCTGAACTCTTTGTCGCATTGGCAATTGCTCTGAGATGGGCAATCGTTTGTCTGATGCCAGTAATGTTGCTCATGTCACCGTACCGTTACCTTAGATACCGCTATGGATACGGAGTTGATGCTTCTGGCAACCCTTCTGACGGTGTAGTCAAAGATGGGAGTGCCGTCCGTGTCCTCTTCGTAGTCCTTATCAATAAACAAAACTGAGTTGTCATTGATGGGGGTATCTGGATTGTCCATGACAATGACCTTGTCATAGTTTTCGAGGCTCCCAAACTGCTCCGTCTGCGAGTATCCCGTTGCCGGGGAAATGTTGCCGTAGACTTCTACCGGGTTGGAAAACAGGATCTTATACTCCCCTGTCTCGTTTCCGTATTCGTCCGTCAGCATTTCCTTCCCCTGATAGAGGCAGTAGAGGAAAGGCCTCATGTTCCTTGCAAGGGTCTTCATTCCTGCCTCCTTACGGAGTGGTGGGAGGAGTGTAAGGCTTCGCTCCCACCCTCGCATAGGGGATTACTCTGCAAAGCAGGTCGGCATCGTCTGCGCTCCCGTATGTCCTGCCGATTCCGTTCTCTGTGTGGGCGGTTTCTCCCTCTGCACCACGCCGGAGGAATTTCCTCACGGCTAATTTGCATTGCAAAAAATCATAGGTTGACGGCATTTCGGCTCCATCTGGAACGCCTCCGTATGCCCGGAAAAGCAGTTGCAGGATGTCATCTTTGGCTTCGGACAGATACACGCTGATAAGGGCATCTGTTGCCGCATCGTCAGGCCCAATTAACGCTTGGACATTTGTGATTTTTTCTGTATCGGTCATGTATCTGTCCTCTCGGTCATTTCTTGGTCTTCTTGGTGGGCTTTTTCTCCTCGGCCTTTTTAGGCTTCGGTTCTTCTTTCTCTTCCGGGATCACGCCCACCGTGATGCTCCCGTCAGGGTTTTTGCGGATCGCCATTAGGCAGCAGCGGAGGTGTAGATGCCGGACTTCTTGCTGTCAAGCACCCAAGCACCATGAGCAAAGCGAGGCTGTACGATCCAGGCATCGGCCTGCTGGTTCTGGTCAGGCGTGAACAGACGAGGCACATAGTGCTTCATGACCTGCAGCACGGCACTCGGATGAACGATCATGTAGTTGATGGTATCTCCGCTTGCGGTGTATCCACCTGCTCCGGCAGAAGTAGTCGGCGCATTCAGCGTGATAGCGGTGTTGAAGCGAACGGACGGAACGGTGATGACTCGCATATCGTTGTACATATCAACATTGTAGTTGACATTGTCATCCCGGTTCATGACCATTCTGGTGATGCCGCTCTTGATGAGTCTGTAGGTTGTAGGGTTGACAAACAGGATACGGTCTTCGTAAGGGACTTCCTTATCGTCCATAGCGGCAGTAGCCAGATCGATGGAGGCAACGGTAGCGGCTCCTGTACTCAGCGTTTCGGTAACAAGGTTTCCGGCAGCGGCGGTGCAAGCAGCGGCATAGGCAGCGAATCTGAAAGCATCCACTTCGGGTACGATGTAATGTCTCTCGACATAACCCAGAACATTGGGGGCAAGCAGACCACGAACCTCTTCGTTGTCTAAGTAATCGATGTTGTAGGATCTACCACGATCAGTTTCCAGAACGTATGGTTTCCATACGCCCGTCAGGTCACCGGGAACAAATCCGGCGTTGCGGTCATAGTTCGCCATGCCAACGGCATTGATGCTGAAAATGTTGGCGGTGTTTGCCCCGGTGAAATGCACATACTCATTGGCGGTATCCAGAACCGCAGTACGGGACTGGGATACATAACCCTCATCGAGCAGTTCCAGGTAGTTCTTGGCAAGGGCAATACTGTTGTTTACGGGTGCGGTTACGGTAGTAGCCATGTTTTTACTCTCCTTGGTTTATTTTAGTGGGGGAAGACCAAACGCCTTTCGCATCTTATTCTGCTCTTCCCGTTTAAGGTCAGCCGATGTCGGAGGTAATCCCACCGATAATCCCGGCTGGTTAGCTATCGCAGCCGCTGAAATGGTCTGCTTTAGCTTTTCGTTGTAGGCTTTCATTGAGTCAAAGTAAGTGTCAGGAACGCCATCAGGAAGTCCTCCTGCCATCTGTGAGGCAGTTTCGAGATCGTAGCCTGCCGCCACAATCTTTTTGGTATACTGATTAATCCTGTCCAGTTCCTTGTAGTGGGCGAGTTCCTCGTCACGCTTACGGTTCTCCTCGGCAAGGTCAGCCGCTTGCTTTTCCTGCTCGGTCTGTTTCTCACGAAGCTGCCGCTTAAAGTCAGCCGCTTCGCTATTCGCTCGACTCACTAAAGCATTCGCCTTGGCAAGTGCGGCTTTCAGTTCCTTGACTTCCTCCTCCACGCTTTTGGATGTGGGGTTGCCTTGTGTTTCTGGCTTCGTTGCGGTCTGTTCGGTGCTTACCGTGGTGGTTTCTGCGTTCTCTGCCATTTTCTTTTTCTCCTTTGCGTTTGGTGGAGCGGTTCCCTCCGCTATGGTTTTCTGTTTTCAAGACTTGTCTGTCCTTTGCGATTAGCGTCTTCCCTGACGATTATTTAGAATTTTCCGGGATATTCATCCCGGATTCGGTGGGGTGTTCCCCGGCCTTTTATTAGCCGCATACCGGGTAGCGGATATGTAAAAGTCAGTTTTCATCAGCTCGTTCAGCTGAAGTTTTCTGACAACTTACCTTGATAGCCGTAGTCTGCAACGGCAGTTGATGTTGTTTTCCGGGAAGATAAAGCCTCCCGGTCTTAGGGCGTAGTCTCCATCGTAGGTGTAGAAATACTCGTCAAAGGGGATCTTCGTCATTTCAAGCGGTCGATGGGTATCCCTGACCCTATCGTCTAACATTGTCTCCCAAGTCTTGTAGATCACCCCCTTCTGGTCTTTCGGAGCGGTTGCGGTTCCGCTCTGACCAATCGGTGCTGTTCCACCCGGCGGTAAAAGGGGCGTTTGCCTCTCTTCTGCCTCTACTTCTTTCCCAATGTCATATATGGCTTCGTTGTATATCCTGTGGGAGTCTGTCTCGATAACCCGGATAACATCCTCCGCTGTTCCGCTGCTGATGTACTTGCTGACCCGGTCTACCCATGTCTCCCCGGCTATGGCCTCGGTAACGGCCTTATCGAGCCGCTCCTTGTCCACCTTCAGAGATGTGCCAAGCATCTCATTCGCCGCTTCGTTGCCGTAGACATAGGACAGGACGAGCAAATCCAGTACGGAGTCCAGGATCCCTTCCCTTTCCTGCTCCTGTGCGCCGGCGGCGTAGATCTCTTTGATCTCGCCACTCAGCACATTCAGTTCGTCAAACGGCATTAGTCTGTCCATCAGATGTCACCGCCCATAGCGTTTTCACCGTTGTTGTTGTCCTCTTCGATGACTAAGGCTTCTCCCTGTCCGTTCCCGGCCTCTTCAGCCTTTACGGCAGCATCTGGATCACCCCATATCATCTTCAGATACTTCTCGGACATCTTCACATCAGCAACAGGGTCATTCGTGATGCCGGACATCTTAGCCGCCAGTTCGGGATGCCACCCGGAAGCAACCAGAGTCTGGAACGCCTGTGCCTTGCTCTGCATATTGGCAGTTTCATTACGGATGAAGTTGAGTTCAAAGTCCGTTCTTGCAAGGCCTTTGAGGATGTTTCTGCGCTCGAGGATGTCAAGCACGATGGCCTCAAAGTGGGAATTGCTCTGCCGGAACAAGTCCTCGGTATTCCGGGCAGCAGAAGCGGCATTCTCCCAACCGTTGTTGAACAGGGTAGCGGCCCCGGTGGTGCTTGCGCTCGTTCCCTTCACCGTTACGGTAGGCATGGCGCAGATGCGAAGTGCCTGATCGTAAAGATTGTCAACAAGGGTCTGGGTCTGGTCTTGGTTCAGTTCCTCGGAAAGGATCTTAAAGTCCGCTTTGTTTTCTCCAATGGAAGACAGGATAATCATGCCCTGTTTCTTGATTTCGTCAGCGGTAGTTCCCTCCTCGAACTGGCAGTTGACAGCAACGATAACGCTCTGGATAAACTGCTCCACACCGTCCACTCTGCCGCTCTGCACCTGATTGATGCAATCGAGGAGGTATGTAACGCCCTCAAATGCGCCCATATTCACGCTGTTATACCGATATTCGATAATCGGGATATGCCCAAGCGTGTTACGCTCGATTTTGTCCAGTTTCACCGCAAGTGTGGTGTAGTTAGGGTACGGAGTGGTCTTCTCCCCGGTATAACCGCCGGAAAGTCTATATATAAGCTGATCGGTATAAACATCGATATAGGCTATGCTGTCCTTAGTAACGATGTTCACGCCAAACAGCGGTCTGTTGCCGGGGCGCATGGAGTACACCACAAACGCAGAACGAGGGTCCAGGGCGTAACAGCGGAAGGGGATGTCATTATCCAGGGTTTCCTCCACGAACAGCGCACCCTTACCCACCATATGGAACCAATCTGCCACCTTGTTATCGCAATCGTACTTGCCGGAGCGGTAGATAAACTCGTTCAGTTTGTCAACCTTGCGCTGAATGCCGTTTCTGCGGCTCACAAACTTGGCAGGTTCCTGCAAAAAATAGCCGTTCTTGAAGGTAACGATCTCTTCCGCATGATTTTCAATGCACTTCGTAAGGACATAGGTGTTCCTGTCCTTCGTCCTGTTCAGAATCGGCTGCAGGCCTCTCCGATACCAGTACAGATATTCCTCGGAGATGAGGTTCATGTTGTGGAACTCCAAAGCGGAGTTGACCTCGTTTACCACCGTATCGGCGTTTATTTCCTCAACGGAGGACATGATGTCATACCGCCCGCACAAAAACTCCGGCGAAACGGTGTTGATCGTCACATTCTCGGTTGTGGTTGTAGTCTCTTGTGCCATTACTTTCCTCCGCTTAAAATCAAAAAGGAGCGCAGTTCCCCATTTGGAACTATCACTCCTTTTCGATTGTGAAATATATCACAAAGTCGGTAGATTGTCAAGAGTTTAACAATCAGAAGGGCCTTTTCACCACTTGCACAATGTTCGATACTTTCGCCTGGACGAAGTCCGCAAGCATACTCATGGCATCAGGCACATCATCGTGCCTGTTTTTACCGCTCATCGTGTAGGCAGCAAGCATATTCATGGCTAAACGGTACTCCGCATCGTATTTATCAGGAGACAAAAACAGGAAATGCTCCTTCACAAACGCTGAGTCCACGATGATCCGGGTTTCCTTGTTAGCCGTGGAGTACTTTGTAACGATCTTCGTGATACCGCCCCTCTCCTTCACCTTCGCCTGCACATTTTCCGCTATCCTGCCGCCTGCGCTGTTGCTCTCAAACCGGGCCATTTTCACGCCGTGAGCGCACAAGGCATCCACCAGGCGAGGCTCCACCACTTCCGGGGTCTTATTGTCGCAGATGATCTTCGCAATGTAGAATCTATTACCGTATTGGTAAGCAATTGGCATACAGAAATAGTCATCACCCTTGTTTTTCGTATCGCACACTGCCCAGATGGCATCAGGCTCATCCGTAGGAAGGTCAAAGAACCGCTGAAGTTCGTCAGGGGAAAACAGGATCCCGGAACGCTCCACAGGCTCATTCATGTACAATGCCCGGAATGAAGCTTCGTCCATCAAATCCCGGATGCTATGATAGTAATCGGTAGAAAAACCGATGTGACCACCGTAGTCAAAGTTCGATTCATCGTTCTCATTCAGCGCAGGCATCGTCAGGAACAGCGCACGGGGATTGTCCTCATGGATTTTCTGGAACCGCCCGATAGGGTCCCTCACCGACCACCGGGTCATGATGAGCAGGATTTTGCAGATATTGCCCTGAGTCCTCTGCAAAAGGTCCGTGTTGACCTTCGTCCACTTCGCCTCCAAACGCTCCTCGCTCATTGCCTCCTCGATGCCCTCCACGATATCGTCCATGTACAGCAGTTGCACCGCCCGGGCAAGGCCTGCGTTGCCGCCCTGGATACTCCGAAACTGGAAGGTGGAAAACCTCTGAGGCTTATCAACATCGATCTTTAAGTCCAAGGCATTCGTCTTCACTATCCTCCGCTCCGGGAATATCTCCGCATAGGTGTACTCGCCCAAAGGGTCCAGTTCCCGGCAGGTTTCTTCATACATACCACGCAGGAATGCCGTGTTGTGCGAGGCAACAAGCATACCCAACAGCGGATTACGGCCTGCCAACCAATCAAGGTAAAACTGAGCAAGGCCGGACTTCCCCACGCCGGGAGGCATACTAACAGACAGGATGTCCAGTTCGTCATCCGCAAGCCGCTGCATGGCGTTCACCACCTTCAGCAGTTGCTTCCTCCTTGGCAGGTAAAACCGCTGCGAAGGCTCCCTCTCCCACTCCATAGCTATGATGAAATCATCGAACTTATCCCGTGCAGTAAGAAAGTACGCCCTACGCAGGTTCTCCATCAGCTTACTATCCTCCGCTTTCGCCTTTATAAGCCTCGTTAATCCAAGCTTATAACTCTGCAGCAACGGATATGTCCCCTTCGGATCATCAGCATATGATGTCTCTAAAACATCCAACGCCTTGTCATATCTCCGATTCTTTATGAACTTACTGTATATGTCCTTTACCCTTCCGTCCAATCCTTCTCCCTCTCCCATCTTCCCCCTATAAACAAAAAACCGCACCTCTTTCAAAGTGCGGCATATGCGTATTGGAGGATACGCTCACCTGCCATTTCCTTTCTCCAGGCGGCAGCGACCTGCTTCTCGCTTATCTATGTGTTGGGGGTATCACTTCAAAGCGCACTCATCATACCAGATTGTTAAGCTATTGTCAACGGGAGATAAATGCAATCCCCAACACGTCCTGCAATTAGATAGTTCGCCAACCCATTAGATAGTTCATTTAGATAGTTTGACGGATAACTATATACAGGGGGATAAAGTCCGAATTTTTTTTGCGAGTATGGAAGGGGGTAACCGCCGCCCTGGTGCCTGGGGCCGTAGGTGGTCCGGGTCCGGGAGGCGTGAAAAGGACCGGGAAAGCCGGGAAACGCCGTATTTTTGCATGAATTGTATCTTTAATGCAATAATACGGCCGGTTTATCCACAATTCCACCGCGTTTTGCATAAAGCCGTGAATAATGCAGCTTTTCCCCGCGATCCGGCCGGAAAAAGGCTGCAGCGGCAGGCCAGGACGGGCGGCAGGATGGCCATATAAACGGGGCTTATCTTATCATAAGTTATTCTTATGATACCGGGACCGTATACGGGGACGGGTTATCCCCCATTGTTAAATATTTATCAATTCCCTCCTATATTGTTAAAAATATATCAATATCCGGTCCGGCTGGTTATATATGAGTATCCGTTTATATGTATTCACCGCGCGTATATATATAAAACGATCCTGCAGCGGGATCACCGGCAGGCCGTAGTTATTTACATTTTGTTATAATATCAGATATGATATTATAATTGATCCGGACGCCCTGCAGGGATTGACGTGTATTTCAGAT
>JAEEGL016958201.1_pt1 | contig 37296 bp, 31 predicted proteins | sample 9134231 | NCBI WGS metagenome assembly JAEEGL01 (sample SAMN16246548, study PRJNA631951) | gut metagenome | biome: gut microbiome; feature: rumen; material: fiber-attached | host: Bos | place: Iran: Karaj | collected 2018-10 | reverse complement strand
TGCTCCCCATCTGCCCGCCACGGAATTAGTCGACAGGTGCTATGCTTCTATGTTTTCCGGATGCGGTACCATCGAACAAGTGACCTGCTTAGCCACCACCATCAATGGCACTGACTGCACCACAGACTGGCTCAACGGAGTGAAACCTTACGGCACGTTCACCAAGGCCAAGGGTGCATCCTGTTGGACCACGGGTAACAACGGTATCCCATGGGGCTGGGATGTCTACGAATACTAACCCTACAACAATCGTCTAACCCGAATATGAAAGGCAGCCTTCGTTTGAGGGCCGATCGATCGACCTAAACGGCAAAAAGCCAGCCTTGATAATCAAGCGATTACTGGGCTGGCTGTTTTATATGCTCCTTTGTACCTTGTTTTTTCAACCATCTTCACCCTCAAAGTATTTTTGATATTTTGCTAATATCTTAACCCCCTTTGCGTCAAGGTATTCCTTCAAAGGATTGCCACCCATCTCCGTTTTTTGGAAATCCGTCTCTCTGTTCCATTCGTAAATGGCTCTTTCCAAGTTATCCCCGAAATCCATATATTTTGATGCGTTAGGCTTGGCAAAAAGGAACTTTTCAAACCCTTCGAGGATTTCGGCATAGCCATCCCATGAACACGTATTACGGTGAATGTTTTTAACGTCCCTCCTTTTGTCATACTGGACAATCAGGTTTATTTCATCCTTCGTCAAAATATCCACAAGCGACACAGCAAAATTAAAGACAGAATGGCTGTCATCGCTCATTAGGAAAATGTGGATGTGGGGAGTTTTTGTTTTTGTCATGTTTGCTCCGTGGACGGCGATGCGATAAATGTTATCGCCCCAATGTTCCACACCGAAAGTTACCATTTCCAATGGCTTGTGATCAAGCTGTTGTGTCATAATCGTTTTTCTGATTTTGTATGGACACACATTCCAATAAAAAAATCAATCGTCTTTTTCCAAATAAGTGTATTGCTTCGAAACCCACAATTCATGGCCTTCGATTGCAAAGGCAAACGCATCTGTTCGAACTCACATCTCCTCATAAACCACTTCAAATGCCCGCTCCATCCTCGGCATAATCGGCGAGAAATGCGTTCCTTCAACCAACTCAAACAAAACAGCAGCCTGACTTTTCGTTTTTAGGATATTGGCAGCGGCAAGAGTCCTCTCCTCCACCGTCGCCATCCTTTTTTCTTTGCTGTTTTTCTCCTTTTCTCCCAACAGCATACAAACCTTTTTCAACTGAGGCGAAAGCGTTTGCCCATTCATCCATTCAACAAACCCATCATACCAAAGCGACCCAGATATGCTGATGATGTTAGTGAAAGCATCGGAATTGAAAGCCGACCATACCGCAAACAAACCTGACAATGAAACGCCCAAAATGGTTCTTTCCGCATCCTTAACACCTAAATCCCTTTCTGCTTCAGGAATAATCTCAAGGGTTAGTCTGTTGAGAAATGCCGCCGCCTTCCCTCCAAATGGCTTCGCTTTCTTGAACACACCTTCCGCTGGCCAAGGGGTTAAGTCATCGTTCCAGCTGACATCTTCGATCACGACAATGGAGACCCCAAAGTTTTCAGACAGTTCTTTCAACCCATCACGCAAATCCTTCCTGATTCCTTCGGGCAGGATCATGTAACAAATCTTGTTTGAAAAACTTTTCATGATCGGCTATTCGTAGTGCCTAATCCTCACCTCTACCCCATCACTTTCAAGTTGTGAGGGGATGCAGCTTACATCCGTCTGGCCATAGTGATAAGGAAACAACACTTTAGGCTTGACCACCCGTGCCGCATTAACGAGTTGCTCGGGAGTCATGGTGTAAGGCTGGTTGCAAGGCATGAAAGCGATGTCGATATCTTTGATTTCGGCCATCTCAGCAATGTCTTCGGTGTCACCGGCGATGTAGATTCTCAATCCATCGAGGGTGAGGATGAAGCCGTCGTCCCTCCCTTCCGGATGGAATCGCAGGTGTTCGTCGGTAATGTTGTAGGCGGGAACGGCCTCAACGGTGAAGTCATCGGCCAGCTGAAGGAAATCACCGTTGGCCATCACGGTGCCATAGCCAAGCATTTCAGCGCAACGTTGGTTGGTGATGATTTGGGTGTTATCGCCAGTCAACTGACGAATGGCCGTGGTGTCAAAATGGTCATGGTGTTCATGGGTGATGAAGATGTAGTCCGCCGGGGGCATGGCGGCATAGTCGATGACCTTCTCCCCCAACTTCGACACAGGGTCAATCTGTATTTCCCGTCCGTCGTATTCGATGCGGATACTGGCATGAACCAAAGCGTGGAACTTGACCGTCTTACCATTCTTGGTGGTGAAGGAATCGACTTCGCAGGCATCTTCAGCCATCCCCACTTGCATCCCAGCGTTCTTCCATGCCGTGATGCCACCCGCAAGATTCACGACCTTGTAACCTTCCTTGGCAAGCATATCGGCAGCATTGGCAGAGCGTTTCCCTCCTTTGCAATACACAGCAATCGTCTTGTCGGCAGGCAGGGTTGACTTTGCTTTATCGACAAAACCATCCTGTTTGACATCAATATTGATGGCATTTGCGATATGGCCAGCCATGTATTCCTCGGCGGTTCTCACATCAAGCAGAACGACATCGGGATCCGTGATTTGCGATGCAAAAACGTTGACATCCACGTTTTCATAGCCCTGCTGGCTACAAGCGGTAGCCAGTCCCAAAAGGGCAAGTAAGTTGGTAATGAGCTTTTTCATATTGTTGATTGTTTGAAGCAGTAAAGATACACAAAAACTTGAAATAAGTTGCGTTTTTTGGCTACACTTAATCACAGAATAAATAAAAACGACAACACCCACAAGAGATACGATTGTTTTTCTTATCTTTACACACTCAAAAAAAATAAAAAATGATCAAAATCATCGCTACCAGCGACTGGCACTTAGGTAACTTGTTCCACGGGAACGACCGCCTGCCTGAACATAAACATTTCCTCAACTGGCTGCTGCGCCAGATGGCCGAGCAACAACCCGACGCACTCCTTGTGGCCGGCGACGTGTTCGACAACGGTAACCCGTCAGCAGCCGCGCAATCAGCATACTACGAATTTCTGGCCGACGCCACGCAAACCTGCCCGCAGACCCAAATCGTCATCACCGCTGGCAACCACGACTCCGCAAGCCGACTGGAGGCACCACGTCCCCTGCTCGCCCGGCACAAAGTGGAAATCAGAGGCAACGTGCAACGCAAATGGAAACAAGACCCTGACAGCGAAAACGGGAACTGGCAAATCAATTATGACGACCTGATCATCCCCGTCGGCAACAACGAAGGAGAACAGATCGTGGTGCTGGCCGTCCCCTATCTCCGCTCAGACGTGTTGCAGAACGCCGATTACTCGCAAGGCATCAACGACTTCCTGAAAACCTTGACCACCCGAGCCAGAGAACTTTATCCTGGGAAAAAGTTAGTGATGATGGCTCACATGTACGCTACAGGCGCCGACATCGCGAAAACAGACGCCAGCGAGAAAATCATCATTGGCGGTCAGGAAGAAGTGAACATGGAAGGCTGGACCGACCATCCCGACTACCTGACCTGCGGCCATATCCACAAACGACAGCCCATCTGGAACACCGAATGGGCTCACTACTCAGGCAGCGTCCTCCCCATGTCGTTCGCCGAAAAAGACTACACCCACGGCGTTGACCTCGTGACAATGGAAGACGGACAGCCCATCAAAGTGGAGCAACTCGTTTACGTGCCGCAGCACAAACTCGTCATCCTGCCCGAAGACGATGCCGAGCTGACCCCCAACAAGCTGAAAAAACTCATCGAGAAAAACCTGAAAGAACGTGAAAACCAACTACTCTTTGAAGATGCCTTCGACTATGTGGTCCTCAAAGTGAAACTGGAAAAAGTCAGCAACGACGACATCAAAGAACTGGAGGATTTGGTCAACTCGAAAAACGCGGTGCTATGCAAGATCCAGAAAATCATCCCCCAGCTCGACGTTTCGACCATCACTGGCACACAGCAGCTGAAAAGCATCGACGACATCCTGAACCGCGACCCGATGGAGACCCTTCGGGAAGCCTACCTCATCGAGCACGGCACTGAGATGAACGAGCAGCAATCGGCACTGCTCACCGAACTCCTGAACGGCATCAAAAACGAATCAAACGACTGAAAACCATGAAACTCATCAAACTTGAAATACTCAACCTCGCCTCGCTCGACAAAAAAGACGGCGAAGTCATCAACTTCGTGGAAGGCGCGTTAGGCGAAAGCAACATCTTCAGCATCGTCGGCCCCACAGGCAGCGGCAAGTCAACCATCCTCGACGCCATCTGCCTCGCCCTCTACAGCCGCGCCCCACGCTATCCGAGAAAGAAAAACGAGAAAAGCGCCATCGAGATATACGGCAAAACCGACACCGACGAGTCGAACCGGCTCTCCCCCACCGACTGCCGCAACATACTCACCCGAGGCAAAAAAGACGGGTACAGCAAACTGACCTTCATCGCCAACAACGGCTGCCTTTACCGCGCGGAATGGCACGTCCACTTCAAACAGAAATGCTACGACAACGCCGTCACCAAACTCTTCAAGATAACCTTCCCCAACGGAAAACCCCAAGAAGAAAACGACGATTGGGAACGCCTCCCCCTCATCATCGGCCTTGACTATGAGCAGTTTCTGCGCACCGTCCTCATCGCGCAAGGCTCTTTCGCCGATTTCCTCAACGCCAAAGAAAACGACCGCTACGAGTTACTCGAAAAACTTGTCGGATGCGAAGAGACCTACACCCGCATCGCCAACGCCATCAAAACAAAACGCGATGACGCCCTCGAAGCTTTCAAAGCAATGGACGCATCCATAGCAGCCGACAAACAATTCATCCTCTCCGACGACGACCTCGCAAAACTCCAAGAAGAAATCAAAAAACTTGAAGAAGCGGAAAAACAGCTCACCGACAACATGAAAAAAGTCAAGGACGAGCTACAGTGGTATGCTGACGAGGAAAAACAAACCAAAGCCATCGAGGAACTTCAAAATAAACTGAATCAGGCCACTGAAGCACTGGCCAAAAGCAAAAGCGCCATCGACCGGCTCCTTCTGCATGACGCTATCGCCCCAGCCATCAACCTGCTGCAAGAAGTGAAACGACTGGATAAGGAAATCATCAACCTTAATGAAAAAATCACTGAAAACAACAGTAAAATCAAACTCACCGAAGAGGAGAAAAAGAAAGAGCTGGAAACCTTGGAGCAGCTAAACAAAAACGCCGCAGAGACCCAAAAGGCCATCGAAGAAAAAGCACCCCATATCAAAAAGGCGCGCGAGCTGAAAACCAAAATCGAAGCCGCGACAAACATACGCGATGAGAAACAAAAGGCCAAAACCTCAGCCGAAACCGACAAGAAAAACGCTGAAGCGGCATTGGCCGACAACGAAAAACAAATCAACACAGCACAAACCACCGTTGACGCCGCTGCTCAAAAAGTAAAAGAGACGAAGGAAACCATCGCCAAAAAGAAGGAAGAGCTCCTCAAAAAAGCTGAGAACGCCGACAAAGCCCTGGAAGCCAAGAAGAAAGAGATCGCAGATTGGAACGCCGATGAACTTCAACGCCACAAAACACTCGCCGACAACGCTTTAAAAGACCTCAAACAAGCCATCAACGTGGTCGGCCGTCTCGATTCAACCAAAGAAGAAGGGTCAAGGAAAAAAGCGCGATACAATGTCTTGACAAAAAGAAACGAATTCCTCGCGCAAGAATTAGGAAAACTCCATATCGACCAACTCACCAAAGAGGTGGAGACACTTCGCAAAACCCACACGCTGATGACCAGCGAGAACTGGCTGCTGCACCGCTCATCACTCGAAGAAGGCAAAGCCTGTCCGCTATGCGGCTCCAAAGCGCATCCATACAAACAAGATGAAACAAGCTTCCACGAAGCGGAATCAGAATTAAGCAAATTACTCAAAGACAAAGGGATAGAACTTAACAATCAAACGGAAACAAAGACAACGCTGTCGAACGAAAAAAGCACCAACGAGGGAGAAATAAACGGCATCGTCGAAAGACTCCAACAACTCAGGAAAGACTACGGAGAGCTTGAAACCCAATGGGAAGAGCTACACAAGCTATACCCCGGCTTCACAAAAGCGAAAGACGAGCTTGAGGCGTTGCAAACCACTTTCGAGGCGAAACAAAAACAAGCCGACACCATGTTGTCCAAATATAACAACACACAGGCAGAAATCAACCGTCTCACAGCCGACAAAGAAAAAGCCGACAAGGAACAAGCGACCTACGAGCAAACATCACACAAGCTGATGGATAATGTCACCAAAGAGTGTACCGATGCCGAAACCAAATTAGCACAGGCCAAAGCTCTCATCCCCAATCTATTGCAGCAGCAAGAAGAGAAACAAAAGGCCCTCGACAAAGCTTCAAAAGAATTGCAAGACGCCGAAAACGCCTTGAAAGAACTGGAGAGCCAGTACAAAACTGAACTCAACGGCGAGGAGCCTGATGCCGTGGAAGACCGTCTGAACAAAGCAAAAGCAGAGGCCGATAAGACTGTCAAGGAAAAGAACGAAGCCATCAAACAACTTGACATTAAACTCGGTGAGATCAGAGGAGACTTGACCTCGAAAGAAAACCAACTCAGAACGGATGAGGCCAACCGCGCGTTGAAGAACACCGAACTCGCGCAATGGATAGCCAACTACAACGCCATGGAAGACCGCATCAGAGACATCGGCATGGAAGATGTGGAGGAAATGCGCATCGCCACCGATGACTGGGGCGCCCTACGTCAAGTGAGAGAGAAGCTCAACAACGCTGTCGTCTCGGCCAACACACTGCTGGAAAAAGCCAAGGAGACCAAGGAGGAGCACCAGAAATTGAAGCCGGAGATGACACAGGAAGAATTGCTCGCGAAGCAAAAAGAGCTACAGGAAAACAGCCAAAACGATGCCCTCGTCGCCGCAAAAGCAAAGCAGAAAAACCACGATGACGCCTTGTTGCGCCTTGGCGACAAAGCCGACGAATTCACTCGCCTCACCAAAACCAAGGATGACTGGATCGCCATCACCAACGCCATCGGTGGCGACGGCAAGACCCTCCGCAAAATCGCACAATGCTACACGCTGAGCTTCCTCATCGAACACGCCAACGCCGAGATACGCAAATTCAACAGCCGTTACGAGCTGATGCAGGTGAAAAACTCCCTCGGCATCCGCGTCATTGACCACGACCGCGCCGACGACATCCGCGACACCACCTCGCTCTCAGGCGGCGAGACCTTCATCGTCAGCCTCGGCTTGGCTCTTGGGCTATCCGCCCTGTCATCACGCAACATCTCTTTCGAAAACCTTTTCATCGATGAAGGCTTCGGCACCCTCGACCCCGACACCCTCGCCACCGTCATCGACTCACTCGCCATGCTACAGTCGAAACAAGGCAAGAAAGTGGGCGTCATCAGCCATACCGACACGATGAGCGAGCGCATCACCACACAGATTCGCATCGTCAAAAACGGCAACTCTGGCAGCAGCCACATCGAAATTGGCCAAAACTGGCACCATTGAAATATTTTTGTAATTTTGTATTGAATAACAGAAACATATCATTATGAAAAAAATTTTACCCATCCTATTGTTAATCACTGGTTTAACTTCAATCACCCAAGCTCAATGGACCAGCCCTGGCAACGGCACCACTTACACCCTGCCCGACCTCGTAACCGTCACCGACGGAGTGGTCACCAACACTGACAATGTGTTCACCATCCATCAAGACCTTACCATCACCACCAACGACGTGCTGAAAATTGACGACCAGCTCATCCGTATTGACGCTCCCGGAATACTCATAACAATCAACGGTTCAATAACTTGCGAAAACACAGAGCGAGTAAAACTCTACGGAGACCCATCCAATCCTTTCAGCATGAGGTTCGAAGACGCCACAAATTGTCTGCTCAGAAAAATGTATTTCTCCGACGGCGCGGGCATCCAAGTCATCGAGTCAGACATCACCTTCGACGATGTCAAGTTCGTGTATTTCACCACCGATTACTGCCACGCCGTTATTGACATCCTTAACTGCGACCCCGTAGTCAACAACTGCTATTTCATGCTGAACAAAGGCGCCGCCATCAGTTCGCCAGCCAACGGACAAAGCTCGCCTCAAATCACTAACTGCGAACTTGACGCCAATGTTGACAACATGAACGTTCCACAGATCAACCTCGGTCCTGGCGGTGACGACACCATCCGCATCGTCGGCAATAACATCCATGGCACCTGGGCGGTTTTCCACACTGGCGGAGTCTCCGTGGCCGACCTCATGGGCATCGGTTCCACTAAAGTCCTGCTCAAAGACAACATCATCAAAGACGGACGCTATGGCTACAACCAACAGGGACAGACCATTTCTTCGGTCATCGAAGGCAACCAATTCCTTAACAACACCCATGAGGACAACCCCATGAACGGCGGCAGTGGCATCTCCATTTACGGGACTTCAACCAACAACAAAGCCGTCTTGCGTAACAATGTGATCACCGGCAACCTATGGGGTATCACCGCCATCTATTTGCATGATATCAACCTCGGCACCGAAGATGACTGGGGCCGCAATGAGATTCACGACAACGGCAACGGCGGGGTCACTTACGATCTCTACAACAACGGCACCTGCGACATCATGGCCGTGGGCAACAACTGGGGCACCACCCAGGAAGAGGTAGTGGAAAACCATATTTTCCACCAAATTGATGACTACAGCCTCGGCCTCGTCACTTACATCCCCTTCGTCGGCTACGACCAAATAGAAGAAGTCCAGCTTGAAAACACCGACATCGACCTTTCCACAGCCACAGTCTATACCCTCACCGGGCAACGGGTTAAATACACCGAATCGTTGAAGCCTGGCGTTTACATCATTATGACCGAAAAAGGAACAAAAAAAATAATTATTCAATAAAAATCTACCGACAAAATGTTACGAAAAATCCGAATCACTCTCGCCATCATCATGATCCTGCTGATCACCCTGCTTTTTGTGGGGGTCGGCTACGGCATTAACCATTGGGCAGGTTGGGCGGCAAAAATACAGTTCGTACCAGCCTTGCTCTCACTGACTTACATGGTAGTGATCATCATCCTCCTCGTCGCGCTGACGTTTGGCAGGATCTACTGTAGCGTGGTTTGTCCTTTGGGCATCATGCAAGACTTTTACTCTTGGCTCGGGGGCAAGTTCAAGAAAAACCGCTTCAGTTATGTGAAAGAGCACAAATGGCTACGTTACACCATTTGTGTTATCTTTTTCATTTGTCTCTTCATCGGCTTCGCGCCTGTGACCACGCTGTTGGATCCTTACAGCAACTACGGACGCATTGTCACCAGTTTCTACATGCGCAACATCACGGTCTCCATTATTGCTTGGGTGGTGATGCTCATCCTTGGCGTGTTGGCCTTTCTCTATGGCAGAGCCTATTGCAATTCGATTTGTCCTGTAGGGACACTTCTTGGTCTCTTTGCCAAAAACGCATCGTTCCGTGTACGTTTCGACGAAAACAAATGCAAACATTGCGGTCTATGTGAGAAAAACTGCAAGTCCCGCGCCATCGACTCAAAGGCGGGCACAGTTGACACTTCCCGTTGCGTAGTCTGCGGCGACTGTCTCACCAAATGCCAATTCGACGCATTGCACTACACCTCCAAACGGCCTGTTTCAAAAGCCGACACTACTACGACGGAACCCGACCAAAGTCGTCGCTCGTTCTTGGTAGGAGCAGCATTAGCCACTGCTACCGTGGCCACAGCCCAAGCCCAGATGAAAGTGGACGGCGGCTTGGCTGTCATCGAAGACAAGAAAGCCCCGAAGCGGCAGACCCCCATCACACCTCCAGGATCAGTATCCGCCAAACGAATGCAGAAACACTGTACCGCCTGCCAACTCTGCGTTTCAGCTTGTCCCAACCACGTGTTGCGCCCTTCTACCGACCTGATGCACTTCATGCAGCCCACTATGTCATACGAAGTCGGCTACTGCCGTCCCGAGTGTACCCGTTGCGGTCAAGTCTGTCCAACTAGTGCCATCAAGCCCATCACCAAAGAGGAAAAAACCATGATCCACGTCGGTCATGCCGTGTGGGTGAAGGACAACTGTGTGGTGCTTACCGACGGCGTGAGCTGCGGCAACTGCGCCCGCCACTGCCCCACTGAAGCCATCCAGATGGTGGAATACCAGCACAACGGTGAGACCGTCATGATACCTGCCGTCAACGAGAGCAAGTGCATCGGTTGCGGCGCCTGCGAGAACCTCTGCCCGTCAAGGCCTTTCAGCGCCATCTATGTTGAAGGAAACATAGCTCACCGGGTGGATTAATGCGGAATACGGAATTAAAACTTATGAACATGAAAAGAAGAGAATTTATAAAGAAAATGGGCGGTGCTGCCGTGGCAAGCTCTGTGGTACTTTCTGCCTGTAAATCAAACGATAAGCCTACTGCCGTCACAGGCAACATCATCGACGGCCAAGGCGAGATGACCTACCGTGTCAACCCCAACAGCGGCGATAAAGTGTCCTTGTTAGGCTATGGCATGATGCGTCTCCCCATAGAAAACGGTGCCGACCTGCGCCAGAACCCCGATGCCAAAATCGACCAAGAGATGGTCAACGAGGAGATTGACTATGCGCTGGAACACGGTGTCAATTATTTCGACACCTCCCCAGCCTATTGCAGGGGGCTGTCAGAGCACGCCACGGGAATCGCCTTGTCGAGACATCCACGAAACAGCTATTACATCGCGACCAAACTGTCCAACTTCAGCCCTTCGACCTGGAGTACCGAAGCCTCGAAGGCGATGTTCGAGAACTCTCTCAAGGAGCTTCAGACCGACCATATCGACTACCTGCTGCTCCACAGCATCGGCGGCTCAAACAAAGAGATGAGCAGCCAGGAGCTGTTCAACGCGCGTTTCATGGACAATGGCATCCTCGACTGGTTGGTTGAGCAGAAACAAGCAGGGCGCATCCGCAACTTAGGCTTCTCCTACCACGGCGACGTGGCCATCTTCGACATGCTGCTGCGTTGGCACGATGAAGGCCGCTACCATTGGGATTTCGTACAGATCCAGATGAACTATGTGGACTGGCATTACGCCGATGAGACCAATTCGCGTAACACCGACGCCTCGTACCTCTACAATGAGTTGAACAGACGCGGCATCCCCGTCGTCATCATGGAGCCGCTGCTCGGCGGACGTTTGGCGAACCAGCCCGACTTCATCGTGAAGCAAATGAAAGAGCGCGAGCCAGAGACCCCTATCGCCCGCTGGGCTTTCCGTTATGCGGGCACCAAAGAAGGCGTTTTAGTGGTGCTCAGTGGCATGACCTACATGGAACATCTGACGGAAAACGTGGCCACCTACTCGCCACTGCGTCCCATCACCGATGATGAGGACGAGTTCTTGATGAAAGTCGCAGAGGAATTTGTGGAACTCAAGACCGTTCCTTGCACCGCTTGCAACTACTGTATGCCCTGCCCATACGGTTTGAACATCCCCGCCATCTTCGCCCATTACAACGACTGCATCACCGAAGGCAACATGCCCGCCGGCAACCCCGAAGCCGAGGAATACCGCCGCAACCGCCGCGCTTTCCTGTTAGGTTACGACAAGAAACTGCCTTACGAGCGTCAAGCAAGCCACTGCATCGGCTGCCGCCAATGTGAATCACACTGCCCTCAGAAAATCGCCATCGCCGACGAGATGCAGAGGATCGACGAATTTGTGGAGAAACTGAAGCAAAGTTAGATATTATTAAAGATTTTTTCTATCTTTGCAGCTCTTTTGACGGCTGGACCCGTAGTTTAATGGATAGAATAAAGGATTCCGGTTCCTTCGATCAGGGTTCGATTCCCTGCGGGTTCACATGATTGATGGTCTTTTTCAATCTTTTCGATAAACCACCACAACCTTCCCCATTGGCGTTTGCGTCTCCGTTTGGATTTTTCCGTTTTCATAACGGCCGAAAGGTTTCCCCTCACAAGTCAACCCCACCCCTTGCAAGGAACAACGTCCTGTCAGAGTATCACCATCAGTGATCAATGTCAGCACAGAGTCTTTCGTGATTTCAATGCTATTGGACTTCTCCATTCCACCCACCTGACGAACCATCTCTGGTGACGCAATGCTTTCGTCAAACGCCACATTCACCTTTTCCACTGTCCATCGACCGAAGAAAGGATCGTCGTTGCGCTGACAGGAAGAAAAAAGAGTGATAAGTATTACGAAAAGCGTGGCGACAACCATTCCCTTCGTCCTATTATGCCTACTTCTCATCATATTCTTACTTCTTACTTCTTACTTCTGTCTTCTCTAATAACCACCTCAATAGCCCCTACCCCAAATTTGGCAATCGAAGCCATGCGGTTTTCCGTATTCTTATACTTCTTCAATTCTTCGATGATGGCGTTCTTCAGCACTCCATTGCCCACTCCGTGAATAAACGTCACCTTATTATATTCAGCGGCAATGGCGCTGTCGAGCATCTTCCTGAAATAATCCATCTGTATCTTGAACATGTCGTGACTTGACAAACCGGCAATATTATCCACCAACTCGGCGATATGCAAATCCACTGTGGCTTCGCCAGGAGCGGTCCGATGCTTGTCGATAGGGGTCTCCTGCTTCACAAGATCTTTCTTAGGAGCCTGAGAGCCAATGCCTTCTTTGGCAATCTTCATCAAATCGGCATCACCACTCTTCAAAGCCACCAGCTCCGAAAGGCATATCATCACTGCCTTCTCGCCTAAAATCCCCGACATCAGGTAACTGCCTTCCCTGAAGAAACGGTTGGTCCGCAACGAAAACGGAGCGTTTAAAGGCATCAAAATCATATCGGAGCTTTCCTGTGTGAAGATGGCCTGCACAATGCCGTTACACCAGTACTCCAGATCATCGCGCGAGATGGTCTCCACCACCACTTTCTCGTACTTCTCCAGTTGTCCATAATCCACATTGACAAATTTGTCTTCTTCCTTGATTGTGAAAGTGTATAGCACCTCGTACGGCGTATGGTTCACAAGCATCACATCCATCGAACCAGTCAGCAGCCATTGCTGCTCATGAGGCACAAAAGCAAGGTAAACGCCCTCTTTCTCAGCCTCCTTGGCGAATCGGCGTAACCCACCGTGACGGGCATCTTCTTCTTGTTGCTGCTGAATCATTTCTTTTTCCTTGATCTCTTTCTGAACGATGTCAACAATCTGCTGCTGCCGTGAAGGTTGGGGCTGGCTTCTGAAATCCAACACGATCTCTGAAATCAACGTGGGAAGCTCGAAACCATCCTCCACTTCCACCATCACCATTCTCGAATCAATGATCTTCGTGACTTTGCCGCCACCTACACTGTTCAGAAAATTAACCTTATCGCCTATTTTAAATTCTGACATAACACAATAGTTTTAGACCGCAAAATTACAAAATTGGAAAGATTTTTGTATCATTGCAGCGGGATTTAAAAATCATGACAAGGATAAAGCCAGTCATATTATTGATGTTGACGCTGCTTATGGCAGCCTGCACCGACCGCGAAAGGCACGGCAGCCTCACCCTCTCTGTATTTCACGAGGAGGATGGTACGCCCCTGATCATGGATGTCCTTCGCTACACCAACGAGGCCGGCAACCCATACCTCGTCAACGAAGTGCAGTGGTTCATCTCGAACCTGGAACTAGAGGACTACGACGGCAACCGCGTCATGCTGGCGGAGACCTGGTATATCGACACCAACATTCCAGAAACCCAGACCTTACGGATATCCGAAGTGCCAACGCGCTGCTATCAATATCTTCGCTTCACCTTCGGCTTGAATGACGATGACAACAGGTCGGGGACCTTTAGCAATCCCCCTGAAAGCAACATGTTCTGGCCCAATGAACTGGGCGGAGGCTATCATTACATGAAACTCAACGGCAAATACCAGAACGCCGACAGCCTCCTTGTCCCTCTCGCCATCCACCTCGGCAGGGGACAGAACGCCAGCCACACCGAGTTTTATGACAACAGCTTCACCGTTGAGTTACCAATCGATCTCGAAGTGTATGCAGGTCGGGACTATTCCATTGGTATCGTAATGAACATCAACAAATGGTTCCGCAGCCCTCATGTTTACGACTTCAACGCCTTCGGTTCAGCCATCATGCAGAACCAAGAAGCCCAACAACTCCTCAAAGAAAACGGAGCAGATGTATTTACCGCCAAAAACCCAAAAGACATGCTATCGATCGCTGAAATCAGCAAGGAAATCCTACAGAAAGCCGCTCCCAAACCCCATTTCATGACTTGGGAAAACTTCAAGAACACCATCTCCAACATTAAAAACAAGGACCGCTCATGAGACGCACGACATCCATTTTGATGTTGCTTTTGGCACTATTTTCATGCAAGCCACATGAGGAAGACACCTTCAAGCCCACCCCATACGAGCTCCCAAGCCCTTTGTTTTTTCCCTCGACGAACAACGTCCCCGAAGACAATCCCATGACCGAGGAAGGCGTGGCCTTAGGAAAGAAGTTGTTTTTTGAGGAAAATAGTTGTTCCCTATGTCATCGTGAGCGATTCAGTTTTGAAGGCGGTCCTGAAGCCACACTCGCACATTTAGGCACCGAACACACCATGTTGCCGCTCATCAATCTTGTTTGGAACACCACAGGATTAGGATGGCAAGGCAATGTCGCCACCCTTGAAGACATGGTCTATGCCGCCTTCACGGATCCTAACGAAATCGCCTCCGACACCGCTGAAGTCGTTAAGATGTTGCAACAAAACGAAACTTATCCGGCACTATTCAAGAAAGCTTTCGGCACCGACAAGATCACCTTCATACTCGTTGAAAAAGCCATCGCACAATACGTCAGAAGCTTGGTGTTTTGCGACAGTAAATTTGACCGCTACTTGCGCGGTGAAGAGCAACTTACCCAAGACGAGATGAACGGCTACGTGCTCTTTACCACAGAGAACGGTGCAGACTGCTTCCACTGCCACGGCGGAGGCTCAAACGCTTTATTCACAACTAACCTTTTATATAACAATGGCTTGGATGCCGAAAGCCCTGGCAATTTCAAAGCCCCCACCCTTCGCAACGTCACCCTCACCGCACCCTATATGCACGACGGACGCTTCACCACCCTCGACGAGGTCATTGATTTCTACTCCGAAGGCGTACAGTACTCCGAGCAAATCAGTCCGCTGATGCACCACGTGATGCAGGGTGGCGTACAACTCACAGAACAAGAGAAACAGCAGTTAAAGGCTTTTCTTAACACTTTGACTGACAATTCGTTACTTCAACAAGAATAACCCGATGACTTATATCAAATCCAACGACCTCTTCAATCGAATCCCCACCGAGGATCTTTACCGACGGATTCCCCGACCCATTATCATCGCCGACCACCTGTTGACCCCTGACAATCTCGGAGCCATGATACGCCTTGCCGACAACATTGGTGCCACTGAGATGTGTTTCTTAGGCAACGAAGACGAGCATCGGTTAAGCAGGGTGCGACGCGCCGCCGCCTCAAGCCGCGACAACATACGTTGGTATTTCACAGAAGAGAACGACCTGCGCAAAATAGTCCCCGCAAATAAAACCATCGTCGCCATCGAAACGGCCGACAACGCCACCTGCATCTACGACACTGAGCTGCCACAAGATGTGGCTTTTATCGTGGGAAGTGAGAGCCGCGGCATCAGCGAGAACCTCCTCAAACAATGTGACATGGTGGTCTATATCCCCGTTCCCGGCCCCACACGCTCCCTCAACGTCAGTCACGCTGCCGCCGTGGCCCTGTTCGAGTGGCAAAGGCAGATGATTATTAGAAGTCAGAAGACAGAAGTAAGAAGTAAGAAGACTTATCAGCACCTGTTTTTCGATCTCGACCGGACGCTTTGGGATTTCGACGCTGCTGCCGAAGTAGCCTTCGAGCGCATTTATGAGCAATACCACCTCAAAGATTTAGGCATCCCAAGCGCCCATGAGTTCCATGAGGTGTATCATCCTCTGAATGAGAAACTTTGGAAGCTTTATCGTGCTGATCAAATCACTAAGGATGAACTCAATCGCACCCGTTTCCTGAAGCCTTTGGAACATTATGGCATCCATGATGTCGAACTGGCTGACCATCTGAGCGAAGATTATGTCTATTGGTCACCCCGTATCGTAAAGCTGGTCCCCGGCACCCTGGAGCTATTGGAATACCTCAAGCCAAAGTACCACCTTCATCTCATCACCAACGGCTTTGAAGAGGTGCAACACACCAAGCTAAGCGGTTCCGGCATGGAACCTTATTTCGAAACCCTTACTGTTTCAGAAGAAGTCGGAGTAAAGAAACCCAACCCCGAAATCTTCCGTTATGCCTTGAAAAAAGCAGGAGCCACCGTCGAGGAAAGCTTGATGATAGGCGATGAGATGGCGGTTGACATCGATGGAGCCAGAGCCGCAGGGATGGATCAGCTCTTCTTCAATCCCTCAAAGGATAAAACCGAAGGAGAGCGGACTTTTGAAGTCTATAACCTATTGGATATCAAAGAAATACTTTAAATCTCACTTCATCACCGCCAGCACCGTCGCCTTACTCCTCACCTTCTGGCCAATATGAACATTCACCTCGGCATCCAACGGGAGGAACACATCCACACGCGAACCAAAACGGATCATGCCGAACTCCTCTCCTGCAACTGAAGCATCACCAGCCTCCAAATCACACACAATACGACGCGCCACAAAACCCGCAATCTGTCGCACCAGCACTTCACGTCCTTGCTCATCCCGAATTACAATGGTGTTATGCTCGTTATCAGACGATGACTTGGGCTTGAAAGCCAACAAAAACTTCCCGGGATGGTATTTATAATAGGTGACTGCCCCATCAAACGGGAAAAAGTTGATATGTACATTATAAATTGACATGAAGATGGAAATCTGCCGACGTTGCTCATGGAAATACTCATCTTCCATCACAATTTCGTTGGCAGCGACCACTCCGTCGGCAGGCGAAAGCACTGAATTCTCCAAAATGGTGGTCTTTCGATAAATCGGCACGCGGAAAAAGCGTACCACTAAAGCGGTGACCACAGCAAAAAACATATACACAAGCACATGCCACACCGTTTGATGCGGCCATAATAAATTGACACCCAGCACTATGACAACGACAAACAATAAATTAATCAAAATAGCTTTGGTGCCTTCCTCGTGTATCCGTTTGTGTATTTGCCTCATAACAGCAGCAAAAATACAAAAACAAACGGTATGGCAAACATAACGGAGTCAAATCTATCCAAAATTCCTCCATGTCCAGGGATGAGCCTCCCGGAATCCTTCACACCCGCTTGACGTTTCAGCATGGATTCACACAAATCGCCAAGCGTGCCAAACACTACTGCGATCAAGCCCATGCCGACAGCTTCCGTCACGGGAAGCCATGACGAATAATGGCTGAACAGCACCACTCCAGCCAAGGTAAACACCAAACCGCCAAGACTGCCTTCGACAGTCTTGCCTGGCGAGATACGCACAAAAAGCTTGTGCTTCCCCAACAGCCGTCCCGTGAGATAGGCGAAAGTGTCGTTCGTCCAAAGCAGTGCAAATATCAAAATAACCAGTCTCGGACCAGCAAGTCCCCCGAAAAAGTCAGGACGATACATGAAAACCATCAAAGCGGAAGGCAAGCTTAGATAGGCCATAGAGCCAAAAGTAAAAGCTGCAAGATGCTTGAAATCATCAGACTTTGAGAACAACGCCAACAAGAAAGGCATCATGCAACACACCAATTCAAGGATCAAATATTGCTTCGGGAACATGTACAAGCCCGACAAAGCGGCAATCAAAAAAGCACCGACAGAAAGTATCTCTCCTACAATAAAATGAGATCCTTTCTCGATTTGCTGCAAACGTCCCATCTCGTAGGTGCCAACCACAACGATGAACAAGCCCAAAACGGCGCAAGTCCAAGGAGAAAACAGGATGCAGCCGATGATAATTGCCACTAACACGGCTCCTGAGGCCGTTCTAATCAATAACTCTCGCATTCTATTATGTCATTAGTCGTTCTTCCACCCATAAAAGAAAAATTCCAGTCAAGCGCTAACAAATCAGGAAGTGCCTCTCCCGCCAAACGACCACGCACTTTAAGTCTGGTCCGCGACGAAAACAGACCTTCCGCACCCTCACCCACACAATTCAACGGCGGGAGACCTTGCGCATTGGCAGCACTGGGGTCATAGTAAGTGAGATAATTCAGATAGTCAATCCCGGCAGCTTCCAATGTTATCTCGATCGGGTACTCTGTAATATAACGGTAAACATCCTTGCGCAACGTGTCATCACCAAGGAACTTACCCAAACTCGTATAAAGATATTCTGGCTTATACAAAACAATGAACTTTCCGTCTTCGGCATTGTATTCCAAATGTCCGGCATAATATCGTCCACCAAACACCGTGGTTACCAAGTCAATAGTATCATTGGAGTCCAAATGCTGTTCCTTAAAACGGAATTTCACATTGACATCATAAAACGCCGCATTATCAGCTGGCGTGAATTTAAACTTCATGAAGACACCAAAATACTGCTTTGAGAAATTGAGATGAGGCGTGGCAATACGGAAATCTTTACCCCCCACCATGTCAGCCCTCGACACAATTTCCTGCCCGTTGATGAGCGTCCTCAGCTCATAAGTGTATTTGTCGTCTTTCGTGTTTTTACACAATTTCTCCGCCGTATAATATAACCTCCTAATGGTATCAAGCTGTAATTCCCGCGTTTTTTCACCGTTTTTATATTCTACCAGCCGCACGTCAAGCTTTCCCGGGAAAAACAAAGAATCAGGATTTTGGATCACGTGATACGGATTGTCATCTCCAAAATTAATACAACGGGTGATCTTGATGAAATTTGTGTCGGCGGTATAGTCAATTAATCCATAAATAACCGGAACCTCCTTGTAATCCGCATAGACATCGACTTCTGGTTTACAAGAAGGAAACATTATCGTAAAGAAAAAAACCGCCCATAAGGCATGGACGGTTTTTTTCATTGTACTCATGGCGACCATAATTACTTGCTGACGACAACGCGCTGTACGCTGTTGTTGCCGCTGTTGTCATAGATGCTGAAGAAGTAAACGCCTGAATCGACGTTCATGTCGATGGTGTTGATCACATCGCTGAGTTTCACCACACGGACGAGCTGGCCAGCCACATTGTAGATGGCGACATGGCTCAAGTTCTCACCCTTCAGGGTCACTGAAGTAGTGGCGGGGTTAGGATAGATCTCAAATGCCTCTTCACCATTCTCAACCACTGAGGTGTAGTCAACAAGCATGTGTATCGGGACACGAACAACCTCGTTCTCAGGATCGTTGGTCTTGAAGATAGCCACAGCTTCCATGTTGGTTTGGTCATCCATGCCGATGGAGTTGAAGTTGACCATGACGACATCGGTTTCACCGATAGCGATGGAGCCTTCAGGCTTGCTCAAAGTAGCCCATGTGGCAGGGACGGGAGCGCCTTGGATGTTGACACGGATGTGGAAGCAACCATAAGCTTCTGAGAAGACATCCTGGCATCTTGAGAATGCGCCGCCACCGTTGGTACGATAGTAGTCACCGTAAGCTGAGGCCGGGCCGCCGTCGAAGTTGAAAGGATAGCCACTGATAGCCTGAGTGAATTCGCAGGTTACCCATACGTTGAAACCAGTGAGGTCAACAGGAGTATCAAAGGTAGCCACAGTCCAGTCGTTGGCAATAATTGAGGAGTAAGGCACAACTTTTTCAGCAAGCACCTCACCAGGCTGACCATTCATACCTTGTCCGTAGATACGGAAAGTCACAGAAGTGTTAGGCTCAAGACCGAGGCCGCTGGACTCACCTTCGAAGAAGGTATATTGAGCACTCACAATCTTAGTACCCATAGCGGAACCTGCATAAATTGAACCTGGGAACATGGCACCAACCTCAATAAGGGTCGGAGCATCAACATTAAGGCCAACCAAGCTGACATTTGCGCCAGTGTTCATGTCGGGATCAAGGTCATAATTGAGGCATGAGTTACCTGTAGTGACAGTGCTGGTGCCGAAGTCAATCCAGCCGGTCCAGTCACCAATGGAGGTACCGTTTTCATTGCTGATTTCAATCTCAACAGATTCAGCGTCATCTTCCATCAATTCAACAAAGATTTCATCTGTGTCGAAATCAAGAGAAGCGGCAGTCTCAGCACCGATTCTGGTGTATTTGAAGTTGTCAAGATAGTATGTGCCGAGTGTCGTGCTGGGTGCGAAGAAGTCCATAGCGTCCATCTTACGGCCAACCACGTTCTCACCGAAGCTATCCAAGCTCCACTGCCAGCTCACGATTGAGATCTCATTTGGCTGAGTGGTCTCTGAACGATAGAAGAGTTCAGCTTGGTCAGCATCGCAATCCACATGGATCCTGAAGAACATCCACTCACCCACAACGGCGGGGATATCACCGTTGCTGTTGTCACCCGCGTGAACAGTACCGTGACCTGGAGCATAGGTGGTAGAACCCGTGCTGCCGTCATTGGTGGCATTCAGATAGGCCTGCATGGCCCAAGTGGAACCGCTGCCGTTGAACTCGTGGAGGATGTTGAAATAACCATACTTGCCTTCATCGCAATAGATGGAGAACTCAAGGTCGTATGCGCCAGATTCTTGGCCACCGAGGAGAAGGACGTTGTCGTTAGCGCCAGAGATGTAACCGCACTTGGAGCCACCAGCCTCAGCGATGACACCGTCTTCGCTGCCACCGGGATGGTTGGTCCAAGTGGTCCACCAGTCGTTACCAATAGCTTGAGCGCTCTCAGCAATCTTGCCACCAAGAGGATATGCCTCAAAGTCATCGTCAATCAACACCTGGTCCTCAGCGCCTGAGATGATACCGATGTTGTCAATGTAGAACTCTGATGTGGCAGCATTCTCCGGAGGATAGAAGTCCATAGCATCGAGAGTACGACCCACGGTGTTCTCGCCGAAGCTGTCGAGTGACCACTGCCATGAGCAGATTTCCTGCTCGGGCTCACCAGCGATGTTCCAGTAAAGAGTAGCCAAGTCCTGGTCCATGTCGATGTGAACTCTGTACTTCATCCACTGATCCCAAACGCAGGGGATGTCGGCAGTGCCATTGCTACCAGCGTGGACTGTGCCGTGGCCAGCACCTGACAGAGTGGTGTTCTGACCGTCATTCTCACAGCAGAGATAGAACTGTGCGGCCCAAGTTGAACCGCTACCAGCAAAGTGGTGCAACACGTTGAAATAACCGTTCTTTCCATTCGGAACGAAAGCGTCGAAAACGAGGTCGAAAACACCAGTTTCAATACCGCCAAGTTTCAAGACTTGGTCGTTGTTGTAGGTGAAGTGTGCTGCCATTGAACCGTCAGCCATGTCGAAGACACCATCTTCGGAACCACCAGGCTGGTTGCTCCATGTTGTCCAAGGATCACCAAGGGTAGCAGCAATCTTGTTACCTGCGGTCTGTCCTTCAAAATCGAAGTACAAAGACTGTGCGAAAGCATTGCTAAATGCAAAGGCAATCACAGCAATGAGTAAAGTCAATCTTTTCATAATGTGTAATTTAGTTAATAAATAAATAATTAAAGATGAATATTCTTTCTTTTTTGGGCTACAAATATAACAATTCCTTTTGAATTATGGGATTTTTTATCTGTTTTTTTCAAATTTCAACTTCCTTTGCTTCTTTCCAAAGCTCAAGCATCTTTTCCAAAGTGAGGTGCTGCACGCCCTTGCCTTGTTCACGGGCTTTTTGTTCAAGATAATTGAATCGTTGTCGGAATTTCTTGTCCGTCTTTTCCAAGGCATCGTCAGGATTCACACCTATATATATACCATAGGCAGCGAGAGCGAAAAGCAAATCACCGTATTCCGCTTCTATGTTCTCTTGATTGTCAGCTTTTTTCAATTCAACAAACAACTCATTCTTCTCTTCCTCAACTTTGTTCCATGCAGCTTCGGCATCCGGCCATCTAAAGCCGACTCCAGCTGTCTTCTGATGCATTCGGTAGGCTTTCAGCAAAGAAGGCAACCCGCTTGGCACACCACCCAAAACGCTTCGGTTGTGTTCTCTTTCCAACTTGATTCTTTCCCAATTCTGCTCCACTTGCTCAGCATTCTCAACTTTCTCATTTCCAAAGATATGCGGATGTCGCACCACCATCTTGTCACAGATGCCGTTCAACACGTCGGTGATATCGAAAGCCCCTTTCTCACTGCCAATCTTAGCATAAAAAACAAGATGAAGCATCAAGTCACCAAGCTCTTTCTTCACTTCGTTCAAATCCTCCGCAAGGATGGCCTCGCTCAGCTCATAGGTCTCTTCAATTGTCAGATGTCGCAGGCTCTCAATGGTTTGCGTGCTATCCCAGGGACACCCTTCCCTGACCTTATCCATGATGTCCAATAATCGCTTAAAAGCTTCCAATCGTTTGTCCATAACGTCTGTTTTGAATTTGCAAAAATACACATTAAAAATAAAATGATTACCTTTGTCGTTTGTTTTGGAATGAAAAAAACGAAAGCACATAGTATCATTCTGTTACTGGCACTCGTATTCCTCACCTTCAAAGCCGAGGCGCAGGATTACCCCTGGCTTTCACACAACAACATCATGGTGGAGGCACGCGCACATTTCGGCGCTTTCTGGCACCATCATTTCGAAATGCAACGCTTTAACGCCCATTATCCCGCTTTGGAGTTCTCTATCTACCAGAATACTTTCGGGAAAAAAGAATGGGAAGCTGTTTACAATTATCCTTATATTGGATTCACTCTTTACCATGCCAATTTTGGAATCAATTTTGAAAACAACCCCGAAGTTGGAAAAGCCTTGGGCAGTGTTTTCGCCCTTTACCCGTTCATCAACTACCCTCTTGTCAGCAAAGAGCATAGCCAACTGACTTTCAAGTTCGGTGTCGGCTTAGGCTTTCTGACCAAGTGTTTCGACAATTTCGAGAACTACCAGAATTTCTCCATCGGATCGCATGTCAACGCCGCGGTCAACCTCTCGTTTGAATACCGTCAACGCATCACCCACCAATTGATGACAGTAGCATCGTTTGGCCTCACGCATTTCTCCAACGGTTCCACCAAACTGCCCAACTATGGACTAAACACGTTCAGTGCAGCCTTTGGATTGGGCTACTTTCTCCGGGATCCACGAATCAACCTGACCCCCACCAAGCGCCCAGAATACCACCCCTTTGAATTCGACCACAAACGTTGGTTCTCCATCGACATGGACTATGGCCTCGGATTCAAAAACGTGTCGCAAACTTTGGGCGGCGACTCTACTCACTACTACAGTGTCCACGACATATCCACCTATATTCTCGCTCCGTTCACCCAATACAGCCGCGTCGGACTCGGTCTTTCCTTCGTGCTTGACCTCTCCGACCAGACCCTTCCCGACCATCACGTGGATGCTCACGGCATCCACGTCACGAAATACGACCCTAAACTCGAGAAAAACGTGACATACGACATCAAAGCATATCAGATGACCAAAATGAATTTCAGCCTATGCTATGTTATGACCATGAACCGACTGTCGTATTATTTTGAATTCGGATGGCACCTGAAATACAATAAATACACCGACCTCAGCAAAGGCAACATCTTTCAGAAAGTCCGATTCAGATATCAAGTCCAAGATAACATCTACGCACATTTATCCCTTATGACGCATTTTGGCCGCGCAGATTATCTCTGCTTCGGCCTCGGATATAGACTCAACCAGAAATACTACATCAACAATGAAAAAGGTACTCGCCGCCGCCCTCCTGGCATGCATAAGCGTTTTTTGTTCCTGTAACAAATTCACCGCTGGCAACGAAAAAACCATCACATTGACCGCCGACGGGGATTTTCAGGTCATTGAGTTTCTCGATGACGTGAAAGTAAAACTTTTGCACTGTGACGAAAGCCATCCCGCGGGAGAAATCCAAATCAAAGCAGGAGAAAACCTCATCGAAAACATCACCGCTGAAATCCTAAAATCCAACGATACCGTAGAAGAAAAAATTCTAAACAAACTCGTAATCAGCAACAAAAACTCACTTAATTTCTTGCATTCCTATAATTATTCCATTGACATGACCGTGTACTACGACTCCCTATACCACCTCATTTTCAACTCCAATGCCAGAAATATCTCCACCGACACCTTGAGGGGCTATAACTATCAGACCCATTTCACTCAAGACACTATTGAGTGGGACTCCTTAGCCCCCAACTTACTCATCGAAATAGAAGGCGGCTCTGGCAAGTTCAACATTTTGGCAAACTGCTACAAACTGACCACAAAATGCATCCACGGCACCTCTGACATCACCATTAAAGGCAAAGCATCCATTGCCTCAACATTCGCCGACTACGATTGTCACGGGATCATCGACAGCAAGCAATTAAGCTCGAACATCCATTACGTCAACACCCACGGCACAAACACCATCTATACCAAAGCCTATCACCTGTTGGATGCCGTAAACGGCAACATCGGTGAAGTCCATTATTTACGATACTGGACAACGAAAGTAAAATACTCGTGGAATGACAGCCTTCATCAAACCGACACCATCATCATGCGAATACTATGCCCAAAGCTCATTCGTTACAATGGCGAATACATCAATATCTGGACTTATAACAACGATGACAACAGCATCCCTGGTTTAGTACAAGACCTTGAATAATGGTTGAAAATCAATAAGCTTTGGCAAAATAGACCTTCATCTTAGCGGGCTTGCCTGAATAGACATCCACACCTTCCTCTTCCTTGACATCGAGCGGAATAAAGCGCAAAGTCGCCTTAGTCTCTTCTTTGATCTTCAATTCAGTTTCAGTGGTGCCATCCCAAAAAGCATGCACGAAGCCACCCTTTTCAATCTGGGCTTTGAACTCATCCCAAGTGTTGACCTCGAACGTGTTGTCATTACGATATTTCAGGGCTTTCTGATACAGATTCACTTGGATTTCCTCCATCAAGCCGAGTGCTTTTTCAACGATACCTTCGTAGGATGCCGACTCCTTGGTCATAGTGTCGCGGCGTGCTACTTCAACAGTATTGTTGGTCACGTCGCGAGGTCCTACCACGAGACGCACCGGCACACCCTTCAGCTCCCATTCATGGAACTTGAAGCCTGGCTTCTGCGTGTCACGGTCGTCAAATTTGACACGAAGGCCCGCATTTACGAGCTGTTGCTTCATCTCCTCGCAGCGGGCAAATGTCAAAGCCTTCTCTTCGTCATTCTTATAGATAGGCACGATGACCACTTGAATCGGGGCGATTTTGGGAGGCAACACCAGTCCGTCGTCATCAGAGTGTGACATGATCAAGGCACCCATCAGGCGGGTGGAGACACCCCATGAGGTAGCCCACACGTATTCGAGTTTGTTTTCCTTGTTGAGGAACTTCACATCAAAAGCCTTGGCGAAGTTCTGTCCCAAGAAATGCGAAGTACCAGCCTGCAACGCCTTGCCATCCTGCATCATGGCCTCGATGCAATAAGTGTTCAAAGCGCCTGCGAAACGTTCATTAGCCGACTTGACCCCTTGATATACGGGAATAGCAAGCCATTTCTCAGCGAACTCGGTATAAACGCCCAACATCTTCTTAGCCTCAATTTCAGCCTCTTCCATAGTAGCGTGAGCCGTGTGCCCTTCCTGCCACAGGAACTCAGCGGTACGGAGGAAGAGACGGGTACGCATCTCCCAACGAACCACGTTAGCCCATTGGTTACAGAGAATGGGGAGGTCGCGATAGCTCTTCACCCAGTTGCGATAGGTGTCCCAGATGATGGTTTCAGAGGTGGGACGGACAATCAGTTCCTCTTCCAATTTGGCGGAAGGATCGACCACCACGCCGTTGCCGTTAGGATCGTTCATCAGACGATGATGCGTCACCACGGCGCATTCTTTGGCAAAACCCTCCACGTGGTCAGCCTCGCGGCTGAAGAAACTTTTAGGGATAAACAGCGGGAAATAGGCGTTCACGTGACCCGTATCCTTGAACATTTTGTCCAAAGCGTCATGCATGAATTCCCATATTGCATAACCGTACGGCTTGATCACCATACATCCTCTAACAGCAGACTGTTCCGCCAAATCTGCCTTCACCACAAGGTCATTGTACCATTGCGAATAATTTTCTTTGCGAGTTGTCAATTCTTTTGCCATCTTGGTATAATATTTGTATGTTTTCAAATGCTTTTGAGATTGCAAAAATAGAAAATTTAATCATAACACATAACAAAATGAAAGCAATTAGAATAATTCCGGTCCTGTTGGCGGCCCTTGCGGTCGTTGGCTGCTCATCAAACAAGAGGATGGCATACGACGACACTTACTATTCGCCATACAACACAGCGAGCAACCATCGCGCCGACCGAAGCAACGGCGGCAGCGTCACCCCAAGCATCAGCAGCAGCAACACCTACGATTATCAAGCGTATTATTCCAACAGCAAAAACTATGTGCCCACCGCCGATCCCGTGTATCAGACCACTGAGACGGTAACCGACACCAACGGCGTGGTTTACACCACCACCGAGACCTATTTCGATGCCGACTACGCAGCCCGCATCAAGCGTTTCGGCACTGGGGCCAGCTCCTCGCTCGATTATTATGACGACTACTACACTGGCAACAGCGGTGGCAACACCTACGTCTATGTAGGCGACTCATGGAACTGGGGATTCTATCCATACAACTATTACTACTATCCTTATTACAGCTTCTACAACCCTTGGTATTCATGGTATTATTATGACTACTATTGGTATCGTCCGTATTATTGGTACGGCTACCATTGGAGCTGGTACGATCCTTATTGGTACCATCCTTATCACCACCACCATCATCACCATTTCCATGATCATGGCGGACATGGGGGGCACCACAACGATTTCGGCAACTACGTCGCCACCGTGCGCCGCAACAACAGTCCTGGCTCATCGAGCTACCGCGCTCCACAAAACACTACTCCGAGAAGTTCAAGTGCAGGAGTGTCAGGGAGAACCAACAGCGGAAGCAGCAGCGTGAGACCGAGCGCCGGCGGTGCCACAAGCAGACCAACGACCAGCGCAGTCCGTCCGACTACCAGTAGCAGACCGACTACCAGTAGCCGTCCGACTACCGCCAGCAGGCCGACAACAAGCAGCCGTCCCAGTGCCAACACCAGTGCCACAACTTCATCAGGACGCAAGACCTACACCTCGCCCAGCGACAGCCGTCAATCACGCTCCAGCTCTGAATATGTTCGTCCACAATCCTCGACCAACAGATCCTCATCAGGCAGCCGCCCGTCATCATCCAGCAGCAGCATGAATCGCAGCAGCTCGTCATCAAGAAGCAGTTCTTCCAGCGGAAGCTACAACCATAGCAGCTCGTCATCAAGAAGTAGCTCGAGCAGTTCCAGCAGCCGCAGCTACAGCAGTGGCAGCAGCCGTAGTAGTAGCAGCAGCCACAGCAGCGGAGGTGGACGCAGTAGCAGTAGCAGCAGCAGTGGTCGAAGCAGCGGCGGCAGACGATAAAATACGAAAAACATCTTTTTGAATACATAATTTAGATGAAAGGACTATCTTTGCGCCAAGATAGTCCTTTGTTTTTTCTATGAAATCAACACCTCTATTAATATTACTGACCCTGTCTCTTTGTTTTGCCAGACTCAACGCACAAAGCGTGGATGACGCCATATTCAACTCACAGACCTATTACGAAGGCACTGCGCGAAGCATAGCCTTAGGCAATGCCATTGGCGCATTAGGAGGCGATGTCACCGCTATGTGCATCAACCCAGCTGGATTGGGTCTGTACCGAAGCTCGGAGCTCACTTTCTCCACTGGCATACAGCACTCCTTCATCCAATCCAGCTACTATGACAATAATCAAAATGCCGGCAAGATGAGAATGACCATCCCAAACTTCGGCTTGATTATGGGCGGCGAAGTCAGCAACTACAAACCCTTACGCTATTTCCAAATCGGCATCGGCCTGACACGCACCAACGACTTCAACTACCGATCACAAGCCCACGGGCTGAACCCCCAAAGCTCCATGGTCGACGCTTATATACAAACCATCAACGGCATCGACGAGCTCTTCAACTCCAGCACCAATCCAGGCGTTTATCTCAGCGACAACTATTCCTACGACCTCAGTCCCGCATGGGAGACCTATCTCATCGACCGATTCACGGATTCAGAAGGCAACTTTTTTTATGACAGCCCTGTCCCGCCAGGCAATGTATGGCAAAACGACGAGGTCAGCTCCACAGGACGTTCCGAGGAATGGACCTTTGCCTTTGCGGGCAACCTCTACGAGAAGCTCTTCTTCGGAGCCAGCCTCGGTCTGCCCCATTTGAAACGCGTCAGCACACGCACTTACACAGAGACACCCGCCAGCTCAAACAATAACTTCTTCAGCTGGAGCCATCAGGAGGACCTTGAAGACAACGCTTGGGGCGCAAACTTAAAATGCGGCATCATATATTATCCTGCCCGTTGGTTCCGCATCGGCGCCGCATGGCACTCCCGCAACCTCTATTCCTTCGATGAGAAATGGTCAACTGAGACCAGCTCCATGCTGAAAAATGACCAAGGCAGCCAGGAACACCACAAGAACCTCTCCCCTGTCTTGTACCAGAGCTACAAGTTCAACACTCCACATACTCTTATTGGCAGCCTGGCGTTTTTCATCGGCCAGCATGGATTATTCACCACCGACGTGGAATACATGAACTATGGCAGCAGCCGTTTTTCAAGCGACGAATATTCGTTCAGCGACACCAACGATGACATCAAAAACACGCTACGCCCCACTTACAACTTCCGCATAGGCACGGAATGGCGTATCCGCCAGTTCTTTGTGCGAGGCGGAGGAGCCTATTACGGCAGTCACTTCGGCTTTGGCGAGAAATACGGAAGCGTGAAAAAACTAAGCCTCGGCATCGGTTACGCCAACAGCGAAAACCTTTTCTGGGACTTAGCCTACGAACTAACCGCGGCAACCAAAGGATATTTTCCATACCAATACCATGTTGACGGAACGAACATCGTTAACGACGTGGTGCAACAATGGTGGAGAAACAAGGTGGTTGTTACGATGAAGGTGAAATTATAAAAACGCAGGGCTGCCACGGTGTGACAGCCCTACAATTTATTCTTGATATTTGTCGATGATTTCCTTATCGACGAGGATTCGTCCGCAGTACTCACACACGATGATCTTCTTATGTGTGCAAATGTCAAGCTGATGTTGAGGCGGGATTTTGTTGAAGCATCCGCCGCAGGCATCGCGGTTGATACCGACCACAGCCAAACCATTACGGGCATTTTTGCGGATACGCTTATAAGCCACAAGCAGACGGTCTTCGATGAGGCCTTCGCAGTCAGCAGAACGCTTCAGCAGAGTTTCTTCCTCTTTCTGCGTCTCCTCAACGATAGTCTGGAGCTCCTCTTTCTTGGCGACGAGGTCGCTCTTCCGTTCTTCAAGGCGTTGTTGGGCGGCAGCAATCTTGGCGGCAATCTCTTCTGACTTGGCAGTGGCTTCCCTGATTCGTTTCTCGCTCAGCTGGATATCAAGTTGCTGATATTCCAATTCCTTGCTGATAGACTCATATTCGCGGTTGTTTCGGACATTGTTCTGCTGCTCCTCATACTTTTTGATCAAAGCCTCAGCTTCTTTGATTTTAATCTTGTAGTTGGTGATGTCCGTTGCATGTTTCTTGGTCTCTTCCTGAAAGTTGCTGATACGGGTTTCCAATCCAGCCACCTCGTCTTCCAGATCCTGCACTTCCAGAGGCAACTCACCACGGTAGGCGCGAATCCTGTCAATCTTCGAGTCAACCTGCTGCAAAGTGTATAAAGCCTCTAATTTCTGTTCAATGCTGATCTCAACTTGTTCTTCGTTGGTCACATTTTTCTTTACTGCTTTTTCTGCCATAGTATGATTGTTTTTTACTTCTTGCAATAATAATGAACCGCATTGGTGTTGGTCGCGGCGATTTCGGCTGCAAAGTTAGGAATTTTTTTCTGAATTAACTCCTTAATTAATTGTTTAGTGAATTGTTCCGTCTCAAAATGGCCACCGTCAACCAAAAGGATATTGCCCTCGGGAACGAAAAAATCATGGTATTTGATGTCAGCGGTAAGGTAAGCATCAGCCTTTTGGCGTAAGGCATCGGACATGAAAGGTGTTCCAGAGCCGCCACATAGCGCAACTTTCTTGATCATCCTGCCTGTCAAAGCGGAGTGTTTCAGACAAGGCGAGCCTATCTTTTCAGCGACAATTCCAAGAAAATCAAGCTCTTGCACAGGTTCACCAAACTCACCGATCATACCAGCGCCGCAAAGTTCCGGCTCATCAACTGAAGGCTGAAGCAAAGTCAAATTGGATAGTTCCAACCTTTCTGCCAGCACACGACTTACTCCCAAGTAACTGTTATCCAAATTGGTATGCATAGAAATGATGGTGATGTCATGCTTGATGGCCTTCATCACCACCCTTTCGATGTAGGTGTTTGGGGTCAAATGTTTCAGTCCGTGGAATATTAATGGATGATGACTGATGATCAAGTCACAATTTTTAGCAACGGCCTCATCGACCAATTCTTCTGTTACATCCAAGGCAATCAAGGCTTTACAAGTATCCGCATTGAGATCACCCACCTGAATGCCCGCATTATCGTAGTGTTCCTGCCAACGCAAGGGAGCAATCTCGGTGATGCAGTTTAAAATATCGTTTACGGTCATATTTTCCAATTTTGGGAGGTCAAAATTAGGGAAAAATGTCTAACTTTGACCCCATTATGAAAATTTTACTGCTACCTATAGCTTTTTTCTATCATATCATCCTGATTATCAGGCACAAATTATATGATTGGCACATCTTGAAATCGAAACATTTCGATATGCCGGTGATTTGCGTGGGCAATTTGGCATTAGGTGGCACGGGGAAGACACCACATGTGGAGTATCTGATCGAGTTGCTTATGGAGCAATATCGGGTTTGTGTGGTCAGTCGGGGCCATGGGCGCAAGACCAAAGGGTTTCAGTTAGCCAACGGCAGTTGCAGCGCCGAGACCATCGGCGACGAGCCGATGCAGTACATCGAAAAACACAACGACGTTTTGGTGGCCGTGGATGAAAGCCGCAACAGGGCCATTGAGTTGATGGACACGATGGACCGTCCACCTGAGCTTTATCTGCTGGACGACGCCTTTCAGCATCGGAAAACCCAAGCTGGACTGAACATCTTGCTGACCTCCTACGACAAACTGTATTGCAATGATTTTCTGGTTCCTGCCGGCACTTTGCGAGATGTGAGAAGCGCCGCCAAACGGGCTGATATTATCGTGGTCAGCAAATCGCCTGATCTACATGATGAAATAGGGAAAGCGGAAATCATCAAAAAACTGAGCCCCCTGCCCCAACAGAATGTGTTTTTCTCCTCATTAGAGTATAAGCCTTTGAGGCCTGTAAGTCAGTTTGCAAACCAAGTGAGTCCCGACGCCGCCGACACCGTGTTGTTGTTTTGCGGCATCGCCCGTCCAAAACCACTTGTGAAAGAGTTAAGGCGAAAGTACCACAAAGTGCAGGTTATGACTTTCGCTGACCATCATCCATATTCAAAGAACGATGTGGCGGCCATCTTGAAACACTATCAAAAAATCAAAGGAACAAACAAAATCATTGTCACCACTGAAAAAGATTACGCGCGTTTCATAAATTCTCCTTATCTTTGGCAGTTTGATTTTTTCCCGCTGTTTGTCATCCCCATCAGCATCAAAATTGATAAAGAAGAAAAGTTTAATAAAGAAATATTGAGTTATGTACGAAAGAATTCTCAACACCGTTGATTATCTCAAAAAGAAAACCAACGAGTTTCAGCCTGAAGTCGGCGTTGTGTTAGGTTCCGGCTTGGGCGGCTTGGCCAATGGCATTACCGTGAAATACGCCATCCCCTATTCGGAAATTCCTGATTTTCCGGTTTCAACGGTAAAAGGGCACCAAAGTCAATTATTGTTTGGCACCATCGCGGGACGACGTGTGATTGCCATGCAAGGCCGTTTCCATTACTACGAAGGCTATCCGATGAGCGAGGTCGTTTTCCCCATCCGAGTGATGATGAAGTTGGGCATCCAGTTCCTCATCCTCAGTAACGCGGCGGGCGGACTCAACCCGAGCTTCCATGTAGGCGACATTATGATTATCAACGACCACATCCACGCCATGCCCAACCCACTGATTGGTCCGCATGACGAGCGTTTCGGCGAGCGTTTCCCCGATATGAGCGAGCCTTACGACAAACGTTTGATCAAGCTGGCTGACGAAATCGCTATGGAAAAAGGCATTTGGGTGCAGCACGGCGTGTATTGCTCCACCACGGGACCCACTTACGAGACACCCGCCGAGTGCCGCTACTTCCGCATCATCGGAGCCGACACCATCGGGATGTCAACCACTCCTGAAGTCATCGTGGCGCGCCAAGGTGGAATACCTGTATTCGGCCTTTCAATCGTCTCCGACATGGGCAACATCTTCGGTGTGGATCATCGAGTCACCATCACCCACGAAGAGGTCATCAAAGCCGTGAACGCCGTGGAGCCCAAGCTCATTACGCTCATCACCGAGTTGATCCGCCGCAGCACCGAAATCCAGTTCTGATGGCCGTTTACTTCGCCACCGACTTCCATTTAGGCATCCCCACCCTTGAGGGCAGCCATGAGCGCGAGTTGAAACTTCTTAGGTTTCTTGACTCCATCAAGGCTGACTGTGAGGAATTGTTCCTGATGGGCGATTTGTTCGACTTTTGGTTTGAATACAAATCGGTGATACCCAGAGGTTTTGTCAGAATCCAAGGCAAGTTGGCTGAGTTCACCGACGCTGGCATTCCCGTGCATCTGTTTATCGGTAATCACGACCTGTGGTGCTTTGGTTACCTCCACGACGAGATTGGGTTGCAGTTGCATCGCGAGCCTGAGATCTTTATGCTGAAAGGCAAGAAGTTCTTTTTGGTCCACGGTGATGGCAGGGGCCCAGGCGACAAAGGTTACAAGTTCTTGAAGAAAGTGTTCGAGTGCAAGCTCAACCAATGGCTTTACCGGTTGATCCATCCCGACTTCGGCATCCGTTTCGCGTTGTTTTGCTCGCACAAGCACCGCCTGAAGAAACTGAAAAACGAGGTGGAACGCGGGTATTACGACGACATTCCGAAGACCCGCCTCTACCAATACGCCCAAGAGCAGGCCACATTGGATCCCACGATTGATTTCTTTGTCTTCGGTCACCAGCACAAGCCCATGCAGTACCAAAGCGGTGATCACGCCTTGACTACCGTGGTGGGAAACTGGATTTATGATTTCACGTATGCCGTGTTTGACGGGGAGACGGTGGAATTAAGGAGGTTTGAGAAAGGATAACTGCTCAAAAAAAAGGCAACTTATTCAGCTTTCATTAAGGTTTGAAGGAAGTCTTTAAGCCCAATAACGAGTAGTTTAGGAAAAGGGATTTCTTTCAAAACATCAAAGTGTTTATCTTCTGATACAATATAGGTGGCATTGGCTGCTATGGCGCAATCCACAAACTTGTTGTCATCGTTATCATTAGTTATCAACTCAAAATGGAACTGGGGATCAATAAAATCCACAAACTCGCTCTCCACGATAGCATTAATGATGTTTCCTGCTACAATAGCATTGGTTTTTTTCGCAATAATCTCCTCATATTCCTCCAAAATATCGTTAGAAACACAAAGCACAAAACGTCCCTGCTGAAAACCTTTCCAAACACGATAATTCTCGCTTTTGGAAGAAATACTCGCAAGCAAGCAATTAGTATCAAGAACTATCTTAGTTTTTTTCATCACGATATGGGGTGCGCAAATGCTCTTTTAATATTGTCTCATTTTGTTCCTTACTCCATTTACCTTCATCCCATAGTCTATCCATTTCCTCAGTGGCTTTTTGAGCATAGTAGTTTGAGATAATCTGTTTAAGTTCGTTTACCTCTTCTAAGGTATTAATGCGAGCGAGCAAACGCAAAATACTCAGCTGAGCCTCATTCAAACCTATTTTTTCTTGTAACATATATTTAACTTTTTTGCAAAGATAGCACCATTTTCGGCATTTGTCAATAGACCTATCCAAAAAAATCCCCCGACCGATTACAATACCGCTCGAGGGATTTAGCTCCCCCCCTTCTGGGGGGGGCAGGTGGGCCTACTCCACCACCACCTTCTTCACCATTTCATCAGCCTTGATAAAATAGATGCCTGAAGGAAGCGTGAACGTATGCGTTCCGTCTTCAGATTGGCTTGTAGCAACAGCTTGACCGAGTGTGTTATAGACAGTCACCTCTTTGGCTCCTTCCACGGTAAATGCACCGTTTGCGGGGTTGGGATAGACCTTGAAAAGGGTCTGAGTGCTTTCGTCAACTCCTGTAACGTCTCGCACCGGACCATATTGAGGCGAGGTGAGCGACCCTGCACAGTTCTCGACGGTCACTTGCACACAAATGGTTGCGCCAAGATCTTCGACTGTCAGAGTATAGGTTTGAAACACAGCACCTTCGATATCGACAGAGTTTCTCCTCCATTGATAACTCACTTCACCTAAATCGGAAATGATTGGAACGGAACTCAAATCCGCTTCAGCGGTTAAAGTTTGTCCCACAACCGTCTCTCCCACAATGATCACTTCTCCAACCAGCATGGGTTCAATGGGGTAATTCAACATCCTTTCTATGGCGCCGTAAACGTTCAATCTTCTGGCGTCAGCCACCAACCCATCGAGAGAAGGCAGATGATCGGCACCGTCGAGCAACGATTCTCTGACCAAAAGGCTGATACCGGCCGGATCGTTTTTGTAAGCCTGTATCATTGCCTCGGGCATAGCCGCATACATCAGTGCGATAGTTCCGGAAACTTGAGGAGTCGCCATCGAGGTTCCTGTTTTATTGCCGTATCCGTTGTTAAGCAAAGTGGAATAGATTGCCGTGCCAGGCGCTCCGATGTCGATGTTGCTGATGCCATAACCGGCGCTACTGTTTTTCACATCGCTGGAAGTGGTGTTGGTGATACCAATCAAATAATTGCCCGGACAGGTGGAAGGCACGTCGCCGACCACATCGACATTCACATTCGCGTTGGGACCCGCACCGCAACTCAAAATACCAACTTGGCCCATCTCATCATACAACGAACACCAGATGGGATAATCGTCAGGATTGCCGTAATCCACCCCAAAAGAGGAATTCGTGGCCACGATGAAAGCCCCTTCCTCACCATTGGTCTCGTTGTAACGCGCCCGCATCTCCAAAACGTATGAATAAGCTTCCACCACAATGGACTCATTGCCCGAACTGCCACCCACTGGCATAACTTTAACATTCCAATTCACGCCACAAACGCCCTTCCCGTTGTTCCCGATAGCCCCAATGATACCCGAAACATGAGTGCCGTGGTCATTATTTGGAATGTTATCATTGTGGGTATAAGCATTCCATCCGTTGTAATCATCAACGTAGCCGTTACCATCATCATCAACGCCGTTGTTAGGAATTTCACGGAAGTTTTTCCAGAAACTCAAATCCTCGTGATTCAGATAAGCACCGCCATCAATGACAGCCACCACGATGGTGTCACTCGTTGCGGTAATACCCCCAGTGGTGAATTCCTCCCACGCCTGAGGCAAACTCATAATGGCCGGCGCCCACTGCTGGGTATAATAAGGATCATCGGGAACAGCATCACGCAGCATAATATTGGTATGGTTGTTTTGAACGACTCTTACGTTGGTGCTTTTAGCCAGACGACACATCTTTTCTCCCCTTGGCTCCTTACTGTCAGTAATTTCGAAAAGCCAGATGTTCAACCGCTTGGAAAGCAGCCTTTTCGGCGCGATTCCAAAATTTGAATCAGTGATAAACGTCGAAACATCCACCCCTTGTTCCAACCATATAATAAATTCGTTCTCCACGTAAGTGGACTGTGGCTCTTGTTGCTGAGCGAAAGAATGGGCAGACAAAAGCAACGAGACAATGACAATTAAGCTTCTGATAAAGTATTTCATAGGAATGTTTTTTGTTTTTTGCAAATATAGTCTTTTTCCCTTATCTTTGCCAATCTTTAAATCCTTAAATCTTTAAATCTTTAAATATGAAATCCCCTGACAAGTACATCAAAGAGAACAAGGACCGTTTCCTTGAAGAATTGTTTGAACTGATTCGCATCCCCTCCATCAGCTCGGAGGCGGCACACAAACCCGATATGATCCGCTGCGCGGAATGCTGGCGTGAACACCTTCTGAAGGCTGGCGCCGACAAGGCTGAGGTGATGCCCACCGACGGCAACCCCATCGTGTATGGCGAAAAGATCATCGATCCGAAGAAGCCTACCGTCTTAGTGTATGGCCACTACGACGTGATGCCCGTGGACCCCATCGAGTTATGGAACACCAAGCCCTTTGAGCCCGTGGTGAAAGACGGCCGTATCTGGGCCCGTGGCGCCGATGACGACAAAGGACAGTCGTTCATGCACGCCAAGGCCTTCGAGACCATGGTCAAGACCGGCACCCTTCCCTGCAACGTGAAGTTCATGCTTGAAGGTGAGGAAGAGATCGGCTCCGGCAGCCTCGCCAAATGGATCGTGAAATACAAGAACTTAGTGAAGGCCGACGTCATCCTGGTTTCCGACACCTCTATGATCGCTTCAGACACTCCAAGCATCACCACCGGATTGAGAGGCCTTGCCTACTGGGAAATCGAAGTCACCGGCCCCAACGCTGACCTGCACTCGGGCATCTTCGGCGGCAGCGTGGCCAACCCCTTGAACACGCTTTGCGAGTTGATCGCTGGCTGCATGGACGAGAACAACCACATCACCATCCCCCACTTCTACGACGACGTGGTGACCTGCTCCCGCAAGGAACGTCAGCTGTTGAACATGGCACCCTACGATGAGAAGGCCTACAAGGAAAGCCTGAACGTGAAAGCCCTCCGCGGCGAGAAAGGCTACACCAAGATCGAGCGTGTGGGCATCCGTCCGACCTTCGACCTCTGCGGCATGTGGGGCGGTTACACCGGTGAGGGCAGCAAGACTGTGTTGCCTTCGAAAGCCTACGCCAAGCTCTCCTGTCGTCTGGTCCCGAACCAAGACCACGAGAAGATTGCCAAGCTGGTAAAGAACTATTTCGAAAAGAAGGCT
>JAEEGL013390236.1_pt1 | contig 37299 bp, 40 predicted proteins | sample 9134231 | NCBI WGS metagenome assembly JAEEGL01 (sample SAMN16246548, study PRJNA631951) | gut metagenome | biome: gut microbiome; feature: rumen; material: fiber-attached | host: Bos | place: Iran: Karaj | collected 2018-10 | reverse complement strand
TGAAATCATCCATGATGATATAGACCTTCTTGTGGAAGGTGCGGCAGAAACGGACGGACTGGGTGATCTCTTCCAGACTGAGATGATAACCATTGGTAAAATGGCTGCCCAAAATGACGCCATCGGCAAACGGCAGGATCTTTTCCAAAGGTTCGATGTGTCTTAAAGTGACCAGCAGTTCCATACTTTTATTTTACTTTATTACGCTCCCTTTACGCTATGGGATTATGCAAAGGAAAAGAGCCGCAAGGCTCTTTCTTATTGTTTATTCGCTTCCTTGGTGACCTCACGCATATGTCTGCGGCGGTCAAGATTGGTCAAATAACGTTTTCTTAAACGGATCGCATCCGGTGTGATCTCCACCAGCTCATCATCGTTGATGAACTCGAGTGCTTCTTCCAGAGAGAAGACTCTCGCCGGTACCAGCTTCATCGCTTCATCGTTGCCGGTGGAACGGATGGCCGTCATCTTCTTGTTGACAGTCGGATTGACTTCAATGTCCTGGGTCTTGGAAGAGACACCGATGATCATACCTTCGTAGACTTCCGTCTGCGGCGTGATGAACAGCTGTCCTCTTTCCTGCAGATTCCACAAAGCGTAAGTCATCGCCTTGCCCGAAGCCATCGAGATTAAAGCACCATTGCTTCTTTGAGCGATCTCACCGACAAACGGTTCGTACTCAATGAACTTACGGACCATGACGCCTTCGCCCTTGGTGTCGTTGATGAATTCGCTTCGATAGCCTAAGAGACCTCTGGTTGGCACATGATAGATGACTCTGGTATAGGTACCTTCGTCCTGAATATCGATCATCTGGCCTTTACGCAGATTGAGCTTGTTGATGACGGTACCGGAATACTCGTTTGGCACCGAGCAGATCACTTCTTCTACCGGTTCCTGCAGTTTGCCGTCAACCTTCTTGAAGATGACTTCCGGACGGCTGACCGCGACTTCGTATCCCTCGCGGCGCATATTCTCCAAAAGGATGGAAAGATGCAGTTCACCTCTGCCGGAAACCTTAAAGGTATCAGTCGTTGCGGTGCTTTCGACTCTTAAGCCGACATTGACTTCCAGTTCCTTTTCCAGTCTTTCCTTAATGTTACGGCTGGTGACATATTTGCCGGATTTACCCTGGAACGGGGATGTATTGACCATGAAGTTCATGGACAGTGTAGGTTCTTCGATGTCGATCTGCGGCAGCGGATTGAAGACGCCTTCCGGACCGATCGTATCACCGATCTCGATGTTTTCAATGCCCGAGATCATGACGATATCGCCGCATTGTGCTTCGCCGATCGCTGTACGCTTGAGCCCCTGGTAGTTATAGAGGCTGGCGATCTTGCGGTTTTCCTTCTTGCCGTTATTGTTGCAGACGGAGATCATTGAATTCTGTTTGATGACACCGGAATAGACGCGGCCGACGCCGATTCTGCCGATATAGTCATCGTAAGCCAAGGCGCTTACTTGCATCTGCAGCGGTTCATCCATCAGGTTCGGATACGGATCGACATGGCTGACGATTGTTTCAAACAGCGGGTTGATGTCATCGTTGGAATCACCCGGATTGTAGCGGACGATACCGCTTCTGGCGATACCATAGAGGATCGGGAAATCCAGCTGGTCATCATTGGCATTGAGATCCAGGAAAAGATCATAGACCTCATCGATAACTTCGTTGATTCTGGCATCCTTCTTATCGATCTTGTTGATCAGAAGAATCGGTCTCAGACCTGCCTCAAGCGACTTCTTGAGGACAAAACGGGTCTGCGGCATCGGGCCTTCCGAAGAGTCGACCAGCAGAATGACCGTATCGACTGTTTTGATGATACGTTCGACTTCACTGGAGAAATCTGCGTGTCCCGGTGTATCTACAATATTGATCTTGTAGTCCTGATAGACGATCGAGCAGTTTTTGGAATAGATCGTAATGCCTCTTTCTCTCTCCAGATCGTTGGAATCCATGACCTGAGCGACGACCTCTTCATGGTCGGAAAAGACATGTGACTGTGCCAAAAAAGCATCAACCAGAGTTGATTTACCTGCATCGACATGGGCGATGACCGCCACGTTGACAATCTTTCTAAAATCCATACCTAATTATTTTATCATTATCGGTTTGAGTTTCAAGTTTTTTGTGGTATTATATTTGTGCACGCACCGATGGCGGAATTGGCAGACGCGTATGATTCAGGTTCATATGAGGCGACTCGTGCAGGTTCAAGTCCTGTTCGGTGCACCACTACTCAAAAGAAGTTCCCGATGGGAACTTTTCTTTTTCAATCCGGAAGATGATCTAATGTATAATGAATTTCGTAAACATAAAGGAGGCTACAGCAATGAAAAAGATCCTTATCCTGATGAGTCTGCTGCTGGCACTGAGCGGCTGTCTTTCCAAGAAGATTGCCTGGGAAGACGTCAGTGCCCGGTACGATGAAATATATAACGAAGCCATAAGCGAAGCCGCTGCCTACGATTCCTATTCGATCAGTGACTTCAAGAATCTGTTTGCCGCTGTCTGCGAAAAGGTGACAGCCATCAAAGAAGGCGTCAAGGAAGAAGATGAAGAAGCTCTTCATTCCTTATATAAGAGCAACATCCTCCTGCAGTCCCTCTCAGCCCAGTCCAATTCTCTGGAAAGCTCGAAAATCAACACCCTGACCATGGCCATCGAGTCATTGATCAAGGCTGCCTATGAGAGGTCCGATGATTTCAAGAATCTCAAGCAGGATGTCGAAAACCAGATCGCCGAGATCCAGGCATGGAGCGATGACAACTGGGCTCTGGTCGAAAAGAAGAAAAAAATCAAATGGTCCGAAGTCGAAAGCTTCTATCAGACCATGGAAGAAGAAACCATCGCCAAGCTGCCTTACAGCGACGAGATCAGCGAGATTGAACTGGAAGAATTCAAGAACACCATCCTGAATAATTACGAGCTGATCAAGGACGGCGTCACCGACGAAAACCGCAAAAACGCCGATGTGATCTACGAAGCTGCTGTTTCCCTTCTTCATTACACGGAAGGGCTGGAAGGCGAAGCGGCCGAAAAGGTTAATGAATTCGCCAAGCAGGCCATCGAATATGTCAAAACGATGTATGGAGAAAAGATCGATGATCCTGCCTACGATTTCCCGAAACTGGCCGGTGATGCTTCCAAGTGGACCTTATCCCTTTGGAACGAACTGATCAAACTGCTCAACCTGTAAAATAAAGCCTTATATCCTTTATAATAGAGATATAAGGCTTTTTTAGTACATTCATCAACAATTGAAAGGAGGTTTATGACTAAAGAAAAACTGGTTCTTTTGCATTCCAACGATATGCACGGCGATTTCCTGGCAGAACAGAAAGATGCTTACCAGGAAGGCGGCATTCCCCTGTTATCAGGCTTTATCAAGAAAGTGCGTGACGAAGAGAAAAATGTCCTCTTTGCCATTGCCGGCGACATGTTCCGCGGATCGGTCATCGACAGTGAATACAAGGGTTTCTCGACGATCGAACTGATGAACTTTCTGTCACCCGATGTCGTCACCCTGGGCAACCACGAAGTCGACTACGGACTGGCTCACCTTCTGTTTCTGGAACGATGCGCCAAATTCCCGATCATCAATGCCAACATGTACATCAAATCCAATCATACCAGGCTCTTTGAGCCATACACCATCCTGGATATCAACGGTTTAAATGTCATGTTTATCGGCATCATCACCAATGAAGTCCTGGCTTCCACCCGAAACGAAGAGATCATCGGTTCCTTCATCGACGTCTGGGAAGCTGCCAGACAGGTCGGCGTCATCGTTGACAACTACAAGACTACCAGAGTTGACCTCACGGTCTTATTGACCCACATCGGCTTTGATCAGGACAAGAAGCTGGCAGAACTCTTGGATCCCAACTGGGGCGTCGACTTCATCATCGGCGGCCACTCCCACACATACCTTCAAGAGCCATGCATCGTCAACGGTGTTCCGATCGTCCAGGTCGGCATCGGCACGGATCAGATCGGCCGCTTCGATATGGAGATCGACACCGACGAACACAAGATGGTCTCCTATCAATGGGAATGCATCCCTATCGATTCCCGCCATTGTCCAAGCGATCCGATCTTAGAAAGCGTTCTGAATTCCTATAAGGAAAGGACCGACCGCATCTACGGCAAGATCGTCACCAATTTCAAGCGCAAGCTCACCCATCCAAGCCGCTATCAGGAGACGGAACTGGGGAATCTGTTCGCCGACCTCTTGCAGGTCGACTCCTCCTTCGAAGTCATGCTGATGGGATCGGGATCAATCCGGCTTAAGGAAATGGGACCGATCGTCCAGTTCCAGGAGCTCAAGGAATGTGTGCCGTACAATGCGCCGGTCTACATGCTGGAAGTAAGCGGTCAGCAGTTCAGAAGGATGATGCGTTTCATGCTGCGGGATGAGATGTTCGTTGAAGGATCACACGGCGAATTCTATCAGGTCTCCAAGGGAATGAAGATGGTCTATGACCGAAAGAAAGGCGACTTCGAAGAGTTTTCCCTGAACGGCGAAGAGATTGCCGATGATCGGATGGTCCGTATCGCCTTGCAGGACTACCATTTCAAAAACTTCACTGAATTCTTCAATGTTCCGGTTGAAGAGGTGATTGCCAACAAGAAGCCGCGCATGGTCATCACCGACGACTTCTCAATCTTCGAGGAACTGCTTTCTTCCATGAACAACGTCGATTCCCATGTAGAAGGACGGATCACAATCAAATAAAAAAAACAAAAACTCCAACAAAAAAACGGTATCTTCGGATACCGTTTTAATAAAACCGGACGGGTCGAGCCCGGGATGGGAGCCATTAGCGGATTCGGAAACTAATATAATCCCGAGCCCGACCCCTCCGGTCTTATCCTCATTTTTTATTCTCTGAACAGATCATTCACTTCCAAGCCGAGTGCCCCGGCAATGCAGGCAATCTCATATGGATTGATGACTTTTTTATCTGCAAGGATCTTTTTGAGATCATTACATATGATACCACTTTTCTCTGACAACTCGTCAACACAAATTTCTCTTTCTTCCATCGCCTTTCGGATGTTTTTGACGACCGGATGATTTCTTTCGCAGATCTTAGACATAAGATGATCCTTTCGAAAATTTCATAAACGTGAACTTACTAATTCATTTTATCACGTTTATGAAAATATAAATTTCGACATTTTGTTTTCCTGTATTTCACCTCTTTTTCTGAATTTTTTTAGTGATATTATCGAATTGAGGTGTGTAGCATGAACATCGGAAAGAGAATCAAAGAGATCAGAATCAGGCGCGGGCTGACCGAAAAACAGCTGGGTGAAAAGATCGGCAAGTCAGCTTCCGCCATCAGCAATTATGAGAATAATTTCCGCGGCTTGAATGCGGAGATTCTGGTAAAAATCATCAAAGTACTGGATGTGGAACCGAATTACCTGTTCCAGGACTATTTCGACGATAAAAGGTATGCCTTCCGTCAGGAAGAAGTGGACTTCATCAGTGACTATCGCTCTTTGGATCTGCAGGGCCAGATCGTCATCAACAATTCTCTGGCCTCGGAATTGGGACGGGTCAGGGATGATCTGGACTTTGCCCGCAAGATCATGCGTCCGTTCTACCGCGATATCCGGGATTATTATGAAAACAATGTTCTGGGAGCTGTTGTCTGTGCCATTGACGACACCCCCTTCAATCACCGCGCTACCAGTATGATCGTGATGCCGGATGATTCCATGGAACCTTTGTATTCCAAAGGCAGCCGGATCCTGGTCCGCAACAGTGAGAATGTCGCCTTACACGAAGCAGGTGTCTTTCTGGTCAATGATGAGATCCTCATCCGCACCAGAGGAAACAACGAACTTCTCGCCAAAAACGATTCTTATCCGCCGATCCCTTACAGCGAAGACATACAGCCCTTGGCTATCGTCTTAGGACTGCCGGATCATAACGGCCCTCTTAAATGAGGGCCGTTTTTTCTTATTTCTTCTTTTCTTTTTCCTGTTTGCGCTTGTCGTTGATGATCTTGACGTGTTCATCATCGATCAATGTCACATTGTTTTCCTTCGCCCAGGCAATACAGCCGTTGAGGACGGTCTTCAGGAAAGGACGAGGCACTTTGACAAAGTTCTTCAAGGCCGCGTCGGTGAAACGGATCTGCGCATCACAGCGGTCAGCCGCATAACGGATGGAAGCCAGATCGACTTCTTTCGGTGCCGGGATCGGTTCTGCGATCGGCTTCTGGAAATAGCGCGGGAACCGGGTATACCAGAAGTTGGTCGAATCGCGGTAACCGTAATCTACCGGAACATTCGGGAAATCGGAAGCCTTGACGCCGTTGACGATCGCGTCATAGTATCTTTCCTTCATCAGAATCTTGTCGATATAAAGAATGAAGTGAGCGCCGTACTTGGAAGTGATTCCGTTGAAATCGTTATACGGACCCGGATGGCCGTCATCGATATCTTCAACCTTGAATTTATCGCCGTTCTCCAGATGGCTTGCCCAGGTACATTCGAAGACCTGGAAGGCATCGGCAATGACCTGCGGACGGTTCTTGTCGCTTGGATCGGCTAAGCCGTCTTCCATTTTGAACAGTAAAGGTTCCTTCATCTTTTCTTCACTCGGACCCGGGAAGCCAAGGCGGACTGCCTCTTTGAAATACTTCTTCTCATCGCTGATGAAGTTTAGCGCACACTTGTGGGTGCGCAGGATGTTCTGGCAGGTATTGGAAGTGTTGCGGCATTCCAAGACCATCGCGTAGCGGTCCTTGCCGGCAATATAGTACGGGAAGCACAGAGAATAGGAACCGATGTTCAGACTTCCGTCGGGATTGACAGTGCTGATGCATACGGTAGGCATCGGATAAAAGGCTGACGTCTGATAGAAATTATCGACGATCCTCAGATCTTTAAACGAACTCATTTGTGAAAATCTCCTTTAAAAACTCTACATACTTATTTTATTAAAATATTTTTATTTCGACACAAAATGTTCTATAATAGACTTACGCACCAGTGGCGGAATAGGTAGACGCGCACGTTTGAGGGGCGTGTGGGAAATCCCATGCGAGTTCAAGTCTCACCTGGTGCACCATTTAAAAATAAAGCAGCTTATCTTAAGATGAGCTGCTTTTCTTTTTCTTTTTCCTTCTCTGCCAGAGCCTTTTTCAGTTTCTGATAGCGTTCTTCTTTTTCCTTCTTCTGAAAGTGAACTTCTCTTTCCTGTTTATGCTCAAGCGTATAATCCAGGGGATGGTCAAACTGCGCAGAAGTCAGATCATAGATGTGGCCGTCAATGACGTTGAAACAATGATAGTTGCCATCCTTCAGGTCAACCCCATAGACTTCGCCGCCAAAGATGTCCTGAACCAGAAAGGCCGTGACCGAACATTGGCCAAGGCTGGGATTCTCACTTGTCCAGTCTTCAGCCATGCGCGGTGCGCATGTTTCTTTACGCCAGCAGAGCTTTAAAAGATCGTAGAGATCCTGAGGACTCTGTATGGCCGGATGCTTCTGATCGAGGATCTTCACCGCCGTATCTTCATAGCCGTAAAAAGGTGCCTTCTCACGATACATGGAGCGCAGCGCATCAAAGCCGTCCGGAAAGCGTTCCTTCAGCTTTTCGATGTTCATGGAGAGGACCTCGTCCAGGCTCACATCGATGGCTGTGGCCGCTTCCGCCAGATACCAGGCGATATCGCCCAGTTCCTTCATCAGCTCATCCTTTTTCAGATCGTGGCCCTGAAAGAGATGTTTCTTGACCAGATCGGTCGCTTCCCCCGCTTCCGCTGAAAGACCCATGACCGCATTGACCAGAATGTCTTTCTTTGCGATCTGCGGATTCAGCGTCCGCATGGCTTTTGCCTGATACTCACTCGCCTTCATCCTGTTTGTCTTCCTTCTGTTTCAGATATTCTTCATAGAGGCTGTTTTTGGAAACATTATATTTCTTCGCGACCGTGCTGATCGCCTCTTTGGAACGCATCCCCGCCTTGATTTCTTCCTTAACTTCTTTTAAGAGATCTTCAAGGGAGACTTCCTTTTCTTCATTCTGGCCTTCGATGATCAAAACCATCTCGCCCTTGAGATCGTGCAGTTCGCAAAGCTTCGAAAGCGTGTCGCGATGATACTCCTCATGCAACTTGGTCAGTTCTCTTGCCAGACAGGCCCGTCGATCGCCAAGAACCTTCAGGGCCAGCTTCAGAGTCTTTTCGATGCGGTGAGGCGCCTCATAAAAGATGAGCGTATACGGGAAATCCTTTAATGCCGCAAGCTCTTTTTCGGCCTGGGAAGCTTTGGCATTGAGAAAACCATAAAAGAGATAGTGGCCGGTCGGCAATCCCGAAGCCACCAGAGCATTGAGTCCGGCATTGGGACCGGATACCGTCACGATCGCAAAACCTGCCTTGATCACTTCCTGAACCAGAAGATAGCCCGGATCGGAGATCAGTGGATAGCCGGCATCTGAAATCAAAGCAACATCCTCCCCTTTTTCCAGCAGTGACAGGATGCCCTTGGAAGATTCGCGTTCATTGAAATTATGATAGGTGATCATCCTGGTATGGATATCAAAATGACTTAAGAGCTTTTTGGAATTGCGGGTATCTTCGCAGGCGATCACATCGACGCTCTTTAAAACTTCCACGCTGCGCGGGGAAGCTTCAGACAGATTGCCGATCGGGGTGGCAACAAGAAAAAGTGTAGCCTTCTTATCCGGCGACACTTTGTTCTCCTTTTTCTTCTTTTTTCATGGGCTTGTTGTACTTGCCTTTTTTGATCAGGTCATCGAGTGTGATGAAGATGGCATGATCCGGATTTTCCAGCTTGCAGTTTTTGGCGATGACGTTCATCGATGTGATGCGGTATCTCTCGCCCTCATACTCAACCTGCGAATTGAGTTTCGGCAGGTCCTTGCGAAGATCCTTGTAGGCGTCATCCTCAAAGCGGAGGCAGCACATCAGATTGCCGCACTGACCGGATAGCTTCTGAATATTCAAAGCCAGCAGCTGATTTTTGGCCATGTTGATGGAAATGCGGTCGAACTCGCCGATGAACTTGGCACAGCACAATTCTCTGCCGCAGACGCCGATACCCGACACCATCTTGGCCTTGTCTCTGGTTCCTACCTGCCTCAAATCGATGCGGCAGTGAAAGATCGAAGCCAGAACCTTCAAAAGTTCACGGAAATCGACACGGTCATCCGCCAGATAGGTAAAGGTGATCTTTGCCCTGTCCAGAGTATATTCGGCGGAGATGACGTTCATCTTCAGATCGAGATTATCCGATTCTTCCTGGCAGATCCGCTTCGCTTCGATCGAATCGGCCTTGTTTCTTTCGAACTGCCTCTTGTCTTTCTCGTTTGCCTTGCGAATGATCGGCTTGATCTCGAAAGAGACATTCGGTTTATCAAAAGGATCCGAGACGGCATAGGAATACTCCATGCCTCTCTGGGTCTCGACAACGACGGCGTCACCGTTTTTGATCGTCGGATCGGTCGTCGAGAATGTATATGTTTTATTTGTTGTTTCAAATCTTACTGATATATATTTCACGTTTTCTTCCATAATTCACCTTCAGATATATGATATTATCTCATAACTGATCGCGTCAAACAGCAGTTTACGCTCCGCATTGCGCGCTGCCTTATCACCGGCATCCACAAAAATCTGCAGCAATTTGCCCGGTTGATGCGCTTCGATCATCCTGAGATAGGAATTGTACTGTTCGTCATCCAGTTGTCTGTGCTGGAGGGCATCGTTGATCATGACGATCATGATCGACAGATACATGTCGACCAGCTTTCTGAAATCATCCCTCTCCTTGAACAGAGAATAAAACTCCCTGTAGAAAAGGACGGGCAGATAGTCTTTTTCATCCAAAGTCTCGATCGTCTTGAAGACGTATTCCTTTGCCCCGAGATAGACAGGATCATTGAGATCGAATTCCGGATCGAAACGATGGAAGATGGCCGATAGAAGATAGGCATCGGTCGGATCAAAACCCCTGTCCACGTACTTTTCAATCAGAAAAGAAAAGTCTCTGGTCAGGAAAGGCACCTCCTGGCAGCGCGAAACGATCGTCGGCAGCAGATCGTCCTTGCGGTCGGTGATGAAGATGCCGAAAGTATTGGAGGAACTTGGCTCCTCCATGAATTTCAGGATCATATTCAATACCTTGGTGGAGGCGTTGTTGATGTTGGCGAGGATGTAGACCTTCTTGCCCGACGTCTCTAAAGAAGTGCGGGAAAACTCATCGAGAATGTTCTCGACATCATCCTTGCGGATGCTTCGCTCATAGCCGTCGACAAAGATCACATCAAAATACTTGTTGGCCCGAATCCTCTTGCAGGTATCACAGGTCTCGCAGGCAAAATCATTTTTTCCTTCAATGATCGATTCTGCCAAAAGATAAGCAGCTTCAATTTTTAAGGGATTGTATTCACCAGAAAACAAGTAGCTGTGCGCTACTTTTGAATTCTGCAATGCGTTTAAAAGACTCCGATAGGCAATCGGTTCGGAATCTTTAAGCTGTTCTTTGATCATTGATCAGTTTCAGTATTTCCTTCATTGAAGCATCGATGACTTCTTCCTTGCTTTTGGAAGCATCGATGATCGTAATGCGGTCTTTAAAGCGTTTCAGCACCTCTCTGTATCCTTCCGATACACGGTGGTGGAATTCGATCGACTCCTGATCAAGACGATCCTTGAAAGCGCGGTCGGAAAGACGGCTTAAGCCGACCTCTTCATCCACATCGAGATAGATCGTCATATCCGGATAGGTGTTGTCGATCGCAAACAGATTGATCGAAAGGACTTCGTCAAAGCCGAGATTTCGGCCATAGCCCTGGTAAGCCAGAGAGGAATCCAGGAAGCGTTCGCAGATGACGATCTTTCCTTCCTTCACCGCCGGAAAGACCTTCTCCACCAGATGCTGGCGCCTGGAAGCGGCATACAGTAGAGCCTCTGTCTTGGCATCCATCATTGTATTCTTGGGATCGAGAATGATGTTTCGTATATCTTCCGAAATGGCAATGCCGCCCGGCTCTCTGGTGTGGATCACATCATAGCCCATCTGACTGAGCTTTTCGCAGACGGCGGTCGCAACAGAAGTCTTGCCGGATCCGTCCGGCCCTTCAAAGGTAATAAACAATCCTTTCATCAGTTCAGTTTCTCCGGTTTCGGCATAAATGTCTTCTCTACGGCATCCATGATCTGCTTCTTGATCCGCTCATATTCGTCGTAGCTTAAATCAAGATCATCCGGTGTGGCGATCCTGACCGACGTGCCGTTCTGGCCGTTGAGCACGCTCATCAGATCTTCCATAGAGTCATATAATTCGATCGGCATGATGGCATACTTTACGTTTCCCTCATCCTCGATAAACAAAACATCGTTCTCGTTAAGAGAATCCAGTTCGTCTTTAATTTCCTGTATTTTTCTGATATCTATGTTCATGTTACCCCTATTATAGCACTAAAGCGTTCCTTCGCTTTTCTCTCGCAGCGTATTGATAAAGGAGAAGAAAGACGGGACAGCACTGATATATTCATAGAGACTCTCAATGCCTTCGTTGAACTTTTTCTGTTCTTCGTCATTTTCATCCAGATCCCACATGTGATCCAGATAGGAAGTATACGGTATGTTTTCAAACATGTCCAGTGTAACCTCTTTTGCCCGATACTCATCATCGTGCTTTAAGAGCGTTACGATCAGAAGGATGTAGTTGTAGATATTGAAGCCACAGTCCAGATACAGACGGTAGAAATCATCCGCATTTTCAACAACACTGTAAAGAAAACTCAGACGATCGACATCGTCGTGGTTTTTAAAAGACGTGAAACGGATGATCTGCCGTTCCACTTTGATCGCCTTGCTGAAGTTTCTGATATCCATCAGAAACTCCACATAGAAAGACAGGATGCGGATGTAGCACTCCTGCTGATGCTCACTCAGTTCACTGTAGGAATCGAGCTCACCATAGTAATCCTTGAAAAGCAGGTCGGCAAAGATGTCTTCGCTCAGAATATAGGAGACAAAGAAGGCTTCCAGGCATAAGGGTTCATAAGACAATGCGATCTCGCATCTTTCCCTGATATCCTTCTTTGAACGAAACATGAAGGTGATGGCCTTTTTCATGTCCCTGTCGCAGCGCGGATCCATCGTATAGTTTTTCAGCCTGCCCGTTTCAAAAAAGGAAGTGAAATACGCCTTGACGTCATCCTTTTCCTGTTCGAGCCCCGAAACCAGACTGTTAAAATCAGCCATCGATGCCCTCATTTTTCAGATGATACATGACAGCGATCGTCTTGGCGTCATCGATCTGTCCGTTGAAAATCATTTCAGCGATCTGCTTATAGGTATAACGCTTGAGGTCGATCCTTTCATCCGGATCGAAATGCTGGCCGATCTTTTCATCCGCTTCGCCGTAATACAGATGGATCCTCTCCGAACAATAACCGCAGGTCGGAATGATCGAACCCAGCTTTTTGATATTCTTCACGCTGTAGCCGGTCTCTTCCACTGCTTCCCTCAGGATCGTCTCATCCGGATCTTCGCCCTTTTCGATCTTGCCGGCCGGAAATTCCAGCATTTCCTTGCCTAAAGAATAGCGGTATTGGCTGACCATATAGTATTTGCCTTCGTTTTTCAAAGCGATGCAGGCACCGCCGTTATGAAGGACGACTTCCCGGATCGATCTTGTCCCGTCATCCAGTTCCACTTCATCTTTGACCACACGGATCACTTTACCGTTATAGATCTCTTCTCTGCTAATCTGTTTTTCCATCTTCCAGCATCCTTTTCAGTTCCTTTGGAACGTACAGCTTTATTGTACTATTATCATAAAGGTTTTTCTGCTTTACGACCAGACAATTCAGACGGTGGCGGTATGTCAAAACGATCTCCAGTCCTTTTTCCATGTCCGGATAGGCCATCGCCTCCCGCAGATCGCGCAGATTCACCCCGATGGGTGCAAGAAGTTTGGACAGAACAGGCAAGGCCAGGGCAAAACGCTTCCTGTCCAGCATTCTGGAAAGCTGCACAAGCGTATCGATGCAGATATAGCCGTCAAGTCTCTTCTCCTGACAGACATTCAAAAGACTGCGTCCGTCTGCTGCGCAGTCTTCTTCCTTCAGGATGGCGAAGATCACTTCGGCCGAGAATAAGACCTTCATCCTCTGGTCCCCTGCTTGAGTCCTTCCGAAAGACAGGAATTGCTTTTTTCGATCAGGATCAGTTTGGCAACGATCGTCCCGTGTTTTTCAATATAGACTTCTCCGTTTCGCAAGGCGTATTTGAGATATTTGCCGAAATTGTTTTTCATCTGCGTAGCTGTAGCAATGATCATAAGAGACCTCCCTTACTACATTATTCGTTTGAAAAACCATTTCACCTGAAAACAAAAAAAGCGGTCAAAGACCGCCTTGTACAAGAACCTGTATTTATTCCTTAATCGCCGGGCAGATAGAAAACCTTTTCGTCGCCCTTTGAAAACATGTATTCACCTCTGGCGTAGGTCTGGACATAATCCGGATCCTCCAGCTTTTCCTTGGTCGAAGTTAAAGAAGCGTTCTCATCTCTTAAAGCTTCCAATTCCGCCTCGACGACTTTCGCCTGCTGCTGCAGGGTGAACATTTTATAGATCTTATCCAAAACACCGGTCAGAATCGCGATCGCTGCAACGATCAGCACGATCGACACCAGTTTGGAAATAATGCTGTTTTTCTTCTTCTTGCCTTTTTTAGCCATACATATATTATATTACATTCATTTTTCCAAAAACAAAACTGCTAAAGATCCGTCTGATAGGCTTCCTTCTTCTCTTCCAGGATCTCATACATGGCAAAAGCCTGTTCCTTGGAAGCCGATTCCCTGACTTCATTGACCCGAATGAGGATCTCGCGGTGACCGAAAATGATGCGGATGGTATCACCCACATTCACTTCCCCCGAAGGTTTGGCCTGCCTCTCATTGATAAACAGGCGGCCGTTCAAAGCGAGCTGTTTTCCCACTTCCCTGCGCTTTAAGATCCTTGCGACTTTCAAATACTTATCAATTCTCATTTCTTCTCCAGTTTATCCAGATTGTCGACCAGTTTCAGCATCTTGCTGATATTCTCTTTCTGATTGTCCAAAGAGATGGCCAGTTTATTGTTCTTATAGGTGATCTCCATATCCCGGGAAAGCGAATTGACAAACTCAAAGAGCTTGACCCCATCGATGTGGTCGGAATATTCCTGGGAAAGGATGATCGTGAAACGGCCCTTGAAATTGGACACTTTGTCGATCAGATTCAGGTTGCACAACAGTTCCAGTTTCTTCTTGTCAAAGAGAGCCTCAACTTCCTTTGGCAGTTTGCCGTATTCATCGGTGATCTTGAGATAGTAATCAAAGAGATCCTTCTTGTTGTCGATATCGTAAAGCTCATGATACAGGGAGAGCTTGTCGTAGTCGTTGTCCGAGAAAGATTCGGGAATGAAGCTGGAGATCGGGATATTGACGTTGGTCTTGACCTCCTCTTCTTCCACTTCCTCGCCCTTTGCCCGCTGTATCGCCTTGTTTAACATCGCCAGATACAGATCCAGACCGACATTGTCGATAAAGCCGGACTGCTTCTCACCGAGCAGATCACCGGCACCGCGTATGGTCAGATCGCGCATGGCGATCTTATAGCCCGAACCAAGAGAGGTGAATTCCTTGATCGCATCCAGACGCTTCAGGGAAGACTCAGTCAGCTGCTTTTTCTCCGGAATCATCAGATAGGCATAGGCAATGCGGTCGGAGCGGCCGACCCTGCCCTTGATCTGATAGAGCTGGGAAAGACCGAAATTCTGGGCATTGTCGACGATGATCGTATTGGCGTTGGGAATATCCAGGCCGGTCTCGATGATGGTCGTACAGATCAAAACGTTGATCTCATTCTGATAGAAGCGATACATGATGTCTTCGATCTGTTTGCGGTCCATCTGGCCGTGCGCCACGCCGATTCTGGCGTAAGGCAGATCTCTTTGCAGTTTCCTGGCCAGTGAATAGATCATCTCGACATTGTTGTAAAGATAAAAGACCTGTCCGTTTCTCTCCAATTCCCGCATGATCACTTCCTTGACCAGATTCTCGTTCTTGTGAACGACATAGGTCTGTACCGGATAACGGTTGGAAGGCGGTGTATCCAGAGTGGAAAGACCGCGTATGCCGATCAATGACATCTGAAGAGTACGCGGGATCGGTGTTGCCGAAAGCGACAGGACATCGATGGAGTTCTTCAGCTGTTTGATCTTTTCCTTGTGTTCAACGCCGAAACGCTGTTCCTCATCGATGATCAGTAAACCGAGATCCTTGTATTCGATGTCTTTGGAAAGGATACGATGGGTACCGATCAGAATGTCGACCCTTCCCTCCTTGAGATCCTGCAGGATCTTTCGCTGCCTGTCTTCCGGGATGTAGCGGTTCAGCAGTTCCACCCGGACCGGGAAATCATTAAAACGCTTTTTGAAGGTATCAAAATGCTGGAAGGAAAGCACCGTTGTCGGGCACAGGTAAGCGACCTGCTTATCGTCATTGACCGCTTTGAAAGCAGCCCGAATGGCCACTTCTGTCTTGCCGAAGCCGACATCACCGCACAAAAGACGGTCCATCGGCTTGGAATCTTCCATATCCTTTTTGACTTCTTCGATCGCCGTTGCCTGGTCGGCAGTCAGCTCATATTCAAAAGCGTCTTCGAATTCCTTCTGCATCGGCGTATCCTTGGAGAAGGCAAAGCCGATATTGGTATCCCTCACGCTGTACAGCTCGATCAGCTTGCCGGCAATGTCGTTGACACTTTCTTCCACCCGGCGCTTGGTCTCCACCCATTCTTTTGAACCCAGCTTGTGAAGCTTGGGCACGACGCCCTCCTTGGAAACGTATTTGCGTACCAGCGAAAACTGGGAAAGCGGCACCAGAAGCTCGTCATTTCCCTTGTAGATGATCTTGAGATAATCACATTTGATGCCGTTGACCATTCTGGACTCGATTGCCACATACTGGCCGATGCCATACTGGTCATGCACGACGTAATCGCCCTTTTTGAGTTCCTCATAGGAATTCAAGGTCCTGGCTTCGGCATAGCGGTTGGCGTAGCGGCCGCTGTGATGGCGCTTCTTGAACAGTTCCCTGACGGTATAGATCGAAAGATCCAGATCCTCGATCGTGAAACCGCCGAAAAGATCGCCATAGCCGATATTGATGCCCTGCTTGAGTTCATCCGTATAGATGGAATACGGAATATCCATGCGGATCAGCGATTCAATGATCTCCTGGCAATGCTTATCATCCAGGATCGCCAGCTTGTAGGTGCTTTTTTCATTGCGCAGGACGTTGGTGACATAATCGATCGTTCCGTAAGGAAAATCGATCTCCGAGATCTTCGGAATCTCAGCAAACGGCTTTCCTTCGATCCGCTCCGCCCTGGAAACTTCCCGCTTGAAGTCGGCGAAGACATAAAAGCGAAGCGGCAGTTTATGTTCCTCATACATCTCCTGGATGTAGGAGATCGTCTCATCTGAAAGCATCTTCAGATGGGAATCGATCTTTTCTTCATCGCTGAGATAAAGCTGCGCATCATCAAAATAATCCAGAAGATGGGCCTTATCAAAATAAGCGTAGTAAAAGTATTGCGACTGACGATAGACATCGGAATAGATATACTCCAGTTCCAGTTCCATCTGACCGCTTTCCGCTTTGATGTTGTCTTTCAGATACTGTTTTTCTTCCGCGGAAAAGAAGACATCTTTGGCAAAACAGATCTCTGCTTCATCGACCTTTTCGATGGTGCGCTGCGAGTCGTTGTCAAAGATTCGGATGGAATCGATGATGTCATCAAAAAATTCGATTCTAAGTGGCTTATCATAATTGACGGAATAGACATCGACGATATAGCCTCTTGAGGCAAAAGTCATCGGCGTCTCAACGTGGCTGGTCTTTTCATAGCCCAAAGCGATCAGCCTTTCGATCAGCTCTTCCTTATCCAGAACATCATCTTTTCTGATGGTGATCAGTTTTTCCCTTAATTCTTCCTTTGCCGGCAGATGGCGTATCAAGCCATACGGCGAGATCAGAACGACTTTGGTCTTATCGCTCTTGATCATCCTGTACAGAGAATTGAGTCTGGCTGCCCGGTTTTCAAAAGAAGAAGCGATCTCTTCCGCCCGCAGCGATTCTTCCGGCAGATAGGTGATCAGTTCATCTTCTTCCAGGTAGGAAGACAGGATGTCTCTTAGACGGTTGGCCATATAGGCGTTTTCCTTGACCACGATCAATGGCTTTTTCCTGTTCTTCGCCGCGATGGCGATCTTTAAAGCCTCTTCGGTCAAAGAGTTGTAACTCAAAAAAGAATGAGATGTCTCATTCAGTATCGGTTCGATCTTTTCCAGTATATTTAAAAATTTCATTAATTGAATTTTGACATGACCAGATCATAGTCGTGGTCAAAGGCGTAGATCAGGGCATCTGCCCCCTTTTCCAGCACTTCATCAAGGACCTTTTCGTCTTCCGAAGAAAAACGTCCCAGGACGTAGTCCTTAGTGTCTATCTGTTTGTCGTTGGAGATGCCGATGCGCATGCGGTTGATCTTAGAAGTACCCAACAAATCAATGATGTTGCCCATTCCCTTCTGGCCCCCGCTGGAACCCTGAGAGCGTAAACGCAGTTTGCCAAGAGGCAGATCCAGATCATCGTGAACGACGATCAGATCTTCTGTCGCCACATCATAGAAATGCATCAGGGAAGTCACCGCCTGACCGGAAAGATTCATGTAAGTCTGCGGTTTGGCGATGATGATCTTTTCGCCTTTGTGGCGATAGATTCCGTATATGGCCTTGCACTTGCTTTTATCAAGGGCCAGATCCAGCTTTTCACAAAGACGGTCAATGAGTAAAAAACCCGCGTTATGACGAGTTTTTACATATTCCATTCCGGGATTTCCTAAACCGACGATCAGCTTCATTCCTTATTTTCCGGCTGCGTCTCCTCTTGCGGCTTTTCTTCTTCCTTTTCTCTAGGCGGATACTTGTCGTAGATCTCCAGATCCTTCATATAGGTCTTGCCGATCTGGGTCGCGGCAAAAGAGTGCAGGTCTTCCTTATAGTAATCTTCCATCGGCTCGCCCGAATAAGCCAAAGTCGATGAAGCGAAACGCTTGAACAGACCGATCAGATTCTTCTCATATTCATAGCCGGCATAAGTACCGTCAAGAAGTGAAGAAAGGAATCCGACACCGGCATCTTCCTTTTCGCAAAGGGCGTTGTAGATTGCCTTGGTCAGCTGGTACTCAACTCTGTTTTCCAGTTCCGGCAGTCCGGCGATCTTTTCCTGCAGGGCGTTGAGCACGTCAAATTTAGACAGTCTTCTCGCCTTTGCCAGATCCATGTAAAGCCAGACAAAGACATCGGCGCTCATGGCAACCTGCTGTCTGGAATACTTGCCGTTTTTCAGGAAGATCGCTCTGAGATCCAGTTCGTTCAAAGTTCCGCTCAGATCCTCGTTCATATCCATCTGTTCGTACAGTTTCAAAATGCGGCCCTTATTCTTGAACTCTTCCGCTTTTTCATTTTCGATGTAAGCGTTGATGCGCTCGTAGGCAGTATCAGCGCCCTGAAGCATCTCCTTGTAACACTCGATGTATTCTTTATTGTGCCTGTAGCGGTTGATCAGTGTGAAATTACGGTACATTACATATGCCAGTAAAGCGAACATCGCTACAAAAAATATCATTTCCATACTATTCTCCCAATAATTCATTACTATTATAGCCTAAACAGCCTCAGATAATTTTCATTTAGCTGCTTTTTGAATTCTTCCTCATTCACCTGCAGTTCTTCTGCAATCTTTCTCCCGGTATAGACGACGAAGGACGGTTCGTTGCGCATGCCTCTTTTCGGCGCCGGTGTCAGATAAGGACAATCTGTCTCGATCAGCAGGCGGTCCAAAGGAACTTCATGGATCACTTCGATCGTATCCCCCGGTTTTTTCCAGGTAACCGGGCCGGCGATCGAAATATAGAAGCCCAGTTTCAGAAACTTCTTCGCCATTTCCGCGTTATCCGAGTAGCAGTGCATCACGCCTCTTGCCTGATGTCTGCTTAAGATCTCATAGGTATCTTCGATGGCATCCCGGCTGTGGATGATGACAGGCTTGTCAAGCTTCTCTGCCAGAACGACCTGATCCTCAAAGATCTTCTTCTGTCTGTCCCAGTTATCCTTGTCCCAGTAATAGTCCAAACCGATCTCACCGATCGCGGCACATTCCTTGGTCTCATAGATCTTAGCGAAGCTTTCAAAAAGTGCCTCATCAACATCATCGACATCGCCCGGATAGATCCCCAGACAGCGGGAAAAAGAGATCCTTGGATGATGGATCGTCAAGCCATAGGCATAATCCTCCAGATAAGAAGAAATGATCATCGCCCTTAAAACATCGGCAGACACCATGCGTTCCAATACTTCATCGATATCTTCACGGAAAGCCTTATCGTTAATGTGACAGTGTGAATCCAGCCAGTTCATCATTTACCCAGACAGAAGTTTCTGAACATGTGGTCGATCAGATCCTCCTGATATTCCTTTCCAAGGATCTGACACAGATAGTGATAGGCGGCATCCAGACCGGTCACCAGCACATCCGTCGTATCTGTGTCGATATGTGTTTTAACTTCTTCCAGTTCATTCAGGCACATCTTCATCAAAGCGATCTGCCTTTCGTTATTCAGAATGTCTTCATCTGCCAGAGAGATGTCATCCTTATACAGCTCATTGAGATATTCCGTCAATGAAGAGATATCCTTGTTCTTCGCACTGATCGAAATCCCGTCCATCTTTTTCAGATCGGACTTGTTGTAGACGACGATCATGTTGCGGTCCTTGTATTTTTCCATCAGCTTCTGATCTTCCTCGCTGATGTCGTTTGCGTCAAGTACCAGAAGGATGAGCTTGGCATCATCGATCGCCTGAACGGTCTTTTCAATGCCGATCTTCTCGATCGCTTCATCGGTCTCGCGGATACCGGCAGTATCGATCAGGTTCAGAGTAATGTTTTTAAGATTCACCTTGCCCTCCACCAGGTCCCTGGTGGTCCCGGCAATATCGGTGACGATCGCCTTGTCTTTTTCCAGCAGGGCGTTCAGCAAGGAAGACTTGCCGACATTGGGCTTGCCGATAATGACCGTATCCAGTCCGTCCTTGACGACGCGGAAACGTTCCGCCTTATCGATCATCTGCTTTGCGCTCTCGATCCAGTTTAAGACATGAGGCTTGATCACCTCGTTGGTCATTTCCACTTCATCTTCGTATTCCGGATAATCGATATTGACTTCGATCATCGCGATCACGTCTTTCATCTGTTTCATCAAAGGATCCAGAAGACGCTCGATCGAACCGTTGACGCCGCGGATCGCACTCTTGGCCTGGATCATGCTTTGAGCCTTGATCAGGTCATTGATGGAATCAGCTTCCGAAAGATCGATGCGGCCGTTGAGATAGGCACGCTTGGTAAATTCACCGGCTTCCGCCAGACGGCAGCCGTTTTTTAAAAGGAGATTGAGGATGAGCCTGGTGACATAGATGCCGCCATGGCAGTTGATCTCCACCATGTCTTCCAGCGTATAGGACTTTCCCGCCGCAAAAAAGGAGATGAGTACCTCATCAATGATCTCTCCTTCATCTTTGATGTGCGAGTAGACGATGGTATTGGGCTTGATGGTCTTAACATCCGAGATCTTTCTGATGATCTCAAAGCTTTCATCCCCGGACATCCTCACGATGGAGATGGCCCCTTCCTTCAGTGCCGTCGATATCGCACAGATCGTATCATTCAACATACACTTCCATTTTACTTCAAAAACTGCTTTTCCCTAAATCATTCTTCACCTGCGTGGTTTTATGGATCAAACGTTTGAAAGGCACCGTTTTTTCATCCAAAAGACTTTGATCTGCCTGCAAGTAGACCTGTTTTTCTTGAAAAAGGTCTACCCGCATTTTAAAATGAAAGTAGAAAAACATTATTCTATCATAATATACTAGGAGGAAAAGTATGGGTAAGTATGTTATCAAGGTCACTGCTTCAGGCAAGTACCACTTCAATCTTCTCGCCGGCAATGGCGAACCAATTCTTTCATCTCAAATGTATGCTGCCAGAAAAGGCGCTGTCAAAGGTATCAGAAGCGTTATGAAGAACGCTCCGGAAGCTCCGGTTGTCGATCTGACTGCAAAGAATGTCGTTCCTGCCAAGAACCCGAAATTCGAGATCTACGAAGGCAAGGATGGCAAGTGCTACTTCAGGCTGATTGCTGCCAACGCAAAAGCAATCGGCAGGTCCGAAGGCTACAATACCATGGCTGCCTGCAAGAACGGCATCAAATCCGTCAAGAAGAATGCCGAATCCGAAATCGAAAAGGCTGCGAAGAAACCTGCTAAATAGTTTCAGCGATTCATAATCAAACAAGAAAAACCACTCCCCATACAGGGAGTGGTTTTCATTACCACATTGTAATCAGTAATTATGCAAGGATCCTTGCGATCAGACCTTCGATAATGCCGAACAGCGAGAAGTCCTGGCCGCCATAGACAAGCATCCAAGGCTGGATGGTGTTGTTGAAGAAGTAAGCACCAAAGCCAACCAGTAAGACCATGATGACACCGTTGAGTGCGCAGGCGATGATCGTACCTCTGACGCCGCCCTTGGCATTGGCGATGATTGCAGCACAGCCGTTCTCGAAGAAGCAGGTGAAGATCAAAGGAATGATGACCGTCGGGAACATGCCTCTGGTCAACAAGATGGTGATCGTTGAAGTAATGACAGCAACGATGAAGCCGATCAGTAAGGAATTCGGACCATAACCGAAGATGACCGGGCAGTCCAAAGCAGGAATAGCACCCGGAACCAGTTTTTCGGCAACACCCTTGAAAGCCGGAACGATCTCGGCGATCAGCATACGAACGCCCTGCAGCATAACGGTAACACCGACACCGAAGTAAACAGAATGCGTGAACCAGTATGAGAAGAAGCTGCCTCCATAGCCGAAGACTTCAGCCGGTGAAAGGCCGTTTGCGGATACGATGAAGTACATGATGATGTAGACGATGGAAATCGCGATAGAACCGGTGATGGAGACTTCTCTTAAGAAACCTAAGGATTTCGGAAGTTTGAAGTCTTCACAGCTCTTGGACTTGTCACCGACCAGGCCGGCAACAAAGCCGCCGATAACGGACAGAGTCGTAGTCGGGTGACCGATCGTGAAATCATCTTTTCCGGTAACTTCCTTGACTAACGGACGCATCAGGTTTGGTGCAACGATCATGTATAAAGCAGTGAATACAGCTGCTAAACCGATCAGTTTGCCGCCTGTCAGACCGGCGTCAACACCGGCAGCGATGAAGACGTATGGGAACCAGTACAGCATATGTCCGGTGAGGAATACGGATTTCCATGGCGTGAAACGGGCAACCAGCAGGTTGATCGCGAAAGCCAGGATCATGACGATACCGATCTGGGTACCGTACTGTCCGCCGATATCGATCGAAGCCGGAGCAGATGCACTACCAGGCATCAGAGTATTAAAGGCAGTGATGATACCATCGATCGAATTGCCTGTAATAAGTCCGGTACCGGTATTCAGTACGAAGAAACCGATTGCGGTCATCAGAGTGCCTCTGACGACTTCAGAAACAGATTTCTTCTGCAGGATCAGGCCGACCATTGCGACTAAGGCAAGGAAGATTGCGCCCTGACCAAAGATTTCATTGATGATAAAGTTGAGAATTGCCATAAGTAGCCTCCTTTTTTTAACTTATTATTCTCCCCTGATACTATTTCTGTTCATTCATATAAGCCAAAACCTTTTCTTCAACTTCCGAAGAGTCCATAAAGTTTTCGATGATGACCACCGGAACAGTGGCACGGTCCTCGATCCTTTCTGCCAGCTCTCTGGAAATGAAGATGACATCACACGGATTGGACAGGCAGGTGCCGACATCTCCGCAGAATGTGTCCGCTTCAATATTGTGCTTGTGCAGAATATCGTCGATCGCCATTCTTAACATGAGGGACGAACCGCAGCCAAATCCGCAGACACATTGAATTTTGGGTACCATTATCTCTGATCCTCCTTTCCTTTATTGATCAGATCATAGAGATCTGTATCCGTTTCACATTTCGCCAGAAGATCGATCATATCCTTTTCCATCAGCTTTGTGGCGATCTTCTGCAGTTTTTCAATATGTGCTTCCCTGTCTTTGCAGGCAAGGCACATCACGACCCAGACCGGATCGTTGCCGGAACCAAAATTGACCGGATCTTTCAGATTGATCATAGAGATCGAGGTATTTTTCACTTCTTCGCAAGGTGCAGCATGCGCCAGGGCGAAACCCTTGGCAATGACCATATAAGGTCCCAGGGTTCTGACGCTGTCGATCATATGATCGATATAGCCCTCTTCAATATCGCCGCTGTCGATTAAAAGCTGTCCGGCTTTGCGGATCGCATCTTGCCAGTCATCTGCCTGGATCTTTGCGGCAATCTTGTTTTTTTCTACCAGCATTTCCATTTAAAATAGACCTCTTCAAAAAAACAGACCAACAATTTTCTATGATTCCAAAAACTATTTCTATATTTATTGTAGTCAATTTCCGGTGCCCCTACAAGAGGATTGCCGCAAAACCGGTGCCTGTTTTTATGCAAATTTTTTTTAAATTCAAATTGCCCAAAAGAAAAAAGGCAGTCCGGAACGTTTCTTCCTTTCTGCCTTTCGCTGCTTATTTCTTGCCGGAGAATTTGTTTTCGCTCAGATTGAAGTCGATTCTTTCCAGGACATTCATCTGGGCATCCGGATTGTTCAGCAGTCTCTTGGACTGATTCAGGATCGCATCCTCCACCAGGTTTCTGGCCAGACGGCCGTTGCCGGAGTTTGGATCGTTGCGGCTTTGGATCAGTGTGAAGTAATCCTGCAGCGGACGCAAAGCATCTTCGGCGATGACATAGTCCTTGCCCTTGGCAATCGACTTGGCGATCAGCATCAGTTCCTCACCGGTGTAATCCGAGAATTCGATGATATTGGCAAATCTGGATTTCAAACCGCTGTTTGCCTCCAGGAAGTCCTTCATTTCCTTGGTGTAACCGGCCAGGATGACGATCAGGTCATCGCGATGGTCTTCCATCGCCTTGACTAAGGTATCGATCGCTTCCAGACCGAAGGAATCATCCTTGCCTCTGTATAAGGAGTAGGCCTCATCGATGAACAGAACACCGCCTAAAGCCGATTGAATGACCGACATGGTTAACGGTGCGGTATGACCGACATACTTGCCGACCAGATCCGCTCTGGTGACTTCGACCAGCTGTCCCTGTTTCAGGATGCCGACAGCCTTCATCATACGGGAAACCAGTCTGGCGATCGTCGTCTTACCGGTACCCGGATTGCCTGTGAAGATCATGTGCTTGGAGATCTCATTGGTCTTGAGGCCTTTCTGCTTTCTGATCTGGTTGATCTTGATCAGGTTTTCCAGAGAAAGCAGATAATTCTTGACATCTTCCAGACCGACGATCTCATCAAGTTCCTTCTGGATCTCTTCTCTTTCGGCTTTGGAATCATCGATGATATCCAGATCCAGAGAGATCTCATTGAAGGTCGCTTTGATCGTATCTTCATAGCTGATCCTGACCTGCTGGCATTCGTCATGTTTCAAAGCAATATCGACCATCTCGTTGTAGATCTTCTTGACGCTCGGCGAGATCGAATCGATACCGTCGTTTGGTTCATAGATCGAACGGAGATATTCGTTGATCGAAGGATCGACTTCCAGTTTGATCTCCAGCTGATTGGCACATCTGGTAACCAGGGAATCGATCAGCTGGCCGATGATCTTGACCAGGGATTCTTCGTCCAGTTTTTGTGTCTGGACCTTGTCGGTAATCTTTTCGATGAAAGACTTGCCGAAGATATCCATCAGCTTGGTCGGGTTCTTTTCCGAAACAAAGACCAGGATCTTGTCGTTGCCGTTGAGACGGTCGATGATGTCCCCGGACAATGTGTTGGTTGCTTCCACCAGCTGATTATTCTTTAAGGTATAGCGCTTGTTTAAGACGCAGTTGCCTTCCATGACCAGTTCCGCCAGCATTCTGTTGAAGATCGGCGAAGCTTCTTCGAAGTTCTCGACCAGAATGATCGGATTCTTGCCGGACAAGGCAACATAGATGTCCTGCAGGAAGAGAACTTCCTGCGATGAGGACTGGTATCTGGACATATCCAGCTCAATGACTTCGTTGGATACCGTCAGGCCATACTTCTTGAGCAGATTGCCCATCGTATAGACCATCTGGTGTCTGCCGGTACCGTTGCTGCCGTAAAGGATGATCGAATTGCGGATCTTCTTAGGATCGGAGCCGACGACGTAAGGTCTGCGGAAAGCCGTAGTAAAAGTCTTGCAGGCCTCATCTTCGCCGATGATCGTCTCGGAAAGATCCTTATAGATGTTCTCAAAGACTTCCTTGGAAGCCTTGCCTAAAACGACCGTCTCCGGCGTCTCGATGGAGATGTTGAAGTCGCGTTCGATGTCCGTTTTCAGCTTCTTCAGATCTTCATCCGAATAATTGAACTTCTTGGTCATCTCTTCGATATCCTTCTGGTTCTGCAGAAGGATCTTGTTGAGTTCGCTTTCGGTATCCTTCAGGATATCGACGGAATCGTTGTAGATATTTGAAAAACTGCTTCTCTTTTTAGAGAAGAGTTCTTCCATCATTTTTTCTTTTTCTTCGTGTCTTGACATATTTACATCCGGTCGATTATTTCTTTATTGATCCTGGACATCAGCAGCTCTTTTGACCTCTTCAAGGCCTTGAGGACATATGCCAGTCCGTCATAGTAACCCTTCTCATAGACGCCGTTGGAGTTGAAACGGTTGATCTCATCGTTGACTCTCGCTTCAATGACATAGAGGTCTTTGGAATTCTGATAGGCGTCACCATAATACTTTTCCAAGGCATCCTTATGCCCTTCCACATAGGCGTTGACATTCGTCGTTCCATAGTAAACATGTTCGACAATGGCCTTGAAGCATTCAAATCTGGTCTGGTACTGACCGATCTTGTCAGGGATGCGCGGTCTTGAGATCGCCGCCGGATCGGCAACGCTGGTATACTCGTGGGCTTTGACTTCCTCGATCTTGATTTCCTCATTCTTCACAGAATCCAAATTAGAGAAAATGTCGTCGATGTCCATCTTTTTCTGCTTTTCGACCTGCTCGACCAGCTTGAACATATCAATCTTCTTTTCAGACATTATTTGTTCTCCTTGAACGGCTGTTCAACTAATCCGTCCTGTTTCAGCAATGACTGCAGTGTATTGATATCTGCATTCAGATTCATATAGTCACTCTCATGGAGCGAATTGTAGATCGTCTTGAGTGCTTCGTTGATCAGCTTGATCGTCTTGACGAGCTGTGTCTCACACTTCTTGAACTCGTCACCCTTGATCGCTGAATCGGAAAGGCGCTTGTAGTTTTCCAGAATACCTGTCAGGATCGGCAGATAGTACTGATAGAGCTTGTTGAGCTTAGGATCGACCGTACCGTCTTCACGGTCAACCAGATCGATCTGCTTGAGCAGTTCGCAGGTCTGGTATAAACCGTTGGTGACTTCCTCGTTGGAAAGGTTGGAGTTGAGTTCATTGATCTGATCGATGAACATCTCGGCATCCGAGAACTTCTCCTTCTTCTTTTCCGCCTGCGGTTTCTTCTTTTCTTCCTCTTCCTGCTTCTTTACGCTGCCGCCCTGTCTGGCCAGTTCAGCCAAAGCAGAAATGACCTTATTGTAGGCTTCCGGATAATAGGCGCGGAAATCCTTCAGCTGACAGATCTTTTCACCCTTATAGGAGATGTAGAGATTGTCGACTGTCGTATATTTACCGCTCTGGGCAGAAATCGAAACATCATCAAAAAGGATCAGGGATACATTGTTCCTGAAGTATTCGGATAGTACTTTATCAATCTGGGCGTTTCTGGAATTCTTTACATAACTGGAGGACTTGTCTCTGTAGACATTGGAGCTTCTGCGGTACGATGTTCTTCGTCTGTCATCTTCACCAAAAAGGAACCTGACAAACTTGAACAGCGCGTAGAACACAAACGCTGTCACGATGCCCGGAATGACCAGTCCGAATATGATCAAACCGCCGCTCTCAAAGAACATGTCCAGTAAAGTCATCATGATGATGAATCCAAAAATACCTATTCCGCCTCTTCTTCTCATAATACAATAATTATAGCATTTATATCATTGGCAAAGGAGTGCTAATTTTCTTTAAAACTTGGTATTGTTTTTACGTTTTTTTATATAATAGATTTAAAGGAGGTATTCTGATATGACAAAATTTGAGGATACTGTAAAAGAAATGGAATCTCAGGTTGAAGAACTTGAAAATGATCTCGCTGATAAATCCGATCAGTTAGATGACGCCGCAAAAGAAAAAGCTAAAGCTCTTGTTGAAAAGACGGAGGAAGCTATTAAGTCTTCTATAGAGAAGGTCAGAAGCATTATCAATGATGTTCAGGAAGATGACAAACTCGATGAATTCCTTGATAAGGTAAAGGCAAAATCAATGGAAGCTGTTGATTTCACCAAGGAAAAAGTCAATGAACTCACCCAGAAAGCAAACAAGGACAACAGACTTGACAAGCTCGGTGAAGACATCATGGCTGAATTCGACAAGCTGAAAGAATCCGATGCATACAAGAAGACAGCCGACTTCTTAAGCGATATCTCCGCTAAGGTTACGGATTACTTCAACAAGCCGGAAGTCAAGGAAGCCATCAACAAGGCAAAGACCACGACGATCAAAGTCGCTGAAAAGGGTGTTGAAAATCTTAAGAAAGCCTTAGAGCCGAAAGAAGAAGCACCAGAAGCACCAGCAGCTCCGGAAGCTCCGGTTGAGTGCCCTGTCGAAGAAGAACCTAAAGAATAATAGAAGATTCCATGAGAAAAGCCCGATCTGAGAAAGACCGGGCTTTTTTTATGTTTTTAAAGATTGATCAGTTTCTGATAGACGGCTTCCGGATCGACCTTCTTGCCATCGATATAGCGTTCATGAATGTTTCTTTCATCGCCAATGTAGCAGAAACGCTCCAAAGCATCCTGCAAGGATGTCGCATATTCCTCATCCAGCATGTTGTCGATGACCAGGGCATTAAAACGATAACCCTTCTCGAGTTTGCCGACCCGATCAAAGATCGAACCACCAGTCACTGTTGCCATGTAGAAGGCATTGGCCAGTTTAATCCGCTTATAATCTTCCTCGTAGAACTCCTTCATCTTGGAGATCTGGGCAGCTCTGGCCACCTGACGATAGATGCCTAAGAAATGACCGCCGCCCACATCGGACCCCAAGGCGATCTTCAGGCCTTTTTCATGCATGACCGAAGCCGGCATGATTCCGGCCGTGATATTGGACGTTGCATCAGGGCAGTGCACGGAAATGCCATCGTATTTTTTTAGGATCCTTTCTTCGACTTCACTCGGGAAAATGACGTGGGCAAAGATCTTGGGACCCTTGCCTTGCAAAAGACCGCAGCTTTCATAGATCTGGCCATCCGAGCCAAACTCCGGATAAAGTTCCTTTGCCCAGGCGGCTTCCGCCTTGGATTCCACCAGGTGGGTCTGTACACCCAGATCATACTTCTTAGCCAGTTCACCCAAACCTTCCATCAGTCTTCTGGAACAGGTTGGCGCAAAACGCGGCGTCAGGATCGGCTTCACCTTTTCGCTGTACCGGTGTTCTACGATAAAACGTTCCGTTTTGGCTAAGGAAGCATCCGTATCATCGACATAGTAGTCCGGCGAATTCTGGTCCATATTGACCAGACCCGTATAGGCATAGAGGCCTGCCTCATTTAACATTTTGAATAAAATATCGCAGGCATCATAGTGAAGCGTCGTAAATAAGGACAGATGGAAACTGCCCTGCCTCAGGAATTCCCTCACCAGTCTGGCGTAGACACTTCTGGCATAGCCTTGATCCTTATAGTTGGATTCCTGTGGAAAGGTATAGTTGTTGAGCCAGTCAAACAGCAGGCAATCCATGCCGATACCGCGCTGGGTATATTGCGGGGCATGCATATGCAGATCACTGAAAGCCGGGATGATCAGGCGCCTGCCATAGTCGACGACTGCTTCATCTTTATACTTTTCAGGCAAGGTTTCCGAAACTTCTTCAATGAAACCGTCCTTGACCACGATATAGGCATCGGGAAGGACCTTTAATTCCTCATAGGAGGCGGAAGAGATGATGTTGCCTTTGTAGATACAGACCATAGGGTGAGTCTCCTTTTTACTCAATTATACAGAAAAGAGAGGAAAATCCTCTCTCATTTTAAATCATAACTGATTCAGTTTGCCGTCCTTCAATAAAACTCTCTGGTCGGACATCGCCGAGACGGTATCGGAGTGGGTAACCACGATGATCGTCTTGCCGAATTCATGGGACAGTTCCTTAAAGATGGAAATGATCTCCTTTTCCGTAGCCGTATCCAGGTTACCGGTCGGCTCATCGGCGAAGATCAGATCGACATTGCTGGCGAGGGATCTGGCGATCGCCACACGCTGCTGCTCACCACCGGAGAGCTGGCCTACCATTCGATCCGCCTTGGAAGAGACAATACCGAAACGTTCCAGCAGATTATAGGCGACATTCTTCCTGTCTTTCGGCAGCTTGTTGTCCGTCTCCGACATTGCCAGTAAGACATTTTCCACTGCCGTCAGATAGGAGATCAGATTGTACTGCTGAAAGACGATGGAGATCTCGTTTCTTCTGTATTTGTGAAGACCGATCTCCTTGATGTTTTTGTCTTTGAAATAGATCTCGCCGCTGTTTGGCGTATCCAATCCGGCAATGATCGAAAGAAGGGTCGTCTTGCCCGAACCGGAAGGACCCAGGATCGTATAGAAACGTCCCTGTTCGAAACTGTAGGAAAGATCTTTCAGGATCTGTCTTTCGTATCCGCCGTCGATATAAGAATAATTGATATTTTCAAGTCGTAATATATCTGACATAAGCCTCTCCTAGTTCGTATTCATCAGGATCTTCTTCGGATTGTAGCGCATGATCATGAAAGACGGGATAATGACCGAGATCATAACGATGCCAAGACCCAATACAAAGATCTCCGCAATGATCAAAGGTGAGATCTTCACTTCATATTCCGAAATCAGATCGTCCAAAGAGATCTCCGTCGTGTAATCCGTATTCCACGGATCCAGATAATTGCCGGTAAAGATTTCCTCTTCCTCGCTGACGTCACTGGATGCGATCTGTGCTTCCAGGACCGTATTGCCGATCCGCTTGGCGATCAAAGAACCGGAAATGACCGATAAGGTAAATCCAAGCACCGCAACGATCGCCAGCTCAATGAAGAACTGCAGGATAACTTTTAATTTCGAAGCACCGATCGATAAAAGAACACCGATCTCATACTCTCTGGTCTTCAGCGTCAAAGCGGTGACCAGGGAAATGATGACGATCGCATTGATGACCACCAGCCAGACGATGAAGTTGGCATACATGCTCAAAGTATCCAGCGGTTTGGCCAGACGCTTGAATTCTTCGTTGTTGGCATCCAGAGAAGTAAACTGTGACAGTGACTTCTGATAGTCTTCGACAAAGTCTTCGACATTCAAAGGGTCATCCAGCAGCAGTGTGACATTCTCGATGGCCATATTCCGTTCCATGTTTTCCATGCTCGGACGGTTGTCCGGATTGGCGTAGAATTCATCATCCGGATTCTGCGAGGCATAGTAATCAAAGTTTTTCTGGTTGATCGGCATCTGCGCCGCATAGACCGACGTGGAAGGCATGAAAATCATGTTGTCAGGATTCTCATACGGAGAGGCATAGTCGTAATTGGACATGTCCGGCGTTAAAGGTGAATTGTGGGCGAAGATACCGATGATCTCGAAATCCGCATTGAGGTCTTCCTCAGTGATGCCGCTTCTTTTCTGATAATTGTTAAGAAAACCGGTTGCCAGATGAAGAATATCACCCACACCCAATCCATTGGTCTGAGCCAGGTTCTCCGAGATCAGACAGACGAAATCCGCCTCATCGATCTCCTTCTGATTATAGAAACGACCGGAAGTGATCCGATAATCACCGTCTTCAAATTCGATCATGCCCGGATACATATTGGACTTGATGAAGAAGACTGGCTCCTTATAAGTTTCACAGATCATCGCACCCGTATCATCATAATAACAGGTCTGACCGCTGTTTTCTTCCATACCCTGTTCACGGCTGTTGTTCAGATGAACAAAATCGACGGAATTCTCGGAATCGGTATACCACATGTTGTTGGAGATCGAGTTGGCCATCCTTACGCGGGGATCCGCCAGGAATTCAGCCACATCGGCGACCTTGACACGCGGATAATTGCGGTAAAAATCTTCGATCTCATCCTGGTCGGTCAGCGTCTCCACATACTGATAGACCTTATTGTAGTCAACGGCATAGGTCACGACCGCCCGCATCTTCTGGCGGGTCAGAGTCTTGGCGGACTCCGAAGCAGAGGAAACGCCCAGACCGATAATGACCAGGTTGCCGATCAGAAAGAATGTCAGCGTCAGAAGGATCGACTTTGACGGTCTTCTTGTGACATTCTTGAAAGCTCTATTGATAAAATTCATAGTTTCTCCCTAGTTTTTATAGGCATCATCGTTGATCGTGATGTAGACGGTGATGTCCTCCGGCAGATACGTACCGGCTTTGATCGGCTTGTCATCCCAGCGTCTGACTGAGATCATGTCGCCGTTGTTCTTGCCCTCCTGGAAGGCATAGACCACTTCATAGGTAATTTTAAACTTGTCGCAAAGCGCCCTTGCCTCTTCTTCAAGCAGATTGCAGTTCGCGAAATCATACCAGGTAAGCGGCGTGATGCCGTCTTTTCTGAACAGATCTTTCGGATCTTCAAGAAGGATGTTTCTTCCTCTGGAGATATAGACATTCAAAGTACCACCGACATAGACGCCGTTGTCATGACGGACGATGCAGTTGACCGGCACATCGTCGGAAAATTCCTTGATCCGGTTGACCGAGATATCGGCACCCAGTTCATTCTGCTTGTCTTTCCAGTCATGCAGGCCGCCGGTCGCATGGTATTCCTGACCGACAAAGCTCTGCGGCAGATCGACGATATTGCCAAGGGACATCGTCAGTTCGACGACGTTGGTCGGATCGATCAAAGCACCCACACCCAAAGACTGGCTAAGTACGGTGTCTTTCGTCGAAGAGGAATAAAGTTCCTTGCTCATATCCAGATAGACCGTCGGGTTCTTGCGGCTCCAGGCTTCGACCTGTTTCTTGGACCAGCCGACCATATCCGGCATGAAAACAGCCTTGCCAAGGGAAACGACAACGGTGATCGTATCGCCTTCCTTGATCGTCTTGCCGGAAGCGATCGATTGAGAAATAACGTAGTCCTGTTCAATCGTATCGGAATACTGTTCGACCTTGTTCAGGTTGACTTTCTTCTGTTTTGCCCAGGCTTCGATGGTCGCGAAAGGTTTCTTTTCAAAGTCTTCGACCGATACCTTGCCAGCCGGAGCCGGACCTTTGGAGACATTGATCTTCAATGTGCAGCCTCTGGTAAAGGTATCTGCTTCACAGCCCGAGAAGGAATAATCGATGACTTCATTTTCTGCCACTTCATCGTTGTATGCCGTGACAGTCTTGGTCTTAAGGAGTTTGTTGGAAGTGATCCAGGCCTGAATATCGTCCTTGGTCATCGAATTCAGATCAGGGACGGAGATGGACTCGTCCGGATCAGGGCCCAGTGAAAGCGTGAAGTTGAGTTTTACGTTGTTCTTGACTTTTCTTCCGGCAGGAACACTCTGTTTTAAGATCGTGCCCTCGGTTGAATCGAAATCGTAGGTATCATCAAAAATGACACCGCTGGTCTCAATGCCCTGCTGCTTGACCCAGGCCGCAACATCCGTCCTGGTCTTGCCGACAAAGTCAGGCATTTCGATCTTCGGAGCAAAGAACAGGAAATAAGCGCCGATCGCCAGTGCCAATAATACAGCTGCCGCTATAAGCAGTGCTTTGACATTGATCGGTTTTCTTTCCCTTTGTACCGGTACTCTTTCTTCTTCTTTAAAACTGGCCGGCTTTCCGCTGTCGGAAAACTGATCCAGAAAGTTTTTATCATCAGGCATGATCTCCCAACCTCCTTAGTCCAATCTATTTCATTATATGCCAATTCGCCGCCTAATCTTCTTAAATATCTGCTAAGAATTCCTTAAGCTTTGGTCACAGCCAATTATTGATATGTATTGATCAGGGTGAGCTTGCCGTCGGCATTCAGACGATACTCGCCTTTTTCGCTTGCCAATACGATGTTCACGCAAGGATCTTGCGCCAGTTTCAGCATGTCTTCAAACGAGATCGCGTCATCCATCTGGTAATTATAGTAATTGTATTCACCATAGGCATTAATGACGAGGTTGGTGCCTTTGTTGTTGTGATAATCATTCTCATAGAAATCATCGATCGCCTTTTTGCGGCATACATCAATGATATCCGCTGTCGTCTCAGTCATTATTTTGCGCGGCACCATCTCATCATTGTTGATGTTGATCGACACATTCAGCCATTGCGGCCGTTCTTTGCTTTCTTCCTCAAGCAGATCGGCGATCTTCGGATCCGGGATTTCATACCACACATCGAAATGACACTGATCTTTGCCGCCCGCCTTGACATAGTGATCGCCCAATCCGAAGCCTCGGGTATTTCTTGCCCCATAGGCAAACAGTAAGGAGACGACCATCATTGCCAGGAAAAAGGCCGGCAGCTTGTAGTTGAAGTAGAATTTGCGCCGATACACGAAATATGCCGCAATATAGACCGCAAACAGCAGCAGATACAGCACGAAGTAGTTTCTGAAGAAACTGCCCAGTGTCTTATAATGCAGGCTGAACAGGGTCGCGATCATAAAGAGTGAGACCGTCAGATACAGATTGATTACCAGCGGATAGGAGAAGAAACTGTTCGAACACTGATTGGCTCTTTCCGCTTTGCGAAGCACATAGGAACGATGTAAAAGCCAGGCAGATAATAATTCAAACCCAATCAGACCGACTATAAATATAAAATCAGTCTTTTCATTGCCGGCAATTGCCGTAAGCAGTTCTCCCGCCATGTAGAGCGGCGAAAAGAGACTGACCAAAGTGAGATTCGCATACCTGTTGCCCGCCACAAAAGAATAGGCAAAACTGTTCAATACGGAAGCGATGGAAAGCGGCAAGGCCGTATACGCACCCATCATGATGACGCCGTCAACGATATCATTGCCGATCAGATACAGAGCAGAATGATACATCACCAGCACTAACGCAGCCAAAGCCATTATCAACAGGGCAAAAGCGGTGTTGAAAGGTCCGTCCCATCGGTACGCAAAGGCCAGGATCCCTATGGCAATGCCCGCATAGACGATCAGGAAACAGAAGAGAATGGATGTAGCCAGGATCCTCTTTCTGTCGACCGGCAGGGCAAAATAAGAATCGACCGCCCTCTTGTCATGGACGTGGTAGAAGACGATGATCGGCAGGATAAAGGAAAACAGTACTGCAAGAAAGCCTTGCAGGAGCAGATCCAGGCCTTTGATCGTGTTGCCGATCGCATTAAAGGCAAAGAGGAAAAAGACCAGAATCAGCAGATAGCGGTTGGAAGTGAGCAGATATTTAAAGTATTCCTTGGAAAACATCATTTGCTTCCTCCTTCGTGTTCATAAATAAAGAGCTCTTCAAAATTGACCGGCAGAGTATCAAGAATGAGCGGATCAAGTTTTTGCAGTTTGTCTTCGATCTGCTGTCTGTCGCCGCGTATGACAAAGGAATAGACAGAGCCTTCTTTCCGTGAATAAAGAATGTCGAATGCATCAAATGCCGATTCATCGATTGGCGAAGCAAATGCCAGCTGGTATTTATTGAGATTGGCCTTGGATTCCAGAAGATCGCCATAAGAAGCGATCCTGCCGTTTTCCAGAATGCCATAGGAATCGCAGATATCCTCAAGTTCCTTCAGGTTGTGGGAGGAGATGACGATGGTCGCTTTCTGTTCTTCGATCAGCTCATACAGCATCCTTTTGAGATCGTGACGTACGATCGGATCGAGTCCATCAAACGCCTCATCCAGCAATAAGAGCTTCGGGGCGATCGACAAGGCGAACAGAAGCGAAGCCTGCCGCTTCATTCCCTTGGAAAAGGAAGAGATCGGCTTGGTATCATCGAGATGAAACAAGTTCAGCACCTCATTATATGTCTTCATATCGACATCATAGAAAGAAGAATAAAACTCCTTCATTGTCCTGATATTGGCGGCGATCGGATAATACGGCTCGTCGCTGACAAAGAAAATGTCCCTGCGGACCGCAGGATTTTTAAAGGTATCTTCCCCGTTGAACAGGACCGATCCATGATCGGCCTCATAGATGCCGACAATGCACCTTAAAAGAGTCGACTTGCCTGCGCCGTTGACACCGACCAGGCCGAAGATCGAACCCTCGTTTAAGACAAGATCCAATCCCTCCAATACTTTTTTATCTTTAAAAGCCTTATACAGACCCTCTATCTTCAGCATGTTTCCTCCTTATACAGCTCTTCCAGCAAAGCAATCACCTCATCCTTTGCAAAACCCTCCTGTTTGAGGGTATTCAGAATCGCCAAGGCATCCGCCTTCTTCTTTTCTTCTGCCAGATCGTGCTTGCCGGCCACAAAGACACCCTTCTTGTTCAGAGTATAGATGTAGCCGTTTTTCTCCAGTTCCTGATAGGCCTTCATCACCGTATTGGGATTGATGCCCAGTTCCAGTGCCAGGCTTCTGACCGAAGGAAGCTTGTCATCGGGTTTCAGGATACCGGCATTGATGAATTTCTCAATCTGCGAACGGATCTGTTCATAGATCGATTCTTTCCCCTGCAGGTTAATTAAAAACATCAGCCACCTCCAATCTGTATTAACTGTATTAATTGTATTATCTGTATTATTCATTGTCAAACCAAAAGAAAACGGCATTCCTGCCGCCTGTCTTCTATGAAACTGATGATTAACCGAGTTTTTCGAAATCGAAATCCTGCAGTGCCTCAAACAGGGCTAAAGCTTCTTCCTTGTCCAGGGTGATGCCCTTCTGCATCTTGTCTTCTGCCCGGTTCCATTTGCGGATGTCCAGTTTCGGTCTGCCGGTACCATAGGTGATGACATTCACCTCACAGGTGTAATCACCGCTTTGTGAAAGCGTCGCAACTGCGTCATTGATTTCATATTTGAATTCTGCCATATTTCCCTCCCTAAATGATGACGATATTTTTAAAGCCTTCTTCTTCGGCTGTCTTTCTTAATTCTTCCATGTATGTCTCATCCGGTTCCTTGAAGTTTCTGTATTCCTCACGGACACCGAAGTGACGGTATTTGATCAGCTTGTAGCGGATATCCTTCTTCTTGAGATAAGGTCTTAAGATCTTGCCGACCACCCGGATCGTCGCCTTTGCATCAAGCGCCTCCGGAATGCATACCGTTCGGACCTCTTCCAGTTTATCAATGGAAGCCAGATAGTCCAGATTTTCCAGAACCTTATCGATTTTATACGAAGTCAGCCACAGATGCCTTTCTTCGTTATCTGCCTTGACATCCAGCATGACCCCATCAGACACGTCCATCAGCTCTTTATCCTTTTCAAAGTCGTAGGAACCGTTGGAATCCAAGAGTGTGGTGAGTCCATGTGCTTTGGCAATCTTGAATAAGCGCTTTACTGTTTCTGATTGTAAAGTGCACTCGCCGCCGGAAACGGTAATGCCGCGAATGAAAGGCAGATTGTCTTTGATCTTCTCCCAGATCTCATTTTCATCCATCAGCTTCACCTTTGGCGAAGCATTGTTCTCACAGGTCTTGATGCAGGTATCGCAGCCGCAGCACAGTTTTTCATCCCAAACCACTTTACCATTATGCAAAGATAAAGCCTTTACCGGACAGGTATCCACACATTTGCCGCAGTTTACACATAATGAGATCGTCTCAGGATTGTGGCAATAGCGGCAATTGAAGTTGCAGGACTGAAAGAATATCGCCGTGCGGTTGCCCGGACCGTCGACCACGCTGGAGGCAATGATCTTGTTGACCGGCGCTTTATTCATTGAAGCTCCTGACCTTCTTTTCATTCATATGCCGCTGCGGTGTCTTATCGACCACCAGAGCGACGGAATCGTTGGCGACCACTTCGCCCTTTTTCAGTTTCTCCAGTTCG
>JAEEGL010044903.1_pt1 | contig 37299 bp, 36 predicted proteins | sample 9134231 | NCBI WGS metagenome assembly JAEEGL01 (sample SAMN16246548, study PRJNA631951) | gut metagenome | biome: gut microbiome; feature: rumen; material: fiber-attached | host: Bos | place: Iran: Karaj | collected 2018-10 | reverse complement strand
CTAATGTCTGTGGCTCGGATTTCGACGGGGTGCAGGGTCTCGGCAGCCGGGATGGCGAAGTCGGCAGTACCTGTGGCGATGTCGAGCAGAGTATGAGGCTGAAAAGCCTTCAGCATTTGAATTGCCTTATGGCGCCACAGGCGGTCGATGTTCCAAGAGAGACGGTGGTTCAGGGTGTCGTAGGTGGGAGCAATGTTGTCAAACATTTGCTCCACCTGTTTTCCCTTTTCACCTGAATTATAGGGTTTTATGCTCTCTTGTCCGTACATGTCACGATGCTTGAATTCGATATGCCATCCATGAAACGAGGCTGGTGCCTACTTCATGATTTTCAGATAGTCGCTGACGTTCTGCTCGATACGCTTGGCGAGGTTGTCGCTATCAGCAGCTTTCTCGAAACGCTCACCGGTGATATGCTCAAAGAGTTCGATGTAGCGTTCGGAAACGCTTGCAGCATACTCGTCGGTAATCTCAGGCATCACTTGTCCGGGCTCGTTCATGAAGTTGTGCTCCATGAGCCATTGGCGTACGAACTCCTTAGAGAGCTGTCGCTGCGGTTCGCCGGCAGCCAGCTTGTCCTCGTAGCCCTCGGCATAGAAATAGCGTGAGGAGTCGGGGGTATGGATTTCGTCGATGAGGTAGACCTTACCGTCGCGCTTTCCGAACTCGTATTTGGTGTCGACCAGGATGAGTCCCTGTTTCTCGGCAATCATCTGTCCGCGGGCGAAAAGCCGGCGGGTGTAGTCCTCCATCACCTTGTAGTCTTCCTCGGAGACGATGCCCTGGGCGATGATTTCCTCGCGCGAGATGTTCATGTTGTGACCCTCGTCAGCTTTGGTGGTGGGAGTGATGATAGGTTCAGGGAAACGCTCGTTCTCCTTCATGCCGTCGGGCAGCTTGACGCCGCAGAGCTCGCGGCAGCCGTTCTTGTATTCGCGCCAGGCAGTACCTGTGAGAATGGAACGGATAATCATCTCGACGCGGAATCCCTCGCACTTCAGGCCGATGGTGACCATCGGATCGGGCGTGGCCAGCTTCCAGTTGGGACAGATGTCGCTGGTGGCATCGAGGAACTTGGCGGCAATCTGGTTGAGAACCTGTCCCTTGTAGGGTATACCCTTGGGCAGGATGACGTCGAAGGCAGAGATGCGGTCGGTGGCAACCATGACCATCAGGTCGTCGTTGATGTTGTACACGTCGCGTACCTTTCCGTGGTAAACGCTCTTTTGACCTTCAAAGTTGAAGTCGGTTCTTGTTAAAGCTTTCATTGTTGTATATTGTTTTTATGATTAACTCTCGGAAAAAGCCTCTCCCCCGGCGGGTAATGCGCCCTTGTCGAAACGCTCGTAGGCGTTGACAATGCGGGTGACCAGCTTATGGCGGACGATATCCTTGCGGTTCAGCTCGACGACACCGATACCTTCGATGTCCTTCAGTATCTTGAGTGCCTCGACGAGTCCGCTTTTCTGGCTGCGAGGCAGGTCAATCTGGGTCATGTCGCCAGTAATGATCATCTTCGTGTTCCATCCCATACGGGTCAGGAACATACGGATTTGCTGGGGCGTGGTGTTCTGGGCCTCGTCCAGGATGACAACGGCATCAGACAGCGTGCGCCCGCGCATAAAAGCCAGCGGGGCTATCTGGATGACGTGGCGCTCCATCATCTCCTGCAGCTTCATTTGCGGAAGCATGTCCTCCAGCGCATCGTAAAGCGGCTGCAGGTAGGGGTCAATCTTGTCCTTCATGTCACCGGGCAGGAATCCCAGCTTCTCGCCTGCCTCGACGGCTGGACGCGAGAGGATGATTTTCTTGGCGGTCTTCTCCTTCAGGGCGCGTACTGCCAGCGCGATGGACAAGTAGGTCTTGCCCGTACCTGCCGGTCCTACGGCGAACACCATGTCGTTGGACTCGTAGGCATCGATGAGGCGCTGCTGATTCTCGGAGCGGGCCTTGATGGCGCGTCCGGACATCGAGTAGCATACTACGCCCTCGGGCACCTCGTCTTTGGTGCGGTGACCCTTGACAATGTCCAGGATGTCCTCTTCCTTCAGAGAGTTGAACCGCACGACATGCTGCCGAAGCTTTTCGGCAGTTTCCTCAAAAGCGGCCATCTGTTCCTCGTCGCCCAGTATGCGGATGACGTTGTCGCGTGCAACAATGCGGAGTTTCGGGTAAAGCGCCCGCAGCATTTGGAGGTGCTGATTGCCTATGCCGTAAAACACCACAGGATCGATGTCCTCTAATACTATATGTTTCTCTATCACCGATGAGCTGTTATTATTCTGTTATGGTTTTGTTGTAAAATACCCCGCAAAGGTACAAAATAAAATTTATATCTGCAAATAGTTTGTGATTTTATTGTTTTTCGTACGGGTACAATCTTTTTTCTGGTGCTTAGCCGTTTTTTCTGCAACTTTGTTGGTGGTTTCGCTTCTTTTCACTACTTTTGCATTCAGAATATGAGATACAATACGAACGTAAAGGGAGAATACGAACATCTGGAGGTCAAACAGGAACAGCCGCTGCTGGAGTTTCTGCTGGAGCATGTCAAGCAGAGCCGTACCAAGGTGAAACAGATCCTGAAAGGACAGGGCATCAAGGTGAACGGCAAGACGGTGACGCAGTTTGACTACCAGCTAAAGCAGGGTATGAAGGTGGCCGTGTCGAAGACGAAACGCAACCAGCAGCCCTTCCGCAGTCGCTATGTGAAGATTGTGTACGAGGACCGTTGGCTGATTGTTGTCGAGAAGCAACCCGGTATCCTGTCGATGGCAGCAGGGCACTCGTCATTGAACGTCAAGTCTGTGCTGGACGATTATTTCAAGAAGTCGCGCCAGAACTGTACGGCCCATGTGGTCCACCGGCTGGATCGTGACACTTCAGGGCTGATGGTGTATGCGAAGGATATGGATACAGAGCAGGAGATGGAGCATAATTGGCACGAGATGGTCTACGATCGCCGTTATGTGGCTGTGCTCAGCGGTGAGATGGAGCAGGACGAAGGTACGATAGCCAACTGGCTCAAGGACAACAAGGCTTATATCACCTATTCGTCGCCCGTGGACAATGGCGGCAAGTATTCGGTGACCCATTTTCATGTCCTTGACCGCACCACGGAGCATTCGCTGGTGGAGTTCAAGTTGGAAACTGGGCGCAAGAACCAGATTCGTGTCCATGCAGCAGACATGGGGCATCCGGTGTGCGGTGACCCGAAGTACGGCAACGGCGACAATCCGTTAGACAGGCTTTGTCTGCATGCCTGGCTGTTGTGCTTCTACCATCCTGTGACGCGCCAGCCTCTGGAGTTCGAGACCCCGGTACCCTCCGCGTTCAGACACCTGTTTAAATAAGAGGTAAAATAGTAAAACTTATTGAATGATAGAAGATTATGGGAAACGACATTATTTACTATATTGCGTTGCTGGTAATGGCTATTATCGGCTTCGTAGTGGTGAAGAAGGTGGCCTCGTGCATGATAAAAAGCGTCGTCACTATCGTACTCATCATCCTGGCTGCGGCTATCTATTGGCTTTATCTCAGATAGCGTGTCGCACCGGCTCATATCAGCAAGAGTCCCAGAGCAACCATCAGGCCATAAACGAACATGTTGCGGGCAGTCTCGCCCAGGCACTCGTTGAGCGGTCGTCCGAAGTTGATGCGGCGCATCTTGAGCCAAGTGAACACATGGAGTACCAGATAGATAAAAGGCAGCACGAAAGCCAATATGTGGCCATTGAGCCAAAACACAACGCCTGTGAGACACGCTGTAATGCCCAGAAACAGATAGAGCCACTCGGCTGCATCGCTGCCGATGCGTACTACTAGTGTCATTTTTCCATCGCGTTCGTCGTTATAGCGGTCGCGGTAGTTGTTGACGATCAACAAGCCGTCAATCACCAGGCCACAGGCTACAGATGCCCAGAAAACCTGCCAAGTGGCGGTGTGCAGCTGGACATAATAGGTGCAGCAGACAGGTACGATACCGAAGAATACCAGCACCAGCACGTCGCCCATGCCGTAATAAGACAGGTGGGTGGTGTAGAGGAAACAGAATACGACGCAGACGAATCCTACGAGAATCATTTCCAGTCCTCCGTAATAGACCAGCGGTAGTCCTATGGCGCAAGCTACTACCGTTGTCGATGCTATTGCTTTCTTCATGGCTTCCAGACTGACCCATCCTTGTGTGCAGGCCCTAAGTGGTCCCAGTCGTGAGGTGGAATCGTCGTTGCCCCGGACGTAGTCAAAAAAATCGTTGATGAAGTTAGCGTCCACCTGCATAATAAACGCAAAGAGTAGGCATAAGATGACTGGTGTCCAGGAGAAAATGTCGTCACCATATTCCCGTGCGTCAACGAATGCCAATGCCAAGCCAATCATCACAGGGACGGCAGCTCCCGACAGCGTCTTGGGACGGGCTGCCAGTATCCAGGCTTTCAGAGAGTTTTTCCTGACGTCTTGTTCGTTCATGTAGTCTTCTCGGTCTTATTCGTTAATGGGGCCTCCTCGGCAAAAATGCGGTCGAAAACAGTCCTTAGTTGCTGCGGAGCGGCAATGAGTTGTCGCAGTTCCTTCAGTTTGCGCTCGTTCTCGGACCCCTGCAGCCAAAGTCGTATGTAGCCGTTGACGCTGTATTTCTCGTCCATGTGCTTGACGAAACGATGCCAATGGCCTTCAATATCCATCTCAGGATAGTTTGAAAGCCCGAACTGGATGGTTCTACGAATCACTTTCTCAGGGTCGATGTCGCGGTCGGCCTCCGCCACAATCTTTCCATAGATGCTGCGCGGAGCCCTTGATGCCGATGCCCGGTGGTCTTCCACCGCCTCCTTCATCATACGCACCTGCTCGGGTGAGAACCAGCGCTTAAGACGGGCATCTTGCTGTAATATCTTCCCGCTGGTGATGTGGTGGATGGCCCGTGGACCTGATAGTCCCAAGTCGTGGTAGGCGGCAATAGTGTAAACCATATCGAGGTCGGCTCCCGTCCTGCGTGCCAGGTCCAGGGAACGACGTATGACACGTGTGACGTGCTCCATATTGTGCGCCTTGTCGAACTGCGCATACTGGGGTAGTATCTGCGTCTCTATGAACTCTACCAGGTCAAGTGAGGGATTGTTGTTCATCATACAGCTCTGGCACTTAATACCCTTTGCCGGTGGTTTTTAGTTAAAGAAGTTCCAGGAAACACCCAAGTGGAGAGTACGGTTGTTTGTGGGATAGTGCGGCGTCAGGAACTGCATCCTGGTGCCGGAGCCAGCGTTGATGTGAGTCATAGCCACGAAGAAGCGGGCCCGTTTCAGGTGGAAGTTGGCATAGACGTCAACCCAGGGATACCCACCCAGTTCCACCACGCTTTCTTCATTCTCCTGAATGGCAAACTGGTTGATTTGCGGGAGGTAGTCAAGGGCATTGTACTTGGTGAAGTAGGTGACGCTGGCACCTATTTCCGTGCTCAGTACGCGGGCAATCTTAAACTTCAGATAGAGGTTGGAGAATATATTTAGTTTGGGTAAAGGCAGGACTTCCTGATTGCTGCTGCTCTGATACGTGATGACATTCTCCCAGTTCAGGATGCCCACGCGAAAATCTTGCATCAGTTGGGCAGTCATCAGATGGATGTTGCTGCTGGCCTGACGGATGGTACCTGTGAGTCCTTGGCGGTTGTAGTCTTCGTCGATGGAATAGCTCATTCCGAAAAAAGTGTAATTCTTTATCTCCGTGACAGCTACACGCAACCCTGTGTTGGTCTTGCGGTAGTTGAAGAGCCCTTCGATATGTGCCCGTGTCTCTTTCTCAAGCGGTATGTCCCACCAGAGGTGTTTCGAGTGGAACTTCTCATGGAAGTAACCTGGGGCCATCCGGTGGATGTAGGCTTTTGCCGCCAGCGTCACAGTATCGCCCAAAAGACGGAAGTTAAGGTCTGTATTGAAGTCTATCCAGAGCGACCCGGCATCCTTGCCCGTCACGCCCAACTCTGCCAACAGGTTGAAATGGAATGTCTGGCCCTCCGTGCGCGACAGCTGGCCTCCAATATTGAGGCAGTTGTCACTTTGCTTGCCCAGGACATATGCTGTAGAGTCTGCGTTGAACTCTGGCATCTTGTACTGACGGTTTTCGAAAGAGACAAAACCCTTCAGACCGGCTTTCATATACTTATTGAATCCTTCGAGTAGGGCCAGCGCCAGGGTATTTTTGATAGAAAAGTATTTCGTCTTGTCGTAGATTGAGTCGCCGCTATAGGTGTTCTCGTCGTTCAGGTTATAAAACGTGTCATTGTAGTAGCCCTCGGGTGTATCGTATGCCTGGTAGATGCGGTTGTGGTTGTTGATTTCCAGCGTGTGGATGATACTTGTCACAGGCACGAATTCTGTTTTCATGGTGGCATCGATGGAATCTTGTATTTCCTGGGCGCGCTTCAGACTGTCGAGCTTTGCCTGCGAGTCCACTTTTATACGCGTGGAATCTGCTATGACGGGTTTGCCCTTGACAGGCTCGTCGCCTACCACTTGTGCACCGTCGGGACGTCCTGCGGGGGACGCCGCTATCTTGTCGCCGTCTTTGCGTCCCTGCGTCAACGACGGATTTTGGTTCCTGGATTCCCGCTCTTCCTTTTCCTTTGCTGACTTCTTGGCAAATTCGCGGGCCTTGATTTCCGCGTCAGTCATCTTGACCTTGCGATAGAAACCGAGGTTATAACGATGGGACAGGAAAATCTGTTGGGCGTTGTTGCGGTTCCAGTTCTCGGACAGTACGGTAGGAATCTCGTCCTCGGTGAACTGAGACTCCTGAGCCTCCGGGTGCGTAATGTATTCGTCGTTCATGATACCGCCGTTTTCAGAGGTCTTCCGATGGTAGAATGATGTCAGCAGATGAGCTTGATACTGATCGCCGATATATGAACCGAACAGCGAGGCCCGGAAATGGGAGTTGTTCTGGTTGGCGTAGTATCCCGTGGCATAATGGTAGTCCAGATCGAACCCAAAGCCCAGCTTCTTGTTGACATTGGTGGAGAATTTTGCGTCGATATGGTCTTCGCCGTTTAGCTTGTCACCACATGACTCATAGCTAATGTGAGCAAAGGGCGACAAAGTGTTGACAAACTGGAACTGGTCTGGTTCCACCGTCGTGAAGCTGTATGGTTGGGTGAAATAGAACTGGGTCAGCTCGGGGCGGTCTATGAAGATGCGGTTGATTCGGGACGTGTAGTTGTTGCCCAGCGTGTTGTATTCCCCATAAAGTCCCGTGGCGTAAATGCTGTTCTGGTAAAGGTGCTGCAAGGTGTCAGGGACAGCAGGAATGACGTCGCCGAAATGACGGTCGACAGTCCATGTGCGCACACCGATGGGTATTTCAACATTTCCCTGTACCGTGTCACGCTTGTTGGGGTTGAAGTTGCTGTTGTTACCGTACTCGTTTCGTTGGCTGATTGTGCCGTCGGGGCTCATCTCATTGTATGTCTGAGCCTGTATGGTCAGAACCGTGCAGACGAGTAGTAAGAGTAGAGTTCGTGTTCTGTTCATCATACTTTAAACATTCGCAATGCGGCCTCTGCAAACTTGACAACCATAGAAATCAAGATGATGTAGATACCTGTCTCCTTGTGGTGGCTGAAGTAGAATACGAGACCAACGATGGCTCCCAGCATGAAGATGATGTTCAACCAGTTGCGTATGACGTCTGTGTTCATTTTAACAATGACTCAATTTTGTCAAATATATAATCCTTGCGGTCGATGGTCTTGCGACGGAACTTGCCAGTAATGGGGTAGAGCTTGGTGTTCTTCTTGTTGACAGCATCGTCATCGGTAATCCAGCCTTCAGCCTTCAGCCGCTCTGCCTTGCGCTGTTCTTCATACAAGTATTGGATATGGCTAAGCTTCAGTTCTACCTGGCCGTTCTTGCACGTGGCGTCAAGAACATAGATAAACCGCGTCTGATCCAGAGCGAGGGCAGCCTTCTTGAAGACCAGCCACTCCTCGTAGCGACCTCCAATCTCATGAGTCTTAATGTCATCGACAATCAACATGCTGTTGATCTGGTTTTTCTCGCCCGTCATTTTGGTCATATAGTCCTTTACAATATTGAAAATCTGGTCGGCAGTCTTGCCAGGAGCCTCAATGGTCTTACTGAACTCAACCTTGCCGTCCACCACGGGAACAGCACCACGCAGGTATTTAGCATTATGATTGGGCTTGTCTTTATTTACCGTCTCTTGTTCCTGTGTTTCTTCGGGTTGTTCCCATGTGTTGGCCTGAGCCCACATAGACAGGGGCATCAGACTAAGTACCATAATAAACAATTTCTTCATATCAGCTATTTTTATGATTTTCCGTGCAAAAGTACGAATAATTATCGTCAATACGGCACATACCTTGAATTTTTAATCTTTCATCTTCAATTTTTAATGTTATTTAAGTTCCAGTTCCTTTTGCAGTCTGATGATTTCATCGCGATATTGTGCTGCTTGCAGGAAGTCCAGCTTTTTGGCAGCTTCTTTCATCAGCCGGGTCGTTTCCGCGATACTCTTCTCCAACTGGGGACGTGTCATCCGTTCGATAATCGGGTCGGCGGCAAAGGCTGCGGATTCTTTCAGGTCTGTGCCGTTCATCATGGTGCGTCGCAGTTCCCTGGCATCACTAGTGTCGCCAGAGACCAGCGAGGTTGCTAATGCCTTCTTGACCTGTGTCGGGGTGATGCCGTGCTGTTCGTTGTAGTGCAGCTGTTTGGTACGGCGGCGCAGGGTTTCGTCGATGGTGAGCTGCATGGAGGCCGTAATGGTGTCGGCATACATGATGACTTTGCCGTTGACGTTGCGGGCAGCACGGCCTGCCGTCTGTGTCAGACTGCGGTGGGAGCGCAGGAACCCTTCCTTGTCGGCATTCAAAATGGCCACGAGGGAAACCTCGGGCAGGTCAAGCCCCTCGCGCAATAAGTTGACACCTACGAGTACGTCGTAGGTTCCATTACGTAGATTCTCTAATATTTTCACACGCTCCAGCGTAGTGACCTCGCTGTGGATATAGGTCGTACGTACGTCGTGGTTCAACAGGTATTCCGACAGTTCTTCTGCCATACGCTTGGTCAGCGTTGTCACCAGTACGCGTTCGTTACGGGCTATGCGCTGTTGTATTTCCTCCATCAAGTCGTCAATCTGGTTTTCGGAGGGGCGCACTTCTATTTCTGGGTCGAGCAGTCCTGTGGGACGGATAACCTGTTCCACCACCACACCTTCTGTCTCGTTGAGCTCGTAGTCGGCAGGAGTGGCAGAAACATAAATTACTTGGTTGGTCATCTGTTTGAACTCCTCGAAAGTCAGCGGGCGGTTGTCAAAGGCTGCAGGCAGCCGGAAACCGTATTCCACCAGATTCGTCTTGCGAGCCCGGTCGCCACCATACATGGCCCCGATTTGGGGGACGCTGACGTGACTTTCGTCGATGACCAACAGGTAGTCTTCTGGGAAGAAGTCAAGCAGACAGTAGGGACGCTCGCCCGCCTGACGTCCGTCAAAATAGCGTGAGTAGTTCTCGATGCCCGAACAATGTCCCAATTCTTTGATCATCTCCATGTCGTACTCCACGCGTTCCTTGATGCGCTGAGCCTTGATGCCGTCGCCCAACTCTTCAAAGAAGGCAACCTGTTTCACCAAGTCGTCCTGGATGTTGCGGATGGCAAGATTGGTCTGTTCCTGCGTGGTCATGAAGAGATTGGCAGGGTATAGCTTGTAGGCTTCAAAAGTCGCCACGCGCTGCATGGTGACGGCGTCCAGCTCCTCAATGGCGTCAATCTCATCGTCCCAGAAAGTGATGCGCAGGATGGCTTCCGAGTAGGCTAAGGCTATATCAATGGTGTCGCCCTTCACACGAAAAGTTCCCCGCTTCAGTTCTATATCGTTCCGAGTGTAAAGGGCTGCTACTAATTTCCTTAACAGCGCATTGCGGTCGAGTATCTGTCCCTGATGTACCTCAATGATATTCTCGTTCAACGCAACAGGACTCCCCATACCGTAAATGCAAGAAATAGAAGATACAACGATAACGTCTTTTCTTCCTGACATTAAGCTACTTACCGCACGCAGTCGAAGTCGGTCTATCTCTTCGTTGATGGCCAAGTCCTTTTCTATATAGGTGTCGGTAGTGGGCAGGTAGGCTTCTGGCTGATAGTAGTCATAATAGCTGACATAGTACTCTACGGCATTCTCAGGGAAGAAGCCCCTCATCTCTTCATATAGCTGGGCTGCCAGCGTCTTGTTGTGCGACAAGATAAGGGTGGGGTGGTTAATGTTGGCTATGACGTTGGCTATTGTGAAAGTTTTACCAGAGCCTGTCACACCCAACAACACCTGCGCTTTGTCGCCACGTTGAAGACCTTCGGTCAGTTCGCGGATGGCTTCCGGTTGGTCGCCCGTCGGCTTGTATTTCGACGTTAATTGGAAGTTCATAGAACGCAAAATTACGAAATAATTCCTAATTAGTTGTCGAAAATAACTAATTTTTATCAAAAACCTTTGGTTTTCGGTGGAAAATGCGTAATTTTGCACGTCAAAATCGTAAAGCGATGAACAAAAATATTATTATCACGCTCTGGATGGCTGTCTTGTTGTCGGGTTGCTCACATGAGTTTTCTACCGTCTACAAGTCACGGGACAATGCCTATAAGTATGAATATGCCAAGCAATGTTTCGCCCTTGGCAAGTTCTCGAATGCTACTACGTTGTTGCAGGAACTGGTGACTATGCAGAAGGGTAGGACGAATGCCCAGGAGTGCCTATATATGCTGGGGATGGCCCAGTATTGCAACAGGGATTTCGAAGCATCGAGTGCTACGTTCAGAAAGTATTTCCAAAGCTATCCGAAAGGCGATTTTGCTGAGCAGGCTTCATTCTATACCGGACAGTCGCTCTTCGAGAGCATGCCAGACCCTCGCCTCGATCAGTCGTCGACAATCGGTGCCATCAATGCCTATCAGAACTTCATGGATTTCTTCCCGGACTCGCAACTGCGTGAGACTGCACAAAAGCGTCTGTTCATCTTGCAAGACAACCTGATCATGAAAGAGTATCTTTCCGCAGAACTTTATTACAACCTGGGCGGCTATTTCGGCAATATCAATGCCAACACGGAGTCCAACTATGAATCGTGCATCATTACAGCACAGAATGCCTTGAAGGCTTATCCGTACACTTCGTTGCGCGAGAAGTTCTCCGTCCTTATCATGAAGTCGAAATACGAGCTGGCGCAGAACTCGAGTGAGGAAAAGCGCATCGAACGCTATCGTGAGGCCGAGGACGAATGCTATGGATTCCTGAACGAGTTTCCAGAGTCAGCAGAATGTAAGACGGCCGAGAAATATATTGCCAAGTGCAAGAAAATTACTGGCGACTGAAACAGGGAGTAGCATCATAGAAAAAAAGTAGAAAATCATAATCATATATTCAACATGGATTACAAGAAATCAAAAGCACCGGTAAACACCGTAACCCGCAACATTATGGACCTCTGTGAGGAAACTGGCAACATTTATGAGAGTGTGGCAATCATCTCGAAGCGTGCCAACCAGATTAGTGTGCAGATAAAGGAAGACCTTTCCAAGAAGCTGGCTGAGTTTGCTTCGTATAACGATTCGCTGGAAGAGGTGTTCGAGAATCGCGAACAGATAGAGATTTCACGTTACTACGAGAAGCTTCCCAAGCCATCGCTGCTGGCTACTCAGGAGTTTATTGAGGATAAAGTGTACTGGCGTGACCCCGCTCGTGAGTCACAGCAGAACAACGATGAAGAACGTGTTTCCTGATAAGTCATGATACAGCGTAAGCAAAGTATTTTCCTCCTTGTGGCGGTCATACTGGGTATGGTGTTTTTCTTGAGCTGGCATTTGTTTGTCATTCAGATGCTGGCTTCAGCCATCAGTCTATATACCATATTTATATATAAGCACCGTCCACGTCAGGCTGCACTTTGTCTGGTCAGCATATTTGTAAATCTGATCTGGTACATTGTGCTTGCCGTGTTGATTCATCAGGGACGACTCTCAGAGAATATTCCCTGGACGGCATGCCTACCCATTATTGCAGCCATCTTATGCTTCATGGCCCGCAAGGGTATCATAGCTGACGAGAAACTTGTTCGTGCAGCTGACAGAATAAGATAGATAGGCTTTTTCATAGTCGGTCAGCCAGTGCGTCGATGATGTCACGGGCTACCGCTGTCTTCAGCTTCTTGGGGTAGTCCTTCTGCCCGTCATGCGAGATAATGCTGACTTGGTTCTCGTCAGAGCGGAAACAAGTACCTTTGTTCTGTAGGGAGTTGAGAACAATGAAATCGAGGTTCTTCTTCTGTAGTTTCTTTTGGGCATTTTCCAGCTCATCGTTAGTCTCTAGGGCAAATCCTACCAGCACTTGCTGCTGTTTCATTTTCCCTAACTGGGCTGCAATGTCGTAGGTGGGCTTTAGGCGGATGACGAGGTCGTCGCCTTCACGTTTGATTTTCTGCTCAGCAACAGTCTCAGGCCGGAAGTCTGCGACAGCAGCGCAAAGGATAGCTGCATCGTACTGGGGGAAGGCCTCAACCGCGGCATGATACATTTCCTCGCAGCTTTCTACGTCAATTCGGCAAATGCGTTGTCTATTGACTGGCGACAGCTGACAATGGACAGGACCAGCGATGATAGTAACCTCAGCACCGCGACGTGCACACTCTTCAGCCAGCGAGAAACCCATTTTGCCGCTGCTGTAGTTGCCAATGAAACGCACGGGGTCAATCTTCTCGTAGGTAGGTCCGGCGGTAATCATGATTTTCCTGCCCAGCAGGTCTTTTTCTTCAAAAAAACTGTCTAGGAAGGCCACGATATTCTCAGGTTCCTCCATACGTCCCTTGCCCTCGAGTCCGGAGGCCAAGAAACCATTGGCAGGCTCTATGATATAATTGCCGAAACCCTTTAGGCGTTCCATGTTCTGTTGCGTCGTGGGATGCTGGTACATGTCCAGGTCCATAGCTGGGGCAATAAAGACAGGAGCTTTCATGCTGAGATAGGTGGTGATCAGCATGTTGTCGGCAATGCCGTTGGCCATCTTCCCCAAGGTTGAGGCCGTACAGGGAGCGATTAGCATGGCGTCTGCCCACAAACCCAGTGTGACGTGTGAGTTCCAAGTACCGTCGCGCTGGGAGAAGAACTCGCTGACAACGGGCTTCCTGGTGAGTGCGGAAAGAGTGATAGGGGTTATGAATTCTTTTCCAGCAGGAGTGATGACCACCTGGACTTCGGCACCTGCCTTGATAAGTCCGCGGATGATGTAGCAGGCCTTATAGGCAGCAATGCTACCTGTGATGCCCAAGACGATTTTCTTTCCCTTCAGCATATTATTTCTTAGCTTCTCTTAAACGGATGCGCGTTAGAACCTGTTTGGTATTGTAAGTGAAATCGCCAGCTAATATCCAACTATAGTAACCGGGATCGAAACGCAGCACTTCGGCCACGGGAACACCCTTGTGTTTGCCGAAATTGAAAACTTCGGTGCGCTGGCCTTTCACATCGGCCCAGATGATACGGCCTGCAAAGTCCACGTTGTCGTTTACCTTCGAGAAGTCGGCCAAGGCCTGCATGTCGTTCTCCAAAACCTTTTCTGGTTCTTCGTTGGCTCCTGGGGCATATTTGTCCAGCTCACCCATCAATACGCGGTAGGTGGCCTCTGTGTCTTGGTCGGCACGGTGGGCTTCGAAGTCGTCCTCCATCTTGCGTCCGCAATAAAACTTATAGGCTGCTGCCAGGTTTCGTCGCTCCATCTTGTGGAAGATAGTCTGTACGTCAATGAGACGGCATTTGGTAAAGTCAAAATCGATTCCTGCCCGCAGGAATTCCTCTGCCAACAGAGGGACATCAAAATGATTGGAGTTGAAGCCTGCTATATCAGCTCCACTAAATACCGAGTTGATTTTAGATGCCAGCTGCTTGAAGGTGGGCTTATCCTTGACATCGTCGTTGGTAATGCCCGTCAACTGGACTACTTCTTCTGGGATGAGCTTCTCAGGGTTGATGAGTTCATTGCCACGAATCTCCTGTCCGTCGGGATACACTTTAATATAGGACAATTGTATAACACGGTCCTTCACAATGTCGAGACCCGTTGTCTCCAGGTCGAAAATGACCAGAGGCTTTTGTAAGTTCAGTTTCACTTTCTTTATTGTATTTACTTAATCGTTGAGTAACATAGGCATCATGAGCATGAGCACGTCCTGGTTTTCGGGCTGCTCTGAGGGCAGTACGAGACCGGCACGGCTGGGGTCTGCCAACTGGATGTTGACTTCCTGACAGTCGAAATTACTCAGGATTTCTATGAACGAAGAACCTTTGAAACCGATGCTCATTGGCTGGCCGTTGTACTCGCACGACATGCGCTCTGTGGCAGTTTTGGAGAAGTCGTAGTCTTCTGCGTCAAGCTGTAGTGTTCCTCCCTCAACGTGGAATCGGATGAGGTTGCTGGAGTCGTTGGCAAACGGCTGGACACGGCGAAGCGCTGACAATAGTGCCTGACGGTCGACGGTAAGCTGGTTGGGATTGTTCTGGGGAATCACGGAGTTGTAGTTGGGGTAGCGTCCTTCAATCAGCCGGCAGATGATTTCTCCGTCACCATAGTTGATCTTTGCATTACGCTCGTCGAAGCGGATGACAACGTCACCGCCGTCCTTACCCAGCAAACCTTTGAGCAGCGATGCGGGCTTCTTGGGCAGAATGAAGGCTGCTGGTTGTTCGCTGTGGATGGTCAGAATCTTGTTGCGTACTAACTTATGTCCGTCGCTGGCAACAATTGTCAAGCACTCTGAGTTCAGGTCGAAGTAAATTCCGTTCATGACAGGCCGGAGCTCGTCCTGTGCGGCAGCAAAAAGCGTTCGGTTGATGTTGTCAGCCAGTATGGCATTAGAGATGACGATCTCGTTAGCATTGTCGTTAATGCTTTGGGGCGTAGGGAATTCGTTGGCACTTTCAATGGGTAGCGAGAAAAGACCGTTCTGGTATGAAATTTTGGCAATATTGGCCTGTTGGTCAACATCAAAAGTGATAGGCTGCTCGGAGAATCCCTTGACAGCTTCTAGCAAATTGTGGTTGCCAATGGCAAAGCGTCCGTCACCGTTACTCTCGTTCAGTTCGACTTGAGTATTCATGACGTTCTCGCTGTCGGATGCTGTAAGCTTCAGCGTGTTGCCTTGGATGTCGAATACGAAATCTGCCAAGATAGGCAAGGAGTTCTTGCTGTTGATGACTCGTGAAAGCGCATTAAGTTTGCTGCTAATTGCTGTGCTTGATACTGTAAATCTCATTTTGTATTTCTGTTTTTAGTTCTATTTCGTTTAAAATTGACTACAAAAATACAAAAAGAATTGTTCAATAGCAAAATTATTTGCTTAAAAATTCTCATTTTAGAATTATTTTCTGTAATTTCGCAATCTGAAAATAAAAACAACATCTAAATATCAAATAAATTATGGATTTAACAGGAAGAATTATTGCAATCACGCAACCAAGAAGTGGCGTGTCACAGCGCACAGGTAACTCATGGATGTCTCAGGATTTCGTTATCGAGGTTCCCGGACAGTATCCTCGTCACATGATCTTTACTGTCTTTGGCGAAGATCGTTTGAAGCAGTTTAACATTCAGATGAATCAGGACTATACGGTGTCCTTCGACATCGATGCCCATGAATATCAGGGTCGTTGGTTTAACGACATTCGTGCCTATAGTGTCGTGCCTGCTGCTGCACCTGTTGTCAGTACGCCTATGGCTGGTGCTGCACCTTTCCCTCCCCAGCAGCCTGTAACTGGCGGTGATGGTACGTCTCCCTTCCCCCCTGCTCAGGAGCCTGCAAGTGAAGGTTCTTCAGACGACCTGCCCTTCTAAGTTACTCTTTCCTCCTCCTTAAACTATTATATATAAAAAGGTGTATCGGAAAGTTGTCATCGGACTATTGGCGATTATTGCGCTGGCAATGTTCTCGTGTAGTGGTAAGAAGCATGATGCTAACTACTACATGGAGATGGTGGACAGTATTCGCAAAGCAGAGGAGGTGGCTGCTATTCATAAGAAGGCAGGAATCTATATGGATCCTGTTGAGGCATGGTTTGATACGTTGAATGTACACACGCTGCCCATTAGGTCGGCAGGAACTGATATTCAGGAGATAGGCCGTTTTACTGTTGTTCCGATGGACATAAACCAGAATTTTGGATTTCCCGTTAGTGCTAAGCTTCGAGCGATAGCCCTTCCGATGGTTTTTCATCGTACGGTGGTGTTGCTGGCTGAAATGTTAGACTCTGTGACCCCGAGGCTCATGGTTTATACGATGGATCGGAAACGTCACGTGCCTATCGACCAGTTATGCATCTATGACCAGAAAGATGAAAACCGCCAAGACAAAAGGGGACTTGTCTATCAGGAGTACTATATTACAAGCAAGTATGAAATCTTACTCCTGACATTCTTTCGACCGCAGGATGAGACGAAAGAACCCGAGCTACTGAAATCAAAAAAGTATGTCATCAGCCAGGAGGGGCGGTTTGAGGAACAGGAAATAGAGTTATAGCGATACTTACAGCAATTTGGCGAGGCGACTGCGAAGCTGGTCGGCCTCGCTTTTTCTGATGCTCATGACTATCTCGCAGGTGTTGTTGTATATCTGTGAAATGATGCGTGGATTCATGTCCTTGACAATGCGCATCACGTCGTTCATTTGCGGATAAGCAAAGGAGTAGGGGATGATTTCCTCTACTTGACGGGTTTCAATAACAGAGTGAGCGATGGCATCGGCAGCTGCTTCCCGGTAAGCTACAATCAGTCCGCTGGTACCAAGGTTGACTCCACCGTAGTATCGTACGACGACAATCAGGATATTTGTCAGTTCGTTCGAGTTGATTTGTCCCAAAATGGGTTTTCCGGCAGTCGATGACGGTTCTCCGTCGTCATTGGCACGGAATTCTGTTCGCTCTGCTCCCAGCATGTAGGCATAACAGACGTGGCGGGCGTCGTAGTATTTCTTGCGATAGCCTGCCAGTAGCTCCTTAATTTCATCAACCGTCTCGACGTGATGTGCAAAAGCGAGGAACTTACTCCGTTTCTCGGTGTAATATCCCTCGCTTGTAGTCGCTATCGTGCGGTATTCGTCGGTCATGTCGTCTGTTGTAGTCTGGAAATTCCGGATAATCTGGAAAATCTGGACGAATAGGTTTATGCTAATTTGTGAATAACCAACCCGCTGCGCAGCTTCGGTTCAAACCATGTGGCCTTGGGAGGCATAATCTTCCCAGAGTCGGCAATGTCCATAATCTGCTGCATGGTGACGGGATAAAGTGCCAATGCAGCGCGCATCTCACCTGAGTCGACACGACGCTTCAGCTCGCCTAAGCCGCGTAGTCCGCCAACAAAGTCGATACGTTTCGATGAGCGCAGGTCACCGATGTTCAGAATCTCGTCCAGTATCAGTCGGCTTGAGATGTCAACGTCCAGCACACCGATGGGGTCGTTATTGTCGTAGGTGCCATCCTTGGCCACCAGACTGTACCAATGTCCGTCCAGGTAGAGTGCAAACTCATGCAGTTTGCCGGGCTTGTATATCTCCATTCCCTTGTCCTCTATGGTGAAGTTCTTTTGGAGTGCTGCGAGAAACTCTGTCGAGCTTAAGCCGTTCAGGTCTTTCACCACACGGTTGTAGTCGAGGATGGTCAGCTGGCTAGCTTGAAAGCAGACGGCCATGAAGAAATTGTATTCCTCATCGCCACGATGGTTGGGATTCTGTTTCTGCTTTTCGGCTCCAACCAGTGCAGCAGCAGCTGAGCGGTGGTGACCGTCAGCAATATAAAGACTGGGCATCTTGTCGAACTCTTGGGTGATGGTCTGCATGTCCTTTGCGTCAGAGATAATCCAGAACTGATGACGGAATCCGTCTATCGGTGCAATGAAGTCGTATTCTGGTTTTGTCTGTGCATAGCGCATGATGAGTGCGTTAAGTATGCTATTGTCTGGATAGGCAAAGAACACAGGTTCGATATTGGCATTGTTCACTCGGACGTGCTTCATGCGGTCTTCTTCCTTGTCGCGACGTGTCAGCTCATGCTTCTTGATGTTGCCCTTCTGGTAGTCATCGGTATGGGCGCACACCACCAGTCCGTACTGTGTCTTGCCCTGCATGGTCTGGGCATATATATAATAATGTTCTTCCTGATCCTGTACCAACCAGCCCTTCTCCTGGAACTTTTTGAAGTTCTCGGCAGCTTTTTCATAGACGCGAGGATCGTACTCGGACGTGCCTACGGGAAAGTCAATCTCGGGCTTGATGATGTGATAAAGACTCTTTTCATTGTCGCCAGCCTCAGCGCGTGCTTCCTCTGAGTCAAGCACGTCGTAAGGACGGCTCTCAACCAGTTCCACCAGTTCCTTTGGTGGGCGAATACCTTTAAATGGTTTTATGACAGCCATATTTTATTGAATATTGACCATATTTGACATTGACCACTATAAATTGGCCTTGATTTTCTCAATGAGTTCCTGATATTCTGCGTCCGAGAGATACACTTTGCCAGGGTTCATCTGGAATGTGCCGCCGTAGTCAGGGCCGTCAACATACTTCGGAGCAAGATGGAAGTGCAAGTGCGACAGCTTGTCGCTATAGGCACCATAGTTAATCTTTTCGGGGTTAAAAGCCTTCTGCATGGCGCGTGTTACACGGACAACGTCAGCCATAAAGGCATTGCGGTCTTCGTCGCTGAGCTCGTTCAGGTCGTTCACATGGTCTTTGTAGGCCACAAGGCAACGCCCGCGGTAGGTCTGTTCCTTGAACAAGAAAGCACGTGACACAGACAACTGGGCGAATTCAATCATCAGATCCTTCAGGGTCTGGTTGTTGGTGCAGTAAAGGCACTGTTTGGGATCACTTTGCATAATATTGCTTGTTTTAGAATTAATTTTCGGCAAAGGTAGCGAAAAAATCGGGAACCGCCAAGCGATTCCCGATTTAAATCTATTTCTATTGATTACTTGTTTACCTGGAACTTCGTGTCACCGTCCTTAAAGAAGGCATTGATCTGCTTGGCGGCAGCAATGCCAGCATTAATATTGGCCTCAGCAGTCTGAGCACCCATCTTCTTCGGAGTGGAGAAGTAGCGACCCTCAAATTGCTTAAACTCGTCGTTGGCATCAGGCATGATATCGGTAACAAACTTCAAGTCCTCACGTTCCTGCATCAGCTTGATAAGCTCAGGCTCGTTAATGACTTCTTTGCGGGCTGTGTTCACGAGGATACCACCCTTTTTCATCTTACCAACCAACGCATAGTTGATGCTCTGCTTTGTCTCAGGCGTAGCGGGAATGTGAAGTGAAACGACATCGCATTGCTCGAACAGGGCATCTTGATTGGCGACAGCGTGAACACCAGCAGCTTCGATGACTTCTGCAGGGCAGAAAGCATCATAAGCGTAAACCTCCATGCCGAATCCCTTGGCGATGCGAGCTACATTGCGGCCAACATTACCGAATGCAAGGATACCTAGTTTCTTGCCGAGCAACTCAGAACCGCTCTTACCGTTATAGAATCCACGTACGGCCATCACTAACAGACCAAATACGAGTTCTGCCACAGCATTGGCATTCTGACCAGGAGTATTTTCAGCAACTACGTTATGGGCCGTAGCGGCAGCGAGGTCGATGTTGTCGTAGCCAGCACCGGCACGAACCACAATCTTTAGCTGTTTGGCAGCGTCGAGTACCTCAGCATCAACCTTGTCCGAACGGATAATCAGGGCGTCAGCATCTTTCACAGCATCCAACAGCTGAGCTTTTTCAGTATATTTCTCCAGCAGTGCCAGTTCATTGCCTGCTGCTTCAATCTCTGCCTTGATACCATTCACAGCGGCTGCTGCGAAAGGCTTTTCTGTTGCAACTAATACTTTCATATTAAAAGAAATTCTCATTAATGATTAGCTTCAAACTCCTTCATGCAGGCTACGAGGGCGTTGACGCCTTCGATGGTCTGAGCGTTGTAGCACGATGCGCGGAAACCGCCAACAGAACGGTGACCTTTGACACCGACCATACCCTTTGATACTGCGAAGTCGAGGAAGTCCTTCTCCAACTCCTTGTATTCATCAGCCATTACGAAGCAGATGTTCATCAGCGAGCGATCCTCTTCCTTGGCGGTGCCAACGAACATCTTGTTGCGGTCAATCTCACCATAGACAATCTCAGCACGCTGCTTGGCCATTTTGTCCATGGCCTCGACACCACCCTGAGCCTTGATCCAGCGCAGGTTTTCGAGAGCGCAATAGATGGGTACCACAGGAGGAGTGTTAAACATAGAACCCTTTTCGACGTGTGTGCGGTAATCAAGCATGGTGGGAATCTCACGGGGAGCACGTCCAAGCTTTTCGTCCTTCAGGATGATGATGGTCACGCCTGCCATAGCCAGATTCTTCTGGGCACCGGCATAGATGGCGTCGTACTTCTTCACATCGATAGGACGGCTGAAAATGTCAGATGACATATCGGCAATCAGGGGAACATTCACGTCAAGGTCCTTGCGAATCTCGGTTCCATAGATGGTGTTGTTAGTGGTGATGTGCAGATAATCGGCATCAGCAGGAACATTCCATTCCTTGGGGATGAAAGTGTAGTTGGCATCGGCAGAAGAAGCCACTTCAACCACTTCACCGAATAATTTTGCCTCCTTCATGGCTTTCTTTGCCCATACACCCGTGTTCAGGTAGGCTGCCTTCTTGATCAGGAAGTTATAAGGAATCATGCAGAACTCAAGGCTTGCACCACCACCGAGGAAGATAACTGAATAACCCTCTGGTACGTTGAGGAGCTCTTTAACCAGAGCTACAGCCTCGTCTACTACAGGCTGGAAGTCTTTTGCACGGTGGCTAATCTCCATCAGAGAGAGACCAGAGCCATTGAAGTCTAAACACTGTTGAGCGGTTTTCTCAATGACTTCGCGGGGAAGCATGGAGGGACCTGCGTTAAAGTTGTACTTCTTCATTTTGTCTTAAATGTTTTTTAGAGATTATTTATTGTCTTTTTCTTTGTCTTTTTAAAATACGGCGCGAAGTTACACTTTTTCTGTGACATACCCAAATATTTAAGCATTAATTAAGCAAAAACCCTGTTTCATTTTGCTTTTTGTCAATTTTGAAAGCTGAAAACCCTTATAAAGAACAATTTTATTTCACAGGCTCGATGATGGTCTTGATACCTTTGATTTTCTCTCCCTTAGTGAGTCGCAGTACTTGCTGAAGCTTTTCGAGTCGGACGGCAACAAAGATATATCGGTCTTTTACATCGATGCGCCCAATGTCGTCGGGCTTCAAGTCTCCTTTCTTGCAGAGAAATCCTACGACATCTCCCTTAGACAATTTGTCTTTCTTGCCCTTGCCTATGTAAAGAGTTCCCATGCGAGGCAGTGGAGGGGATGCAGAAAAAGACATATCCTTTACTACATACGTAACGACGTCACCCTTGACGTAATCAGGAATTTGTTCTTCGCTGTTCAAAATAAAAAAAGTGCGCCCTGTGGCATCCCAACGGGCTGTACGGCCAACACGATGGATATAGCCTTCCTCGCTTTCGGGCAGATGGTAGTGGACGATATTCTGAATGTTGGGAATGTCGAGTCCGCGTGATGCTAGGTCTGTGGCTACGAGAACGTTTGACGAGCCGTTGGCAAACTTATATAGCATGTCCTCGCGATGTCGCTGTTCCATGCCTCCGTGGAAGTGGCTGGTTGTGAAACCCGCATGGCGCAGATAATCGTTGGTACGCTCAACAGAATCCCGGTAGTTCAGGAAAACAATACTGCTCTCGTCGCCTATAGATAAAAGCAGGCGTTTCAGCGTTTCCAGTTTGTCTTTCTGTGGACTGTGTACCTCGTAAAGAGTAATACGTTCTGTGGGTTGCTCGTCCTCCTGCAGAAAATCTATGAGTGTCCCCTTTTTCGACATGTTGACAAACTGGGGTATTTGCTCAGCGTTGGTGGCAGAGAGCAGAATGCGACGCTCCAAGCCCGGAAGACTCTTCAGGAGCTTCTGCATTTCAAGATGGAATCCCATCTCCAGACACTTGTCGAACTCATCTATAATGAGGTAGCGTATCGGATAACGGTCAATATTGCCTTTGTCCAAGTGGTCGTTCAATCGTCCAGGTGTCCCGAAGACGATTTGCGGGCATGTTTCTTTTAGTACTTTATGCTCGTCCATTGCCGGACGTCCGCCATAGCAAGCTGTCGAACGGATGCCACAACCCATGTTTTTCAGTATGGTGTCTGACTGTAAGGCTAGTTCACGCCCAGGCGTGATGACCAAGGCTTGAACTTTTTCAGAGGTGGCATCTGTTAGTTGGATAAGGGGGAGCAAGTAGGCCAGTGTCTTACCCGTTCCAGTAGGTGATAGTAAAACAACATCACCGTCGGAACCCAAAAGGGCTTCGGCGGCGTGTTGCTGCATCTCGTTGAGTTCTGTGATGCGGAGCTTAGTCAGGATTTTCTGGATGTCCACACCTACAGCGTTTTATTTCTTCTCTTCCTTGTCTTCTGACTTTTTGGCAGGAGCCTTTTTGTAACGCTTGTTCAGTCCGTTGATGACATCGCTGGTGATGTCGAAGCGCTTGGCTGCATAGAGGATGTTGTCACCCTGCTTGGTCAGGATAATGTCGTATTTCTTGTCCTTGTTGTAAGCGTTAAGGAAGTTCATCAGTGAGTCGCGCAGTGTTTCGTTGTATTGGGCGGTCTCATTGGCAAGCTCATTCTCCAGTCGTGCCTGCAGTTCCTGTAGACTCTGTTGCTGACGCTGGATAGCAGCCTGCTGACTCTCTGCCTGTTCGCGACTGGTGAATCCGTTGTTCTGCAGCTTCTGCTGGAAGTTCTGTGCGGCACTCTGCAGCTGTTGTCCCTTCTGGGTCAGCGTGTTGCGGGCATTGTTGCTCTTCTTCTGAAGCGTCAGTGTGAACTCTTTGCAGAACTCATACTGGGTCATGATTGAGTCTACTTCTACGTAGGCAATCTTCAGCCCACCTGTTGCCGTATTGTCGGCAGCGGCGGGTTGCTCATCCATCTTGGGGTTTGCATTGTTGCAAGAGGCCAGTGCTATTACTGCAGCTGCGGCCATCATCATGTACTTTTTCATTTTTGTTTTCTATAATATATTTGTTATCATATTATTCTATTTGACATAGGTTGTCTTGCTATGATGTTATTCCGTTGTTTTCTCTTCAACGGCAAATCTGCTCTTGTGCCTCATCTCGCGGTCCTGATCCATGACGCAGTGAATGCCTCTTTGTTTCATTGCCTTACTGTCGTGAATATGCTGCGAAGAGAACGTTCCATTTGGACGTGATAGCACTTTGACTAGTAAAAAAGCCATGCCGATAGCAATTATTAACGTACTAATGAGCAGTATTTTCATCATAAATGATTAACTTTGCGTCAAAATTCGGCTGCAAAGTTAGTAAATTATTGCGAAAACCCAATAAAATAAACATTAATAATGAATAAAAGTGAGTTAAAACCTGGTATAGTCTTCGAACAATTTGCGAAGATAAACCAGATTCCACGCCCTTCCAAGCGTGAAGAAAAGATGATTGAGTATCTCAAGAAGTTTGGTGAGAGCCTTAATCTGGAAACTCTTGTTGACGAGGTCGGAAACGTATTGATTCGCAAGGCGGCCACCCCGGGGTATGAGGATTGTAAGACGCTGATTCTACAAAGTCACATGGATATGGTTTGCGACTGTCTGCCCGATGTGCAGATAGATTTCGACAGAGACCCTATCGATGCCTTTGTTGATGGTGAATGGATGCGTGCAAAGGGAACTACTTTAGGTGCCGACGACGGTATTGGTTGTGCAATGGAACTGGCCATTCTCGAGAGCAATGATATTGAACATGGGCCGCTGGAGTGTGTCTTCACCCGTGACGAGGAGACAGGACTGACGGGAGCGTTTGGCATGAAGGCTGGTTTCATGACTGGTGATTTCCTCATTAACCTCGACTCAGAAGATGAGGGCGAGATATTCGTCAGCTGTGCTGGTGGTCGTACTACTACTGCAACTCTTGACATCCAGCGTCAGCCTGCTCCTGAGGGCTATTTCTTCATTAAGGGCTCTGTCAAGGGACTTGTTGGCGGACATTCTGGCGATGACATTCATAAAAAACGTGCCAACGGACTTAAGATTATTGCCCGTTTCGTTTATCAGGAAATGGAACGCTATGAGGGCATCCATCTGGTGAGATTACATGGTGGTAGTCTGCATAATGCTATTCCACGTGGAGGATATTATGTGTTGGCTGTACCTAACGCTCTCAAGGAGAATATCCGTGCCGACTGGAATGTATTCTCTGCAGCTGTAGACGAAGAGTTCCACGTATCCGACCCCCAGATGGTTTGGCGGATGCGCAGCTACGACCCTGAACCAATAATCCCTGACGATGTGGCACGTCGTTTCGTCTATGCCCTGCAGGCTGTTGATAATGGTGTCTATGCTGTTTGTCAGGACGAGGCATTGGGCGGTATGACTGAGACGTCGAGCAATCTGGCACGTGTCGAGACTAACGAGAACAACATTGAGATATTACTCTCTCAGCGCTCCAATGTGATGTCCAATCTGGACAATATGTGTAATACCGTTGCTGCCGTCTTTAAGCTTGCAGGATTCCAAGTCGTACACTCTGACGGCTATCCTGCCTGGAAGATGCGCTCGAATAGTGAACTGCAGAAGATAGTTACGTACACCTACCACAAGTTGTTCCAAAAGAACCCTATAGTACGTGGTATACATGCAGGCTTGGAATGCGGACTTTTTTCAGAGCGCTATCCGAATCTCGACATGGTGTCGTTCGGACCTACGCTTCGCGACGTCCATACTCCTGACGAGCGTCTGCTCATACCCACTGTACAGATGGTATGGGACCATCTGCTATTGACTCTTAAGTCCATACCTCACCAGTCATGAAGCATGGTATATATATAATAGGTATAGCCCTGCTGCTTGTCTCTTGTGGACGGCAGCAGCAGGCTAAATCTGTAGTTAAGGACTTCATGAAAGAACAGTTGCAAAAAGATGTCAGTTACATCGACTTCTCGGATGTCGATTCTACCCACGCTTTTACTGATTCGCTTATACTGCGATTGCGCCAGCAAGGCCTCCAGGGTGTTACATACCACGAATACCGAGGCAGGACGCTGTTGCATATACGTGCCAAGTATCTGGAGGGACAAGACTCATGTAGTACCACCTTCTATCTAGACCCGGAGATACAAGGAGTGGTTGTCTATAAGGATAATTAGTTTCATGAACGCCTCCTCTCTCTCAAATCAATTTCTATTTTAAAACACTAAAACTAAAAACAAGATGACAAAACAACGGATGAATAGAAGAGAGTTCCTGCAGCGGTTAGGACTGGGCGCAGGAGCAGCAGTGGCTATGAGCATGCTGGGCCCCTTGCGTATGCTGGCACAGGACAACAAGCAGAAAACAGAACCCAATCGCATGACCTATAGGGTTCAGCATGGGTCTGGAGAACAGATTTCGTTGTTGGGTTTTGGCATGATGAGACTGCCAAACGACCAGGACGAGGTTAATCGGCTGGTAGACTATGCCATAGAGCACGGCGTGAATTACTTTGATACGGCTCCCATGTATATGGGTGGCAGGTCGGAAGTGTTGACGGGCAATGCCCTGAGTCGTCATCCGCGCGAGAAATACTATGTGGCCACCAAGATGTCGAATCAAAACCAACGTCTGTGGAGCTTCAGCGAATCGAAGCGTCTCTATGAGCAGTCTTTTGAGCGTCTGAAAGTTGACCAGATAGACTATTATCTGCTGCATAGTATTGGTGGTGGTGGCATGGATACTCTGAAAGGACGATTCCTGAATAACGGTTTACTGGAATTCTTGCTGAAGGAACGTCAGGCAGGACGCATCAAGCATTTGGGATTCTCGTACCATGGTGATGTGCGCCCTTTCGACTATTTGTTGGATCATAATGACGACTATCACTGGGACTTTGTGCAGATACAGATGAACTTCTTGGACTGGCGTCATGCTTCTATGCGACAAGGACGCAGGGTGGATGCCGATGCTGAATATCTGTATAACAAGTGCGAGAAAACGGGTGTTCAGTGTGTTATCATGGAACCGTTGCGTGGTGGAGCCTTCGGACGCATGGCTAAGGAACTTACTGATCAGCTGAAGGCTGTCCGTCCTGATGACAGTACGGCACGCTGGGCTTTCCGCTGGGTGGGATCATATACGAATATCCTGACCACACTGAGCGGTATGAACCAAATGGACCACTTGGTGGACAACATTCAGACCTTTTCACCATTGGATCCATGTACCGAGGCAGAGAACAATCTTCTGGCAGAGATTGCCGATCAGATGTCTGGATTCCCCACGATTCCCTGTACAACGTGCGCCTACTGTATGCCTTGTCCTTATGGTGTGGATATTCCCGGTAACTTTGCATATTACAACGAGGCAGTCAATGAGCATATTCTTCCTTTGCCCGACAGCCAGGCTGCCGACTACGCTACGCGTAAGCAGCAGTTCGCTGACGGTCTGTTAAAGGCATTGCCCAAAACCGAGACCTGGGCACGTAGTTGTGTGGATTGTGAGGAGTGCTTGGCTAAGTGTCCGCAGTCGATACGTATTCCCAACCAGATGGCACGTATTGTAGAAGTCCTGCGCAAACGGTAGCTTGGGCGGTGGAGAGATGTCCTATAGTCTTTCCACCTGCTTGACGCCTTTTACCGTGCGCAGTTTTTTGATAAGAGCCTCCAGACGTGTATTGTCATCAATCATGATGGTCAGGTTGCCGCTGAACAATCCGTCGTGGGAATCGATGTTGATGGAGCGCAGAATGAGTTTCTCGTCCTTCGAAATGATACTGGTTAAGTTGTTGACGACACCAATATCATCGTTGCCTATAACACGTAGGGTGATAGCATATTGTGACGCTCCTTTTCCGCTCCACTTGGCCTTGACAATGCGATAACCGAACCGTTTGCGTAACTCCGGGGCATTGGGACAGTCCTCGCGATGAATCTTGATGCCTCCACTAACTGTGACGAAGCCAAACACACGGTCACCGTATAGAGGCTGGCAGCAACGTGCCAGCTGGTAGTCTACACCTTTGAGGTTCTTGTCTATCACCAAGACGTCGTCTTGGATGACGTTTCCGGGTAGGCGAGTTTCGTCAAGCACAAAGTTCGATGCACTTTCTGCCACGTTATTGCCAGTCACAGGCTGTTCGCCCTGTTGGAGTTCAGCATAGCGGTCGATGACGTGGTTCACGTCCAGTATACCTTCAGCTATCTGGCGATAGAAATCGCTAACCTCTTTGAATCCCAGTTTCCGGATCAATACCTGCATAACGCTCTCGTCCAACTCGAGCTTACGGTTCTTGAATTTACGCTCCAGCATTTCCTTGGCGAAGAGACCTTCCTTGACTTGCGTCTCTTTAAGGGCCAGGCGGATTTTTGATTTTGCCCGCGATGTCTTAACTACATTCAGCCAATCTTGTTTGGGCTTCTGGTTCGAAGAGGTCAATATCTCGACTTGGTCGCCACTCTGCAAATGTTGACGAAATGAGACAATCTTACCGTTGATACGCGCACCAGAACACTGGTTGCCTATGTTGGAATGGATATGGTAAGCAAAGTCAAGTACCGTTGCACCTTTAGGGAACTTGTAAAGGTCACCCTTGGGAGTGAAGACAAATACCTCATCTTCGTAGAGGTCCATTTTGAATTGGTCCATGGCCTCCAAACCGTCGCTTGTCTCGAGCATGGAACGGATGTTGGTCAGCCATTCGTCCATACCTGCATCGCTCTTGACACCTTTGTAGCGCCAGTGGGCTGCTACACCTCGTTCTGCAATGTCGTCCATGCGGTCGGTCCGAATCTGTACCTCTACCCATTTTTGTTCTGGCCCTAATACTGTGATGTGCAACGATTCATAGCCATTTGATTTTGGTACGCTTAGCCAGTCTCGCAGACGTTTTGGGTTTGGCTGATACATGGATGTAACTATGGCAAAAGCTTGCCAGCAAAGGGCTTTCTCCTGATAGCCACCAGCTGGTGCAGTATGGGAAGGAGTGGCTGCTGTTTCCAGGATGATACGGATGGCAAAAAGGTCATACACTCCTTCGAATGGGCACTTCTGTTTCTTCATTTTCTGCCAGATGGAGTGGATGCTTTTGGTTCGTCCCTTGATGTGGAATGTCAGCCCGGCTTCCTTCAGTCTTGCCTCGATAGGTTTGATGAACCGTTCTATGTAGGCATCACGGCTCTTCTTTGTTTCGCTCAGTTTGTCCTTGATGTGGTAATAGGCATCGTGTTCTATATACTTTAGTGAAAGATCTTCAAGTTCGCTCTTCAGCTTGTATAGACCCAGTTTGTGGGCAAGTGGAGCATAGAGGTAGGCAGCTTCCTGACTAACCTCCAGCTTGGCACTGCTCACCTCGTCGGGGACATCGCGAATCTGACGCATCAGATTGACACGGTCGGCAATCATAATCAGTATGACTCGCATGTCCTCCGCAAACGACAGAAGCAGATTGCGGAAGTTCTCAGACTCGATTACTGGATTTTTCTTGTAGAGCTGTTGTATGCGTCTCAGTCCTCTCAGAATGCGGGCTACGGACTCGCCAAAGTCTGCCTGTACGTCATCAGTAGTCAAATAGCCTTCCTCTACGCCCGGACGCAACAGTATAGCAATGACGGCATCGCGGCGCAGTCCTATCTCTTCGACAACAAGCAGGGCTGTCTGGAAACTTAGCAGAATGGGGTTGAGGCCAAACACATTGCGGTGAATCTGATGGTTCTCGATAGCGTTCATCAGGTAATTCCGCATACGTCCTTCGTCACCCTCAATAAGCGTGTCGCTAATCATGTCGCGTACCTGTTGGTAAAGGGCAAGCGTGTTCTCTTTTTCTTCAGTGGTGAATGCAAACTTATCCATAATCTTTGGGCAAAGGTACGAATAAGTATGCGAACTGCCAAATTTATTAAGATATAAAAACGTTTACGGAAGTTTTAAAGATTATTTTGACCGAATATTTTGCAGTTCGGAAAAATTGTGCTATCTTTGTGCTCGAAATATCCAAATTATCTTTATAATACTAAAACAAATGGCAAAAATTGTAACTTTAGGCGAGATCATGCTCCGCCTGTCGCCCATGGGCAACGACCGTTTCATTCAGAGTGAATCATTCCGCATCATCCCTGGTGGTGGTGAAGCTAACGTTGCTGTTAGTGTGGCTAACTATGGTCATGAGGCTTACTTTGTGTCGAAGCTGCCCAAGCACGAAATTGGTCAGATTGCCGTTAATGCATTGCGCCGCTACGGTGTAAACACCCAGTTCATTGCTCGTGGTGGAGACCGAGTTGGTCTGTACTATGCTGAGACTGGTGCCTCAATGCGTCCTTCAAAGGTCATCTACGATCGTGCCCATTCTTCTATCGCTGAGGCTGATCCCAAGGACTTCGACTTCGATGCTATTATGGAAGGCGCTGCTTGGTTCCATTGGTCAGGCATCACTCCTGCCATCAGCGATAAAGCTGCTGAACTGACCAAGCTTGCTTGTGAGGCTGCTAAGCGTCATGGTGTGACCGTTTCTGTTGACCTGAATTTCCGCAAGAAATTGTGGACTTCAGAGAAGGCTATTAGCATTATGCGTCCCCTGATGCAATATGTTGATGTTTGCATTGGCAACGAGGAAGATGCAGAGCTCTGCCTTGGTTTCAAGCCCGATGCAGATGTAGAGGGTGGTAAGACCGATGCTTCTGGCTATGAGGGTATCTTCAAGCAGATGAAGGAAGAGTTTGGTTTCAAGTATGTCGTATCAACCCTTCGTGAGAGCTTCAGTGCTACGTTTAACGGTTGGAAGGCTCTCATCTATGATGGCAAGGAGTTCTATCAGTCAAAGCGCTATGAGATCAATCCGATTATCGACCGCGTAGGCGGTGGTGATTCTTTCTCTGGTGGTCTCATTCATGGCCTGCTGACCAAGTCTACTCAGGGCGAGGCTCTTGAGTTTGCCGTAGCTGCTTCTGCTCTGAAGCACACCATTAATGGCGACTTCAATTTGGTAGGTGTCGATGAGGTTGAATCTCTCGCAGGTGGTAACGCAAGTGGACGTGTACAACGCTAATAAGTGAATTATGAAACAGTTTGAATATAAAGTGATTAATCGTCTTGTCGGTATCGAGAAGCGACTCAACCAGTTGGGCTATGAAGGCTGGGAACTGGTAGCCTATGAGTGCGGAACTTTTATCTTCAAACGTGAATACAAAGAATAACTATGGCAAAGTTTGATAAAATAGCAGTCTTGAAGAAGATTGGCGACACGGGCATGGTTCCTGTGTTCTATAACAAGGATTTGGAAGTTTGCAAGAACGTAGTGAAGGCCTGCTATGAAGGTGGCGTTCGTGCTTTTGAGTTTACCAATCGTGGCGATTTCGCACAGGAAGTATTCGGTGAACTGGTGAAGTGGGCCGACAAGGAGTGTCCTGAGCTTGCTCTGGGTATTGGCTCTGTGGTTGATGCTCCCACCGCAGCTCTTTATATTCAGTTGGGTGCATGCTTCGTGGTTGGACCGCTGTTCAATCCTGACATTGCGCCTGTTTGCAATCGTCGCCTCGTTCCCTACTGTCCGGGCTGTATGACCGTCAGTGAAATCGGCAAGGCTCAGGAGCTGGGCTGTGACCTGACAAAGGTGTTCCCCGGTGACGTGGTTGGTCCGAATATGGTGAAAGGCATGAAGGCCCCGATGCCCTGGTCGAAGATTATGGTAACTGGTGGCGTTGCTCCCGAAGAGGAGAATCTCAAGGGATGGTTCAAGGCTGGCGTATTCTGCGTGGGTATGGGTTCTAAGCTCTTCCCCAGCGACAAGGTGAAGGCTGGCGACTGGCAGTATGTAACCGATAAGTGCAAGGAGGCACTCGGTTATGTGGCTAAGGCACGCGCTTAAGCTATTTTATATTCAAGGCTCAGCATGGCTTATGGCCGTGCTGGGTCTTTTACTTTTATCTTCTTGTCAACCGTCCGACAAGGCAGCGGTGGACAAGTTGAATGATGATTCTTATGCCTTTCATTACGTCAATATTGACTCTACGGAGTACTATGCCCGTCAGGCATTGAAGCTTTCTGCGTCTTATGCCGACGGCAGTGCCGAGGCCCTTAACAACCTTGCTTTTGTTAGCATCATCCGCATGAACTACACAGAAGCAGAACGTCAGCTGAATGAAGCTACAACGTTGACTGACAATCAGATAGAACTTCTCGTGTGCTATGTGCAACAGATGCGCCTTTGTCAGCGCCGTTCGCATAACAAGGAATTCTATGACTACCGTGAACGAGCCATCACCTGCATGAAGCGCATCAATGAGGAGCGTGAGACTTTGACTGGTAGACAGCTGTTGCGATTGCTTTATGCAGAGACTGAGTATGCCATCGTCAATTCTACCTATTATTATTATGTAGGCTTGGAACGTCAGTCGGTTGAAGCGCTATTCGAGATTAATAGCGATGTGATTCGCCACGATACTGCTCAGTATCTGAATTTTCTATATAATATGGGCGCGGGGGGCATTATCACAAGAGGAAGCCCCGAGGAGATTCATCAGCAGGAAATCGACTGCCTGGATCGCTGTCTTTCCATAGCATCCCGCTTCAACTATCCCTATTTTGAAGCCAATGCCAAAGAAGCACTTGCCGATCACCTGCACGATATTGCCTTGGCTGGTCAGGCTTTGGACATCTTTACACGCTATGGTGATGTCTATCAAATAGCCGGAGCCCATCGAACGCTGGCATCCTGCTATCTTGAACGCGAAGACTATTCTGCAGCTCTTAATCATCTGGAGGCAGCATTGTCTGACAGTCTTATCTATCAGGCTCCTGACCTTGTGGCTAGCATCCGCGAACAGCTGAGTGTGACCTTTTCCGCCATCAATGATAAGCCAGGTAGCGACTATAACCGCAATATCTATATCGACCTTCAGGAGCAGACACGTCAGGATCGTGAACTTGAGGCACGTGCTGCCAATCTCGATCGCGCTGTACAGCAGCTAAACTGGATGATTTCAGCTGTTTTGGGCAGTATCGTCCTTCTCTTGTTTCTGTTATGGCTTTTCAACCGTCAGAACAAAAAACAGCAAGAGGATCATCTGCTGGATGATCTTTTGGAAGAGACGAACGAACAGGTGACGGCAGCACGGCTGCGACTGGAGAAGAACGAGCGCCGCCATCTGGAGCAGCGTGCTAAAGTCTCATTGGCTACAGGCATTCTGCCGCTCATTGACCGCATACTGCATGAAGTTCGACGAATAGATAAGAATGCAGATAATTCCGAACGTCTGGACTATATCCGCGAATTGACCGACAATATCAACCAGCAGAACGACTTGCTGACTCAGTGGATACAGCTGCGTCAGGGCGAGCTCAACCTTCATATCGAGAGCTTTCCCCTGCAACAGCTCTTCGACATCGTGGCACGCAGTAAGCGCAGTTTTGCCATGAAGGGGCTGATGCTTGACGTGGAGCCCACCGATGCTATTGTCAAGGCCGACCGCGTACTGACCCTCTTCATGCTGAATACACTGGCCGACAATGCCCGAAAGTTTACACCACGCGACGGGCATGTCAGCATCTCAGCGCAGGCACAGTCCGACTATGTGGAAATCAGTGTCAGTGATACTGGTTGCGGCATGAACCAGCAGCAGCTTGCCGGTGTTTTCAATCATAAGGTACAGCAGGGACACGGCTTCGGACTGATGAACTGCAAGGGCATCATCGAGAAGTACCGCAAGATCAGCCACATCTTCAGCGTCTGTCAGTTAATGGCTGAGAGCGAGGAGGGTAGGGGCTCGCGCTTCTTCTTCCGTCTGCCTAAAGGCATTACCCGTAGCCTGTTGCTGGTTGTTGGCTGCATGCTGATGGCCCAGTCTGTTTACTGCATGTCTTCGTCATCCTTCACCAACCGTCCTGAGGACCTTGTCCATATCTATGCTGACTCAGCCTATTTCTGTAATGTCAACGGCACCTACCAGCGGACACTTCAGTTTGCCGACTCCTGTCTCAAGTACCTCAACATACAGTATGTGGAGCAGTGTCCCAACGGGCAGCAGTTCATGTCCGTTACAGGAGATACTTCCGTCATGCCGTCCGAGATCCTGTGGTATCATGATAGTCTCGACGTCAACTACCAGATAGTCCTTGACATCCGCAACGAGATGGCCGTGGCCGCATTGGCCCTGCACGAATGGTCGCTTTATGCGTATAACAACAAGGTCTACACCCAGCTTTTCAAGGAGATGTCTGCAGACAACACCCTTGCCGACTATTGTCGGGCTATGCAGGAGTCACAGACCAACAAACGCATTGCCGTTATCCTGCTGTTGGTACTGCTTGTTCTCATAGTACCTGCCTACTATATGCTATACTACCGCCATCGGCTTCATGAACGTTTTCGCCGCGAACGCATGAAACAGACCAGCATCGAGCTTGCTGGCGATGAATTGCGCCGGGTTGAACTCGAGGACTCAAATCTCCATGTTGCCAATGCCGTGCTCGACAACTGTTTGTCAACCCTGAAGCACGAGACCATGTACTATCCGTCGCGCATCCGTCAGTTGGTCGATGCCGGTGACACCGATTCGTTGGCCGAGGTCACAGCCTACTATCGCGATCTCTACGGCATCCTTATCCAACAGGCTACCGACCAAATGGAGCGCATTCGTCTGCGCATTCGTCCCGTCACGCTTTATGGACAGCACGTCTTGGGCGATGCTGACATGTTGCGCTATCTTTTCGAATTGCTGCTGGCGGCTGATGGTGGGCGGCCTAATGCCAGCGTCATGCCTCAGGGGCTGCGACGCGATGACAAATACGTCGTGTTCCACATACCCATTGCCCGTCAGCTGTCCGCACTTACTACCTATCTGGCCCGTCAGATAGTCCGTGATCATGGTGAGGCCACCCATCGTCGTGCCTGTGGCATTCAAGTGGCTGAAGACGAGGTCGTTGTCACCCTGCCAGCTGCTGTTGTATGAAAGAAATTATAACTAAGTAATAAATTGTCAAAACAGTCATAAACTATGGATAAATTCAAATTGGTTATTGTAGAGGACGTGCCCCTCGAACTGAAAGGTACGGAAGGCATAGTACGTAACGAGATTCCAGAGGCAGAAGTCATTGGCACAGCTGCCGACGAGGTGGCATACTGGCGGCTCATCAAGAAACAGCAGCCTGATCTTGTCCTGCTCGACCTCGGACTTGGCGGCTCTACCACTGTCGGTGTTGAGCTGTGTCGCCAGACCAAGGAAATGTATGCCCATGTGCGCATACTTATCTTCACAGGCGAGATACTGAACGAGAAATTATGGGTCGATGTGCTTGATGCCGGTGCTGATGGCATCATCCTCAAAAGCGGTGAACTGCTGACCCGTCGCGATGTTATGGCTGTCATGGAGGGCAAACAGCTTGTGTTTAACGAACCTATCCTGATGAAGATTGTCGAGCGTTTCAAACATGCCGTTTCCTCTCAGCTGGTTCGTCAGGAAGCCCTGATCAACTATGAGATTGACGAGTACGACGAGCGCTTCTTGCGTCATTTGGCCCTCGGCTATACCAAGGAGCAGATTACCGGTCTGCGCGGTATGCCTTTTGGTGTCAAGAGCCTTGAGAAGCGTCAGAACGAGCTGGCGAGAAAACTTTTTCCCAATGGCGAGAGCGTCAATGCCACCCGTCTTGTTGTCCGTGCGCTCGAACTTCGCATTCTTGATGTCGACAACCTCATGCCCGACGCTGAATGAAACGTATCTTGGCTTATACTGCCCTGGGCATTTTTGTTGCCCAGTTACTCCTGATGCTGGTATCGTGGCTTTATAGTGCCGCCTTTCCAGCCAGTCCTGTCTCGTCATTGCTTTCCAGCGAAGGTATTCGTTGGTTTCTTGGTCGCTTTGCCGACACCGTGGCTACTCCGTTGCTGGTGTGGATTCTGCTGCTCTCCATGTCTTATGGTGCCCTGTCCGGCAGCAAGGTCCTTCGGTTCCTGATGCCGGGAGGTCGTCATGCGGGTTATCGCGAGCTTCGCGCATTGTGGCTGTCTATGGCTTTCCTGGTCGTTTACATTGCTGCCGTGCTGCTGCTAACCTTCACCCCTCATGCCGTACTGCTGTCTGCAGTCGGTTCCCTATGGCCTTCGCCTTTCTCTGCCAGCTTGGTACCAGTCATAGCCTTTGGACTCATGGTTTTCGCCAGTCTTTATGGTCTGATAGCTGGTACTTTCCAGTCGATAACCAGTGTCTACGAATCCTTGTTACAAGGCATCAGTCAGTCTGCTCCTTTCTTGCTTTTCTGCATTTTATTGACGCAATTCTATTACTCCCTTTGTTTCGTGTTCTTTTAATATACGTGTAGGGTGAGCCCTCACGTTTTCGGCTAATAATTTGTAAAAGGTAAGGCTAAAACGATGATTACTCGTAAAAATGTTGTATCTTTGTCCCCGTATAATCTGAATAGTTATGAAACAACAATATGCAGTAGTGGTGCTCTTTGCACTGATAATAGCTTCGAGCATGGTGAGCCTGACCAGCTATAAGGCAACGGAGAAGTTGGTGACTGAGGATGTGAATCAGGCATTGGCCAAGGCTCTGGATGAACAGCAGTCGGACGTGATCAGTGCTGACACTATTCAAGTGTTCAATAGTCACCTGCAAATAGAGGGCTTGAGAGGAAATGCTATTTTGGCAGTAGATACCAAGAAAGGATTCCGTCCACGTCCGCAAGTATCAACAGCTACAATTCTCTCACTCTCAGATCAGCGTCCTTCGATGATTCTATGGTCGATGGTGTTGTTGTGGGGATTGTTCTGCCTGTATCAGCATAGGCGCCTGTCAGCATTAGGACTCTATGGTGGCTTGGCTCTGCAAGATGGACGATTCATCAATGCTAAAGGCTGCGAAGTAAAACTTACCCCAATGCAGCAGCAACTGATGGAAATGCTATGGCAGTCACCCTCGCATCAGCTGTCGAAAGCAGAGATTTGCGATGCCCTTTGGCCCAAGAAACCCGATGCCAGCGAGACGCTATACACGCTTATCCGACGACTGAAGCCTATCATAGAAGAACATTCTGACCTCAAAATCGAGTCAGACAGGGGAAAAACATATGGACTGAAAGTCAGATAGTTAGAAGTCTGTCGGTGAAATGTCAGACAAATGTCAGACAGTTTTTGCTGTATGTTTACATAATTGTTGTTAGCTTTGCATCCGTTTAATGAAACGTGCAAAGCATTATGCAACAAGAAACATTTAAGAAACTCAACACTTGCATGGCGTGGCTTGTCTTTGCCATTGCTGCTATTGTTTATGGACTGACTGTAGAGCCGACGGCCAGTCTGTGGGATTGTCCTGAATTCATAGCGTGTGGCTATAAGTTGGAGATAGGTCACCCGCCAGGCGCACCAGTCTTTATGTTAGCCGCCAACCTGTTCTCACAGTTAGCCAGTAATCCGTCGCAAGTGGCGCTGATGGTGAATCTTCTGTCAGCATTGCTGAGTGCGGGCTGTATATTCTTCCTATTTCTCACCATTACGCACTTAAGTGAAAAGTTAATAGTGAAGAGTGAAGAATTTGATAACGCCACTCCATCCCTTCTCAATGTCATCACTATTGAGGCTTGCGGCATGGTTGGCGCATTGGCCTACACCTTCAGCGACACCTTCTGGTTCTCGGCAGTCGAGGCAGAAGTCTATGCCTTCTCCAGTTTCCTGACAGCCCTGATGTTCTGGCTGATTCTGAAATGGGAGAGCGAACAGGCAGACCGATGGATTGTTTTGATAGCTTATATTACGGGATTGTCTATCGGTGTTCATCTGCTTTGTCTGCTCTGTCTGCCCGCCATGTCCTTTGTGGTCTATTTCCGTCGGGCAAAGCGGGTCACGTGGATGGGAATGCTTAAAGCACTCCTCGCTGGCGGCTTGCTGGTAGCCGTCATCCTCTATGGTCTTATTCCTGGCGTAGTAAAGATTGGCGGATGGTTTGAACTACTGTTTACCAATGTGCTGGGATGCCCATATAACACAGGCCTTATATGCTACATCTTGCTGCTGACAGGAACAATCGTCATTGCCTATTATAAAGTGGAACAAAGAATAGCCAAGCTATCGTTAGCCTGCCTGCTGATGATGCTCATCGGCTACAGCAGCTATGGCGTCATCTTCATTAGAGCCAATGCCCAGACACCGATGTGTGAGAATGCGCCT
>JAEEGL014810331.1_pt1 | contig 37301 bp, 68 predicted proteins | sample 9134231 | NCBI WGS metagenome assembly JAEEGL01 (sample SAMN16246548, study PRJNA631951) | gut metagenome | biome: gut microbiome; feature: rumen; material: fiber-attached | host: Bos | place: Iran: Karaj | collected 2018-10 | reverse complement strand
GCCCTCTTTCGGGTTGGTTTCGCGGTGATCCTCCTGCATTTCCTGCGCCACTTTTTCCATTTCGCCGGTCAAATAGAGCTGTTCGCCCACCTGCCAACGGGCCTTTGCCTCGCCCCAAACCTGCGCCACATAATCGTCGGTCAGGTCGTCCCACACGTTCAGCGTGTGAGGGATTTTGCCAACGTCCACGGGCCAGAAACGCCGGTTCCCGGTCATATCCTGCAAAAAGTCCATTTGATTGCAGGTGCCAAAGAACACACAACACCTCATCATTTCCTTGACGTTGCGGCCATACGCGGCCCTGTAGCGGTCAGCACGCAGGCTCAAAAACTGTTTGATACGGGCAACGTCCGTCCGTCTGAAAGCGTCCAGCTCGGCCACCTCGACCAGCCACACACCCTGCAACAGCTCGGATGCCTCTTTCCCTTCAAACGTCCTGATTGAATCGTTGAACCATCCACGGCTCATCCTATCAAGGATCGTGGACTTGCCGAGGCCCTGCTTGCCACACAGGATCAGCATATTGTCATACTTGCAGCCGGGTTCCATGGCGCGGGCAATCGCCGCCGTGAAAGCCTTTCGGCACACCGCCCGATTATACTCGTTGTCCTCTGCGCCGAGGAAATCAATAAACAGAGTGTCCAGCCGGGGCGTTCCATCCCATGACAAGCCATTGATATAATCTTGAACCTCGTTGAAAGCGTGGGTCGCCGCGTGAACGTCCAACGCTGCGTCAATATTTCCGCGTTTCGTGATATTGTACCGCTTCTCCAGATACCAGTAAATGCCGTTGTTGTCGGTATCGCTCCACAGACGACGTTTGCCGTCCAGCTCCCACGGCAACGGCCCCAGCACTTCACCACGGCCAGCGAACTTGTTCAGGGCGAATTTGCCTTTGAGGAACGGATCGTTTTCCATGATGATGCGAATGTTGTCAATGGTCGGCTTGATGTCGCCTTTCTGCGTTACCTGCAACTTGAGCATCCATGCGTCAGGATCATCGCCGCCACCCTCGCCGGGTGTAGCTTCATTTACCCCAGCGTTACCGGCCATCAGCCCCTCAAATTCCTGTTGCCCTGCCTCGTACCGCTCCTTTATCATCAACGTAGAAACGGCGGTGTCCGCTGCCGCAAACTCCGTGAATGCCTTGAACGATGGGAGCCGGTTTGTGGGCGTGTCCAGCGCTGCGTCCGCGTCCAGGTGCCCGAACTTATGCAGGCGCACCAGATCAGCCGCGTTCACCAGCTTGCCGCTGCACGGATCGGTCGCGTGATGGGAGAACAGGAACTTACCCTCGTCGTAAATGATCGCGCCGCCTGTCGTGCTGCCGTTCAGGTAGGTGTAACGGTTGGGATCGGTGTCCACCGGGGCGTAGATGCCGGGGAGAAACGTGTCCATGGCCTTGTAGATGTCATAGACGCGGCAAAACGCACCGATGATGCCGGACTTCGCCTCGGGATCACCCTGCCGCACCGCCAACTTTTGATAGTTGTTCGCGCCGGGAACCTGCGGCCTCTGCGTCCAGTCGTGCCAGTCTGTGTAGCTCTCCAGCACCGCGTCCACACTCACGAACTGCCTGTCCGCATACTTGAACACATACTCGCCGTCCGCGCTGCATGACGGCCAGTACATCAGACGGTTGGCCTCAAATGTCGTCGGATCGGCCATCGTAATGCCGATGTCAGCGGCCAGACGGCGGCTCACAGCGTCGTATTCGTCCGGGGTCATGTCCCGGTCAGTCACGAGCAGAACGCGCAGGCGCGGGGCCTCGGGGCGATGCTTGCGGGTGGAGTACACACAATAACCGCACCCCATGGCGTCCAATGTCGCCAGAATTTTGTCCGTCCCGAACGGTGGGATATTGTCGAAATCGTGGGTGACGACACAACGATCAAGCACCGCGTCGGCCTTGCGGCGGGGGCCTTTCAGCCTGCCGCCCACAAAGCCGCCGATGTCCTTTTTACTGTCCTGATCGGCCTTGGACAAGGCAAGGTATTCCGCAAGAGACTCTGTGCCGCGCATAGGCGTTTCCAGCCGCGTATACAGCTCGGAAACCGTCAGCTTTTGCGGGTTCCACACCATCGCCTTTCGACTGTTGCCGACAGAGAGGTTGAGTTGTCGGTCATTCTGCAATGTAATCATTTCTCGGCCTCCCCCCCCCGTAGGGGATTGTCAATCTCTTTTGACTGCGTATTCCGATTATAAGTCAAAAGTCCTTGACTGTCAAGAACTTTTGACTGAATATCACAGGAAAACACGCCCGGTCTTTCGATGCTTCAAAACGATGCGGTTCTCCAACTCAAAACCGGATTCCCGGATGATGAATTTCAGCACCGAAACGAGGTAAGCCGCTTTCTTTTCGGCCTTTCCGTCGTTCATGATCGTCTTGAGGGCGGCGTATGCCGTGGGGTCGATATAGCCGTCCTGGTTCCGCTTCAAACTATCAGCCATCGTCGCGCCCTCCCTCAAAACTTCTTTCCGTGCATCCTTGGCCTTGTAGCATTGTACTCCATCTTCGCTCGGATCACGGGGGCAAGGTCGATTCCGAGATAACCACACAGATCGGCAATCCTGATAACCGCATCGGCCAGCTCCGTGATAAAGCCCTCGGGTTTTTCGCCGTTCTTCGGCAAGCCCAGCTCCATCTTTTCAGCCGGTTCCCCGCCTATCGTGCCTCGCCGCATATACCACAATCCCGGATTGCCCTGTCTGACCTCCTCAAGGGCCTCTGACAGCTCCGAATGGATCAGGGCGATAGAAGTCCCCAGCTCCGGGGGATCGTCCCAAAAACCGTGTTTCTCGGCGTTTGCGTGGGCCTCCCGCACCATCTCCGAAACGGTCAGCTCAGACCCGGGCATAGGAATCGCTCGATCATCAATGTACTCGTGGGCGAATATCTTCCGGCAATCATTATCGTACTTCTCGATCATTTCAGGGATATTCGCGTTGATCGCATCGAATTCGATACCGTATTCGTGGCACGTCTGTACTGCGATCCCCAACGATCTGCCCGTCCGATTCGTCCACAGGATCAGCCGAGCGCCCTGCCGCTGCTGCTCCAACACGTAGTCAATGACGGCTTGCCGGGGCGCTCCGGGGGTCGGCCAGTCCTTTTCGTCCATCTGTTCAAACAACGTGCCGTCGAAATCGACGGCGATTATCTTGTCATTCATGTCGTGATTCTCGTTCCTTTCTAATCTTGTTTACCGTTTTTCGGTACTTTTGTGGTAATCCATATACCATTATCAGTAGATTGTCGTGAAAAAGATAGACATAATCGCAATAAATCCGAATATTGTTTGCGGTTCCATACTTCCAATACAGGGATTCTATGTACCTGTAAAGACTGCCTCCCACGTCCCGATGACAAAGGCCCTCGGTCAATGCTTTTTCAGCGTTTTTTGCCGCCAGCTTCTTTGACAGGCCCACGCGCTCTTTTGTCCGTTTCACAGCATGGTTGGTCACGCAAGCCATCAATTCACCAGCCCTTCGTGTAGCTCTTTCCTTCCACCGCCGCAAACAACCGGGCAAACCACTCTGTAATTATCAAACAGGTAAGAGCATATCCGGCCAACAGGGTATTGTATATCCGGCCGTGCTGCTTCACCCTGTACTGGATCGCCAAATCCCGTTTGGTGTCCTCCCACTTCTTGTCTGCCGCTTTGGTGTGCCGCACACCCTCACGGGCTTTCATGCGCTTGTAGTCCTTCTTTATGGCGTCCAACTCTTTATTGTTCAGCGGGATCACCGTGCGGGTGATGCCATCCACGATAGCACCACACCTTTCAGGGTTCCCATAGGTTTTAATCACCAGCGCTCGGTTTTCCATGTTTCACCGCACCTTTCCTCATTTCAAGCTCTGATAATTGCGCTTTCCTTTTTCCAGCAGGTCACAAATCTGTTTGAGCTGATGGGTCGTCAGGTAGTAAGCATAATCGGACAAGGTTTGGATTTTTGCCATTCTTTCACGGTGGAGGAAGAAATCGTCAATTTCTTCCGGCGAAAAGAATAGGTCGAACTCTCGTCCATACACACCGGGTTTCTCAAGATACCCGTCAGTGAAATCGAACAGATGTACAATCGGGAAAAATTGACTGCTCTTTTTTTCCTTGACGCTGATATATTTGCGTCCGATCTTGACAATCTCACCCTCTACTGCGTCCAACTTGTCTTTTGCTCCGTAGCGCAACAGGTAAACCGTCATGCCCGGCTTGAGGTCTTTCATATCACGGGTCTTTCTGAATGGATACCTCATTTCACATTCCCCTTTCCGGGCCTGCCTGGTCCTCGTCGGTCACCACAGAAATGATACCGGCGTTCTGGATTAGCCGCTCACACATCTTGCAGGGTGTCGGATTCTTGATCCGTTCACCGTTCTCAAACCCGGCCAGATATAGCGTCGCGCCCATCATGTCCAGCCGGGACGCGCTTATGATCGCGTTCGCTTCCGCGTGGACGGCCATGCACTTTTCATATTGCTCCCCGTGGGGGATGCCGTTGGATTCCCGCCAGCACTCCCCCAAGGTCACAGCAATTCAACCAACCACGCGCCGATCCGTTGTAGCCGGTGGAGATAATCATGTCACCGCGCACGATCACAGCCCCATACTGTCGCCGGAGGCAGGTTGACCGGGCGGCAACTGCCGCCGCAATGTCGAGGTAGTATTTCACCTTCGACGGCCTGTTGTTTTGCTTATTCACATTCATCCTCCATTTCATCCAGCTTCTCCCGTGTAGCTATCTCACCCGCGCATGCCGCGTACCCGGCGAGGTCGATATAGCAATCTGCCGTCCCGGTGCCCGTCCTGATCCGGGCAATCTTGAGCAGGGACATCAGCATGGCAACGTCTTTCGGGGTGAACAGCGGCCCTTGTCCCATGTAGGCGTTCCACAGGTCGGCAATGAGCTGGAAATTATTCTCCGGGGTGCCGTAGTCCTGCTCACGATGCCCGCACACGCACTGTTTGGCCTCGGCCAGAATGTAAGACCTATTCATTCTCCGCGCCCTCCTTCTTCTCCGGAGGCTGGAACAGCCCCAGCGAATAACCGAACTGAACCATGCTGCTGATAACCAGCCGCATATCGTTGTCGGTCATTTTCAGCAAATCGGCCTTGATCGCCAGCTCTTCCGAGCCGGGGATTTCTTCAATGCGGATCGCCACGCCCTTTTCCAGCATGTCGCTCCTGCCGTTGTCATACTTGACGATGATCCCTTTGGTGGTTGCGGTCGCGTCATGTTTCACTTTATCCAACAACATATCCTTTGCCCTCCTATTTTTCGTCGATAATCACTGTGCCGGTGGGGTAGTAAATCACGTGTCGTTTGTCGTTTTCGTCGTCGAATATGATCCTGTTGTCATCGTAATCAACATCAAACTTTCCATCGTACTGTTGAATAAGGTCACCTTTTACATCGTAGACGCGCACCGTTCGTTCGATACCGCCATTGAAGTTTGATTCTTGCGACTTGAGACGTCTCGCGCCGTCAGCGGTATTATTGAAATACCACAGCATACCAGCCAACAACAAATAGATTACTACCGCGCCGCCGATGATCCAATACTTCTCATACCGACGCGCAACACTCGCAAAGCCCGCAGCGACCACAATTACGACGATGAGAGACAAAAATCCGAATAAAACCCATCCTCCTATTGTCATTGTTCGTCAACCTCCCACGTAAACAATTTTTCGGTCACTTGAAATTGATTCTGCTTGTTCCTGTCCAGCGTCCGGGTGAAGGGCTTCTCCCACACGCACCGCCAGCCGTCCGGGGCTTGTTGTTCGCTCACAAAAATCTTGTGGCCGGTTTCCGCAATCAACCGGGCATACATCCAAAATTCCTCGCTGTCGAACTTCTCCCCCGTGTAGCCCGTTGTGTCCCTGTACGGTGGATCGGCGTACACCACGGCTCCCGGTGGGATCGGAACGACCCGATAATCCATGTTCAGATACCGGGCCGTCGTCAGCGTCGCCGTGTCCTTCAACAGTGAACGCTTGCTCTGCGCCGCGTAATTCGTCCCTCCAGCGTTCCGGGCATAGCCCCCGAACCATTTGCCGCCGAAGCTGCAACCGAAGCCCACAAAGCCCGTCAGGGCCGGAGAAACGTCTTTGTTGTCGCGGATAAAACGGTATTGATCCTCAGTAATGCTTTCAGGCGGTTCCCAGCCGTTTTGAACCCCTTGCAGCATCGCAATCAGATAAGGGTGCCGGTCATTCAGGATAACCCGGTCAAATCCTGTCACCTTGCTTTCAACTGCGCAACTGCCGCAAAACAGGCTCACAAATGAGCACGACCCCCCCCCCGTACCGAGATCAGGAAAGACGCGATTTGCCTTGCAATCCGGCTTTTGCCGCCCTGATACCTCATGCCCTTTACCTGCGCTGGATGATGTACGTTTGCACACCGTACTTGTCTTGAATCATCTGCGCTACGTTCTGCGCCGATTTCATGGAGTCGAAGCCGTGGGCGCATTCGATGTACCTTGTCCATTGAATGAACTCCTGTTCATCGGGCGTTCCAACCTTTTCAACGCCAGACCTGCAATAGAACTCGGCCTCGAATCGAGTTTTCTTCCGAATGAAAAACTTCCCGAGCGGTTCTTTCAGTCGCTTCATGGATTTATCCTCCCATCAGTCTGTCAGAGGCCAGCAGCAGGGCGAACATGACACCCGCCACCGCCGCGTATAGCCATTTACTGTTCAACTCCTTTTCACCGATACAGGCGAGGGAGAAAACCACGCCCATAACGGCAAAAAGGATCGCCGCCGCTAATCTACTCATTTTCTTCAACCTTTCCGTCATCCATAATCGCCGCGATTTCCTCTATGTTAAAGTACATTGGATATGAACCTTCTGCCCCGGAAAAGGCATACTCTGTTATCTTGCCGGTAAGGGTCGATACCGTAATTTTCAGTTTGTCGCAAAACACAGGGATTTCAATGCCGTTTTTCAGGATAAATCGAACTCTGGTCTTTGCCATGACATCACGCCTCCGAAGGAATGTCGTCGAATATGACGGGGATCGCCTGCTTGAACGGCTCCAACAGCATTTCAGCGACTTCCCTCATTTGCGGGTGAGCGTCCGGGGCATTGCGGAGCTGGAAGAAATGCCGCCACTCGCGCATATTCATGGTAATCACGATCTGTGTCTTGAGGCTGTTGTTCAGCACCGACCTCGCAATCTGCGGTGTAGCCCCCATTTCGATCATGCGGTTGTAGTGCCGCTCCGCGTCCATGCAGGCGTCCACCCACTCTGTCAGAATTGCCTTGATCGTCGCCAAAGTGAGGTTCTGCATCTTTCTGTCAAGAGTGATCCCGCCGCCCAAATCAATAAACTGGATTTCGCCGCCGAACCGTTCCCCGGTATAGTTGCAATACCTGGTCGATTCTTGCGTGTAGCTTGCGATCCGATGCCGCACGACCTCGTGGGTGACCCCCCGGTCGCAGGTCACAACAACAGACACCTTCGCGTGCTCCAACACGGACTCGTGCCCGCGCTTTATCAGGCTTCGCACAAATTCGGCCGAACCGCCCTCTCGCTCGGACTGATAGGCCACCCGGCCCGCTTTCGTGATGATGTCCAGAATAACCGCGCCGTTCGGTTTCCTGCCATCCAGCCATTCATAACGGGGTTCAACGATCTTCACGGTTTTTCGTCCTCCTCTTCATCTTCGCCGTCGTCAAGGCAGGGTTCAACATACTCATACTTGCGGGACTGTACAACCTTTTGACTGCCACAATTCGGGCAATCGTAGGTATCATATAGCATCGGTTCATCGCTGGACTGAAACACGGCGGCAACGCCGGTTTTCGTCATATCGCGGGAGATGTAGTGACGTTCACGGATCGCGGGAAACTCCGTCCCGCAGATTTCGCATTTCAGGTTTGCCATGATGCTGTTACCTCTTTTCCTTAGTCCTTCTTGAAGAACGTCCCAACCCAGCCGTCAGCGCCCAGCGGGAGGCCCTGCGCCCACGGGATCGGGGTTGTCATGATGTCGGTGACGCGCTGGAGCATGGTCTTGTCGTCGGCAAACCGCGCCGTGTCGATCACAACTTCATCGTGGACGTGGAACACGATGGGAAAGCCCTCGGCCTCCAGATGTTCAATGGCTGTCGCCAGACAGTCACGGGCGATTGCCTGAACACAGTTTTCCACCAGTTTGCCGCCGTAGGTTTCAATGGGTTTCCACTTCTTCGTCGTCTGATCCACGCCGTAGTAGGAAATGGACGGGTTGCCCCAGCGATTCTCGGACAGTTGCGGATTGATGTAATACAGTTTTCGGCCAGATGGCAGGCAGATGGACATAACCGGCGTTCCCTGCAAGATGTCGTATTCGCGGGCCAGCGTCAGGCACTGCACCCGCACTGAGCCGCCGTTTGCAATCACGTACAGCGCCGCGTTCTCCATGTCGTACCACAAATCACGGATTCGACTGCTTGCGTTGCGCCAGTTGTTGACGATCTCTTGAACCTCGTCGTCGGTCATGTCGTCCAGCGCGTGGGACACGTCCATGCGCCGCATTGCGCCCACGCCGCCTTGATAGCCCAGCGCCAGCTCTGCAACCTTGCCACGCTGCCGGAGGGCGTAATTCTCATGGCCCTTGACGATGGTTTCCACCGGAACGCCATAAATCATTGCCGCCGATGCTTCGTAAATCTTGCCCGTCGTGCGGAACACCTCAAGCCGCCATTCCTCCCCGGCCAGCCATGCGATCACACGGGCCTCAATCGCGGAGAAGTCAGCGTCGATCAGCACGTTCCCCGGTGTAGCTATGAACGCCGTCCGTATGAGCTGCGAGAGGGTGTCAGACACGTTGCCGTAAAACAGGCGCAGGTGATCTTTCTGCCGGTTCTTCACAAACTCACGCGCCATGTCCAGATGTCCGATGTATGTACGCGGGAGATTCTGCACCTGCACCAACCGGCCAGCCCAGCGGCCCGTCCTGTTGGCTCCGTAGAATTGCAGCAGGCCACGGACACGGCCATCGGAGCACACGCACATTTCAATGGCGTCGTACTTCTTTGTGCTGGTCTTTCCCAGCTCTTGCCGGATTTCCAACATCCTTTGCACGTTCTCGCTGTGACCGCCCATCGCCAGCAGGTCGTTGACGGTTTCTTTCCGCAGGTTCTCAATGGACACACTGTCGTCGGTTTCCTTGTCCAGCCAAGCGGTGAGCTGCTTGATACTGTTCGGATTGTCCAGCCCTGAAATCTTCACGGCCTCCTCCGTCAGCTCCTTCGTCACCACCTCGCCAACGTGTAGCGCCCCCTCCGCAAACTCCATGTCCACGGCCACGCCACGAGCGTTGATTCGCAGGTCGGTTTCCCATTGCTTCTGTACAAAGTCGGGAACCGGGAACGCGGACAGCCGTTTGCCGATTTCCATTTCGGCGACGACATCCTGCGCGTTGTACTCTTTGAAGAGCTGCCATTTGTCAGGATCGTGGTGGGGCAGGTTGCGCGTCCTGCCGCCGTTGGATTTTGTGGGCCTGCATGGGACGCAGAAATAACGGATCAGCGCCTTGCCGGTGCTCAATTTCTGCTTGTCCTCAGGCAATCCCAACGCCCTGCCGGTCGCGTCAAGGCCAGCGGTGTAACCCGCGTACAGGCCGTGCAACATCGTGTCGCGCCACTGTGACGGCTCCATAGGCCCGTAAACCTTGCTCAGACAGCCCCATTCAAAGGCTGCGTTGTAGGCGTACTTGATGTACTCCGGGTCGTGGAAGGCCTTTACAAGCCATTCAGGGACGCTTTCACCGCTTGCCACGTCGATAACCACCACGGAGCTGTCGTCGAGGGAATAGGCAAACAACAGGATTTCAAAGTCGGGACTGTCGATGTATCGAAACGCCCCTGTTTTACCGATAGGGGCGCTGGAGTAGGTTTCAAGGTCGATATTCAGTTTGTGCATTGTTGCGCCTCCTTCCTCAGAAAGAAGGATCAGCGGTCAGCGCGGACAGGTTCTCCACATTCACGCCCCGGCGCTCCAGCTCCATCAGCATAGATTGATAAAGGGGCGTACTTACGATGTAGGCCCTCAATTCGTCCGGGGACAGGCTGGTAACATTCTTGAGGCTCTGCCGCTTGTCGTCGCTGTTCGCGCCGAAAGGCGTCCAGACGGTATCTGCAAACGTGGATTCCTCAATGTCGGAAATGAGCATGAACAGGGATCGGGAAAGTTTGGTCGTGAGCATTTTAACCGTGTTCATCAGGTGGGCCGTGGACATATCCTCAACCTTCACCATTTCGCCTCCAACGATAAACCACACGCCGGGGTTGTCAAAACGGGTTTTCACAATATCGCCTCCAATGTGAAAAGATTGGGCGGTTTCATTCGGTAGGGGTTTCCCATGTGACCGCCCTCGGCCTTTCAGATTCAGCCGCGCCCCTTGCGGTACGGGGTATTCCGACGCCGCCGATTATATCCCCATTCCATTTGTTGAAGCGGTTTCGGTTCCGCTTGCCGGGTTTTGCACCTTGCACGAGGCGGCTTCGATTCCGCTCCGTTTGAGGACTCGAACCTCGCTGCACCCAGCGGGATGCACCTGCACCCCTATAGAACGAGCGGGCATCGCTCGTGTAGCTCTACCCGCTCGTGCTGATCTTACATCGGCAGGCCGGTGACAGGGTTGATCCGGGGCTGCGCGTCTGCCGCCGCCTGCGCTGCCTGCGCAAACTGCGCAAACTCGTTCGCGGTGGGCTTGACAGCACCGCCGAGGGATTCACCGTCACGGGTTTTCATTACGCCGTCAAGGCTGCATCCGACGCCCTTCTTGCCTGCGGTGTTGTAGCCGAAGAAATGGATCGTGCAGCGGGCGTACATGCCACTGTATGCGTCCTGCGGGGCCAGCTCGACGCTCGGGTTGCTGAAGTCGCACACCCACGGCTTGCCGTCCTGCGGACGCCGCTGCGCGGTGATTACCCAATGGCCCTTGCACTCGGGGCCGTAGGGGGTGCCGTCCTGCCGCACACCGTCGCCGTCGTGGATGGGGGTCGGGATGATCGGAGGCCGCACACCGTTCCACGCCTTGCCGTTGACGGCTGCGTTGATCGCTGCATTGATGGAGTTGTCAATGTCCTGCTTCGTCGCGGTGTCGGATTTCGGGATGAGCAGGGTCACGCCGTATTTCGGCTCCGCGTTCGGCTGCTGGGGGCTGGCATAGGGCGCGGCCAGATGGACATAGGACAGGCGAACCTCGCCGGTCAGGGACTTGTTTGCTTGATTCATGTACATACGTCAAATTCTCCTTTTCGCGATTGTCGTCAAATTCGATTACTGGTTGCGGGTCGTTTCCCGCACCAACACGGGGCAGTTGTGGGGTGTGGCGTTCTCCCAGTCGTTCGCAAGGATGTTGTCAAGGGTAAAGGCCACGTCGTCGGTTTCCCGGATGTCCAAAATCCTGCCGTCCTCACAGTGCATGAAAATGGTATTGTCACGCCACTCCCAATACCCTTTCCAGATTGCACGTTTCATCTTGGCTCCGTAGTTTTTCATACGGAACAGCGCTGCCCTGAAATTCAAGGGTGATCCCTCCATTGCGCCGCATCATAGCGCTGTTGAAGCTCTTCAAATGCCCGCTTTTCGTCCTCAACGATCAACTGTTCATAAGTGATCTGTTCAACCTCAACGGTTGACCAACGAAAACCACAAGCAGGGCACTCCCGCCGTCGTTTCAACAGGCCCTTTACGTCGTTGCGGACATTAAAAACATGGGTCTTTTCGCATCCGCAACGACGGCAAATCCTCACGTTCAGGCCGTTATACGCCAGCACGGTAGTCACCACGCGCCTCCAGATACATCTCATACGCCTCACGCGCATGGTCACGTTCTTTCCGCGCCTGTTTCTGCGCCGATTCAAATTCCTTCTTCGCTTCAGCTATGCCCTTTTTGCGATTTGAATTGAACTTCTTGCGCTGTTCCCGTTCATACCGTTTCTTATCCTTCGACCATTCGGCGGGAAATTTGGAAGGATCAGGGTCAAGAAAATCCTTTTCAAACGCCGCCTCCTGAAAATGCCATTCCTTCTCCAGTTTCAGCACGTTCTCGGCGGTCTGTTCGTAAACCAGCTCTTGTAATCCCGGCATTTCCGATTCCAGAAACTCAATCGTTTCCCGGTTCTCGTACTCGTACATAAAGAGCCATCCGAGGATTTTCCTTAGTGTAGCCTTGTGCCTCCACTTGAAGAAGAACTCAGGCCACCTCAGCTTGAACACACAGGTTTCAAACCGAACCGTGAAAATACGTCCTTTAGGCATCCGCAACACCCGCAAACTCATTCGGCCCAACGGGGACAAACGGTTCACGCTTGTCGTCCATCGTGACCAACGTCGGCTTGCCCTGCGGCCATGTAATGAGGCCATCCATCAGCTCGGCAAACCGCTTCTTGCCGGTCAGCTTTTCAAGCTGAGCCAGTGTTTTAGGCTTGCGGTCGTACAGCACAGCGTCCTCAAAGCCTTCGCCCTTCATACGCTGCATGGCCGCGTCAGCATCCTTGAACGCTCTGACCTGTCTACCCTCCACGACTTTCCAGCCGGGGATTTCACGGCCCGCCAGGATCGCCTCGCGGGCGTAATCTTGCAGGTCGGTGATCCACGCCTCAAGGCCCTGCGCCTTGATAAGCAGATCGCCTATCTCTTCATCGGTCAGGATTGCCGGAACCTTGATTCCCTTGTCAGCGGCACCGTCGCGGTACTGGTCGTAGGCCATCTTGTCAGGCTGCGACGTCTGCCCATCAAGCGGGACTCCGACAAACTGCTCAAACCCGGCATAGTATTCAGCACGGGCGCGACATTGCGCCTTTCCCTTGCAGAATCGGCACCAATCGCCCGCACAGAACGTCCCCAAACCGAAAAATGCGGCTTGCGCTTTAGGCTTGATTTCGTCAGCCCACGCTTTCAGCTCGTCCACGGTCAGCCATTCCTCGGTCACGTCCTCGGTGATCCGGGGCTGGACTATTGCCGTGCATACACGCTTGATGGTGTCGCCGTAAATCGGGGCAAACAGCTTCAACGCGCCCAGCGCATAAAGCCGCATCTGCCCGTTGTTGATGGAGGAAACCGGGACGCCCTTGCCGTGCTTGTAGTCGGTGATTCTCAGCGTGTCGCCTCCGATCATGATACAGTCGCACGTCCCGAAACCCTCCGGGATGATGTCGGTCAGGTCAACCCGAACCTCAAAGCTGGTCTGTGGCATTTCACCGCCGAACCCGCTATACTTTTCTTTCAAGAAGTCACGGTAAAACTCTGCGGTTTTGGTCATTTCATCCTGCCACAGCGGATTCTCTTTCAACTTTTTCAGCTCGGAATTGAACTTGCGCATGGACATCGGGGTGAAATACTTGCGCCCATATAGCTCACAGACCGCGTGAGCCAGCGTTCCCTCGGCAGCGTAAACCGAAGTTTCACCGTCCGTAAACTGTTCTTCATATCGGGGTGCGGCGGTACAGTGTGACCACCGTTCAAAGCCGGAGGCGGTCACGACCGCATGAGTCCTCGGTGTAGCCATCCTCCGCACCTCCGATCAAACTTTCGCGCCCAGCTTGCGCAGGTCGTCCACCATGGCCGCGTACTGATCGGGCTTGAGCTGCGTCACAGCCTGAACGTTGTAATTCTTCTGGAGCAGCTCCATGAGCTGTTCCATCTTGCCAGCGGCCAAGAGCTGCGATCCAGCGTTCTTGATGTCGTCCATCGTGTACACGCGCTCGGCGGGTGCCTGCACAGGATCGGGGGCCGGGACAGGATCAGAAATCGCGGTGTTCGCAGGGGCCGGAGCCGTGACGCTCGCAGGGGCCGGGGCAGCAGTGGGAACAGTTGCGCCTCCATTGACAGCATCCGTCACAGGCGCATTGATAGGGGTGACGTTCGCAGGGGCCGTCACTGGGGCCTCAGCGGGCGTCTGGACAGGCGCGGGGGAATTGTCGGGCTGCACCGGGGCGACGGTGACAGGGGCCGTGGGCGCGGCCACAGGGCGGTTCTTCATGCTGTCCGCGAGGTTGTTGATCGCCGCCGTCAGCTCAGGGGCGACGATGTGCAAGGTGATGTCAACCATTTGTGTTTGCCTCCTTAAAAGGTTGTTTGGGTCGTTTGTGCATTGTGGACTTGTGGGAAGGGTCGGATTTGAACCGACAACCCTCAACGATTAAGGCGCCCTCGTCTATGCTCTGCCCATTGAGCTACCTTCCCATAATCGGCGGGCATATCGCCCGCCGATCCCATACTGCATGTCTATTTGAGTAATCTGTCCGCCCATCGCTGCGTTTCTACTCGCCGGTGGCCGACGTGTATCTCCGAACCCTTGCGGCCAAGCAACATTTCAAAGCAAGGCCGTGAATACTGGTCTTTATCAGGCGGAACTGTAATAAACCCAGCACGACACCGCTTTTCGCGTAGGAGAGCGCGACGAGAATGAAAAGCCGCATGTAATAGCCGACCAAGGCCATCAGCCATCCTCCTTTCCAAAGGGCTGTTTTACGGGACTTTCAACGCCGCCCTTTACCTGCGCCGAAAGAGTGATCGTGGGGGCGATGGGGTTTGAACCCTGAACGCTCTACCAGCTCCCCGGAATCCCCATGGTCAGTTGGTAGCGTTGGCCCCATAAAGGCGGGAACCTCCCGTCGTGTTGGTGCTGCGGGACTTTTGTCTCATCCATTCCTCGAACTTTGCCCGGTTTGCGGGATCATCATAAAACCGCATCACCGCGCCGTAAAAGGTGGCCGAAAGATTATGCCTGTCCGCTTCGCCCATCTGCGACAGGTCGAAACGGGATTTCTTCGGAGTGTTCACGCCCGCACCTCCTGTTCCCCGGTCTGCTGCTTTGCCTCCAGACGGGACAGGGCATCAAGAATGTTCTGAATCGTCTTTTCCGAACCACGTTTGCCGTTCAGCACTTCGGAAACGTAAGAAGCGTTGTAGCCGCTTTCCTTCGCCAACGTCTGCCCGGTGATCTTGGCAACGTGCATACGGCCCACAATGTCAACAATCCTCGGGTCAATCCGTGCGTCCATGCGTTTGTCCTCCCTTCTTAAAAAGTCAAAAAGTTTTGCAGTAGACAGTTGAAAGTCTTTGACTTTTGTGCTACAATGAAAAGGCCAGTATCACAAAGTCGGTCACACCGCTGCAATGTGGAAGTCGTTGCGGTGTACCGGGCAGCTCGTCAAAGACTTTTGACTGCTACGCAATTATAATAGCAAAAACTCTTTGACTTGTCAATACCTTTTGACTGATTTTCTGTGAAAAACTTTTGACTGGCGAGGAAGGGGTTCAACATGACTTTTTTCGAGCGATATGAACAACTTTGTGCCGCCAACGGCTATAAGCCGATTTCTAAACAAGCCGCGCAGGTTCTCGGGACTTCGCGCGGAACGATTTCCGCGTGGAAAACCTCGGGCAAGCCGCCGAAAACGGAATTTCTTGTCGCCATCGCGGACGCCTACGGGGTTTCCACTGACTACCTGTTGGGCCGGACGGACGATCCGACCGATTACTCGAACCCGGAGCTGGTGGCTACACTGGCGGGAAAGCAGCTTGAAGAAGTTGACGGGGACGTGAAAAAGGCGCTGGCGTTTCAGCGGGCAGTTGACGAGGATGTCCAGAAGGAGAAAAGGGCTACACGGGAGAAGGGCGAGGCCCTGTACAGCCAGCTCGATTCTCTTGACAAAGGAAAAGCTGAGGGTTTCATGCAGGGCCTACTTTCACAGGACAAATACATGCCGCAGCTCAGCGATAAGAAAAAACGCGCGTGATTTGCTTCGGGGATCAGGTCATACTTGCGACTGAACGAAACGGCGTTGTGTACTTCGTGAGGAAAAAGTGATGAGTGTCAAGATCAGATATAACGTCCCTGACCGCGTACAAGGCCCGGAGAACGCCGTTGTCTACGCCCGGTATTCTTCCCACAAGCAGGGCGAACAGTCCATTGAGGGGCAGCTTGCAGCCGCCAAGGCATACGCAGACGCAAGGGGCTATACGATCATCCATGAATACATTGACCGGGCAATGACCGGGCGCAATGATAACCGGGATGATTTTCAACAGATGCTTTCGGATTGCGGCAAAAAGCAATTCACGGTAATCATCGTCTGGAAGGTGGACAGGTTCGGGCGCAACCGGGAAGAGATCACCTTCAATAAATACCGGGCCAAGAAACACGGAGTCCGGGTGGAGTACGTCGCGGAGAACATGGGCGAGGGGCCTGAAAGCGTCATACTCGAAAGCGTGCTGGAGGGCATGGCCGAATATTACAGCCTCCAGCTCAGTCAGAATATCAAGCGGGGGTATCTGGAGAACGCCCGAAAATGCAAATTCGCGGGCGGGCGCGTCCCGTTGGGGTACAAGCTGGACAAGGATCACCATTTCGTGATTGACCCCGACACCGCGCCGACCGTCCGGCGTATCTTCGCCATGTACGGGGAGGGCCAGACGATTGCGGAGATCATCGCGCGGCTCAACGCGGAAGGGCTACACACGAATATGGGAAAGCCCTTCACGAAAAACAGTCTGCGATCCCTGTTGAAGAATGAAAAGTATATCGGGATATTTGATTTCAAGGGTGGAGAAGTGCGGATCGAAAACGGCGTCCCGGCCATCGTGGACAAGGACACGTTCTATAAGACCCAAAAGCTCTTGCAGACCAACCAACGCGCCCCGTTCGCCCGGTGGACAAAGGCTGACTACATCCTGACGAACAAGCTGTTTTGCGGATCGTGCGGGGCAATGATGATCGGGGAAAGCGGGACAAGCAAGACCAAAGCCCGGTACAACTATTACACCTGCACCAACCACAAGCATCAACGGACGTGTGGGCGCAAGGCGATCCGGCAAGACCTGATTGAGCCGTATGTGCTGGAAAAGACGCAGGAAATGATTATGGACGATGAGGTGTTGACCTTCATCGTGGACAACGTGTGGGACTTCTACCAACGGCAGGATCAGACGCGGGACAAGATCACGGCGCTGGAGGCCCAGCGGAAAGAAGCGGAGAACGCGGTCAACAACCTCATGCGGGCGATTGAGGCCGGGATGCCGCTGACCGAAATGACAAAAAACCGCCTGTCGGAGCTGGACGCGCAAATGACAGCGATAAACACGGCCCTTGCACAGACCCAGCTCGACGGCGGTTTCAGGTTGCAAAAAGAGCATATTCAGTTTTTCCTTGAGGGGTTTCGGAATCTGGACTATTCAGACCGGCAATGCCAACAACGGCTGATCGACGTATTTGTAAACAGTATTTACGTCACCGACGACGAGCTGGTGCTGAACTTCAACTTCGGCGGTGACAAAGCTACCCTGAAATTCCCGCAATTCAAGGCAGCACAAGAGGCCGGGGTGTTCGACTGCCGCGCGTTCACGTCCACTCAAACGCGCGGATACGAACTCGTTTTCTACGAGAACGTGTTCGCCCTGGTACTGCAAATGCCGAGACGGATTTAATTTGCCGGTCATTTGTAGAAAAGCCCGTCAGACGGCCAGAAATGGCCATTTGACGGGCTTTTTCATTTGACGATAACTTTCTTGACTTACCGCCAGCGTGGGACGGTATCGCCCTCTCCGACCTTTATGTACGCATCCAGAACGGCCAGCGCCTCCGGCTGCGGGAGAAACTGCGTCCGATCCAACAGCAGGTCGCGGAGCTGGTTGATCGTGTAATCCGGGTGTTCCTCGTGCAACCAGACAAGGAACTGACTCGTGGCGACGGTTAATCCGGCAATCGGTCTTTTCCGCTTCGCATTGTGGGCGAAGAACTGGACATCACTCGTGCCCTTCCTCGTGTAGCTCATTCCGGCCGCATCTCCTCCCGGACGATTTCGCAGAAATCACCGTTGCAACGGAACCCCGGTTTCCCGGCAGGCTCTTCGACCTTCGCCAACTCGTTCACGGTGACGGCCTTTTCATGGCCCTCCGCGTCACCCACAACCACGGCCTGCTCATGCCACACCTTATAGGGGTAACCCAGCACTGTCCAAACCTTGTTGTCCTCGTCCTCGATGATCCTGACCTTATCTCCCGGCTCAAACATTCTTGTTTCCTCCTTCAAACTTAAACCACGGGAACTTTTCAAGTGTCTTGGCAATTACGTCGATCACCTCAACGAAATCGTCATGCGAAACACCCTCGGGGCAATCCACATTACAAATGACGTGGGTCAACGTCTGCCGGTCAATGAACTCGTCGCTCTTCGGTGTAGCATATACGCCGGGCAGGTTCTCCAGCTCCCACTCGATGTACAACTGCTTTTCAGGGGCCGAAACCAAATCCAGCTCGTAGTCGGCCAGCTCCTTGTCGGTCAGCGGGCGGCTGTAGACAAGCAAATCGTGGTATTTGCCCTTGGGGTCGTCCTGCCGCTCTATCAGACCTTCCCTGGGCTGACATCCGGGGGAAAAGCCCCGGAGCCGCATACCGTAGACAAAACGATCAGTCGCCACCTTTAGTCCTCCTTCCTCACAATGACAACCTCCAAATCGGTTTTGCCGAACACCTTTTCAATGATGGCCCGTACCTCCTGCCAGTCCCCACCGGCGATCCCGCAGCCCATCTTGTACGGGATGCAGATACGATGATGCCCGCGCATGGCGAGATTGCGAACCTTGGTAAAGCATCGCCTCATGTTCGTGTAGCTCGTGATGTTCCCATCGTCGGACTCCAGCTCTTCGTCCTGACAAAAGCAATTCGCAATGATAACGTCATCCCTCCTGCACTTGAGGAACTGGACGTGCCCCAGCAAGTCACGCCCCCACGCCTCGCAGGTTTCGACGTAGATTTCGTACTGCCGTTTCGTCAGCAGCCGGTCACGGATGGAGGCGGCGATCCCCGCGCCCATTACTCCGTGATAGTTGGTCTGATGGCAAATGATCCCGTCCCTGAACTCCAATGCGTCACCGTTGATCTCATAAACCATGTTTCTGATCCCCCATTCTGTTTGTTGGTCTGAATATACACACCATCGACGGAAACGGGGCGCTGTTCTTTGCGCCGCCGAACTTCAACCGTCCCTTTACGAAACGTATCTCCGCTTTGTGGTATATGTACTCATGAAAAGCCTTAGTGTCCGTGCGGGCAGGGATGAGCATGACGGCAACCCCCCCCGTCCGGGCATGTTGGGCGCACTTTGCAATCCATTGCGGCATATCCTTCCCATACGGAGGATTGCAATAGACCGTTTCGCCCGTCCAATCCTTTGACAACCCGTCGTCCTTCCGCGTGTAATGCTTCGCACACTTCGCATTTTCGTCGGTGCTGCATGGATCGAGGGTGAAATGGAACTCATCATTCAGAGCATCGAAAAACGCTTGAGGCGTTTCCCATTCCACCGACGCGGAACTGAAAACAACGTCATTCACTTTGGTTCACCTCTCTATACCCTGTCCCCATAGTTATCGCCATGACCTGCAAAGTCAAACCCTTCGTGCGCTTGCTTCGACCAACGATCTATAAAATCGCTTGCTTCACCTTTTGTACTGCCTGTGAACTCGGGAATGGGAAAATCAGAAAACTCGTGCATTTCCTGAATATACGCAAGCTGTTTTTCCGTCGCAGGATCGTTTCGCCAATCGTGTAGCTCCGGCACCTCGCGGCGATCCCGCCACGACTTCGCCCGGTCATATCCTTCTCGCACAGCAGCCAGCCAGTCCTTTGCGTCAATCGGGGGCTTGAGTTGATAGGCGATCACGCAGATGGCGGAATAGGTTGCGCCAATGTTGTCAATTCCGAACTGCCCGAAATCCAGCAGCGCAGGGCCGCACTCCCGGCCCAGCCGTTTAGCCCCCTCGGGGCCGAAATAGACGCTATCAGGGCTGTAACAGTGCGCGGACGCTGCCATGGCCGTGCGGCGCATCCACACGCTGAAATCGGCTCGTACTTTGTCAATGTTCAAATTCACGCTACGTCTCCTCTCCGAACATACAAATCTCGCTGTTGTGTTTGCAGCCAACGCAATGCTCGTTATACCAGTCCTTGAACTCTTCTTCGGACACCAACCCTTTGTATGTATCGCGCTCGTATTCGTAACGCTTCACATAACAGGGTTTTTCTTTGGGTTCGGGCTTCTTTTTCGGCAAGACTCGCGCCTCAAAGCGATATTTCCGGGCGCTGTCCCCGATTTTGAAGAACAGACGCGCCTCCGCAAGCATGGGCGAATCCTCGCAGATGCCAAACTGAAATTCTTTCGCAACCGTGTTGTAGATGCCCCATTTCATCCCGGCTCCGTGGTAGTAGGTTTCACGCTTCATGCAATGCCTCCTCCAATTCGGCTATCCTCGCCGCCTGAATGTTGATAAGGTCAAGCGCGTCCCTATCCAGCTCGCTACTGCACCCGTTGTTGTGATACGAGCACTTGACGCACCTATCCGGCAAACCGCCGCCCAAACAAACTTCGTACCCTTTTCGGATTGCGTCTATATCAGGGACGGGGATTTCTTTGCGCTTTTGCTCATGGATAAATTTCTCCTGTTCCCTGTAGGACATTCGATACCACGGTTTCACGGTTCCACCACCTTTTTCACGGCATCCCACGCCGTCAGCGGCAAAACCTCGTTGTACAGGTCGCGCAACGCTTCGTCCGTGCCGCAATCGTCGCAGATGTACACCCGCGCATACCGGCTCAGTGCGTTCCTGACCAACTTCTCGTTCATGCTGTCCCGTCCACAGCGCGGGCAGAGGGTTTTCTTGCCGCTTCTCTGAATAACGGCAACCTGGTCAATAATGATCTTTGCGTCCATGGATCAAGCCTCCTTTTCTTCCAGTCGATTGAAATAGTCCAGCGACATCACCGCGTAAACCTTGCCATAATCCTGACTGTCGGTCACGATGGCCTCCCGGTTCTTCGTGATGTGTAGCGCGTACTCGCTGCCGCCGACGCGGAAAGTCTTTTTCCGCGTCTTGTCCCGCAGCGCCCTCTTAATGCACAGTTGAGTCATTCTGCTCCACCTCCGTTTCCTTCACCGCTCTGCTCCCGGATCGCAACAGCTCCCAGCAGATAATCAATATCACATCATGGATCAATAACAACCAACCCGGCATAGCCGATCCTCCTTTCCTTCGTGTAGCCCCCTGTCGCTCGTCAGGCGACAGGGGCGTTCAGCATCATCATTTGGTTTGCGCCCGCGTTCAGATAGTAGTCCGGGCGGGCCATGATTTCCTCGTACTTCTTCTCGCCCTGAAAGCTGTCCACGACAGCCTTTTCCTCGTCGGTCATGTTCTTGTAGTGCTTCTTCCCGTAGGTGGGCGGGAGCCAACCCTTTTTCTGACAGGCGAACAGGTTGAACTTTTCCAGCAGGTCAAGGTTTTTGAAAACCAGATGCGCGGTTCCCTTCTTGTAGAAGGTCGCAAAGAAATACTTGGTTTCGATGTTCTTGTATTTCTTTTCTTGATCTGCCGCTTTAAGAACTTCGCACAAATCCTTGTCCCATACCGTATGACCACAATCCAGATAATCCAGCGTCTTTTCGATGTCCTCAAGATATTCCCGCACACGATAGTCCTCAAAGCTGTCAGACCACGAATAATAACTAAATGCCCGGAAATTCACGATCACCTTTTTGTTGATCCTAAAGCAATCGTTGGTACACCAGCCGTCAAAATAGTGGCGATTCGGACTTTCCTCGTGCCAATAACTTGCCGTCCATTTGTCAAACAGCTTGATAATGGTTTCCTCGATGCCCTCAATGGCCCGGGCGTTGAACTTGATAATCAGCGTCAAGATGTTGTACGCCGAAAATTCATAATCGGCCAGCTTGTTCACGCTGTCACGCAGCTCATTCAGAATGTTGGATGTGAATTTCTCCGTAATCACAGGCTGCATGAAAAGCCGGTTCCAGTATTTGCGGCGCGTTTCCTTGATGAACTCATTTTTGCTGTGATCCACGTCTTTCAGATCAATGGTGCCGTCGCCCTTCCCGATCCACAATTTCAAAAGCGGGCGCTCCCCGTCAAACGTCAAATTGACATACTCATCAATCATACGCAGGCCGCAGGCCACTTCAAAATCAAATCGGTTCACCCATTCCTGAATGGCGTTATACTGAATAATCTCAGTCGCACCACCGGGCGGGGTCATGGTCTTATAGGTCGGGGCTTTCCGCATATCGTCCACGATGGTTCCATCCGTCTCGGCCGGAGGGATCGTCAGCGTCACCAGCGCAATATCTACGTCCGTTTTGCGCTCCGCCTCCAGAAACGCCCCTTCGATGTACCGCACCGTCGCGCCGTATTTGTCAAGAGTCTTTGACAGCTCAGACCGCGTGTAGCTGTATGGATTTCTCAACGTCTCAGCGTTCAGCACACAGGCGATTTGCCCGCCGCGTCTCATCAGGTCGATGGCCTTGAGCAGATGATCCGCACCCTGATCGAACGGCGGGTTCATCACGCACAGGTCGTAACGCATCTGGGTTTGGAACGTCATGAAGTCATCGTGAATGGCCCGTAGCCCTTGTTTTTCCAGCTCACGGCGCAATGCCGGATCAATTTCGATGCAGTCTATGGAAAGACCGCTAAACGCCGCTTTCCATTCCGTGTAGCTGTCCGGGTAATTCCCAACCTTTCCAGCCTTGAGGTAAGTGTGCTGCTGCTCATACCGCAGGCCCACCGTATGCAGCGCCAAATCACCTTTCCCGGCGCTGGGTTCCAGAATGTACTTGACCTTGCAGAGATCAAGCGGTTCCAACAACTGCTCTGCAACCCTCAACGGCGTCGGATAGAAGGTTTTCCGCGCCCGGTCACTTTCGGTCATTTGTATCAGCTTGTTCATGGTCGTCCTCCTTGCTGTCGTCCTTAGAGGCGCTTTCCTGCGCATCCTTCCATTCCTGCTCGTGGCGCTTGTTGGCCTGTTCGACCTCGCGCATGATCTTCAACTTGTCCTTGGTGTTCATCGTCGCGGCCTCCCTTCACGCCGAATAGATTTCCTCATGGTTGTCTGGGTACTTGCCGTAGTCGGCAATGATGTACTCAACGCGCTCCCGGTCAGCGTCGTTGACGATCACCGTCATGTTCCGCAGGCGCTTTCCCCTGCTCTTGATGGGAACGAAATCGGGACGCAGCATCATGATCCCGAGGTCGCGCCGGTCGCCCCGGCCCGCGTTGTCAACGCGATAGCCCTTGTTCGTCCAGACCTGCCCGGAGGTCACATTGTCCCACTGGTAGAACCCGCTGCCTACCGCCGAAATCTCGTTGATGTTCATGTCCTCGCCTCCCTCATCTTCGTCAGGAACCGCTTGTAGTAGCCGGAGCGTTCCTTGTTCTTCATGTACCGCATGGCCGTGGTGTACGCCTTGTCGAAGCGTTCCCGATCCGTGTTCTCAATGGCCGCGTCCATCTCAGCGCCCAATTCCTGCGCCCGCTTCGCGCAGTAGGCTTTTTCCTGCTCCCAAGTCTTTTTCATGATCCCGACCTCCGTTTCCAACTTGCTTGCGCAAGTCAAAATCTTTTGACTATAGTTATTATAGCATGATTTCTTTGACAAGTCAATATCTTTTGACATTTTCTGCAAAATAAATTTGTCCGGCATCTGCCGGTCAAACCCTTTTGCCTCTGTGTAGCCCTTACCTGTCGCCCCAATCAGGCGTCGGAGTCAGCGTCTTTTTGTCGATCTTGTCATACCGAGCGTACCGGGCGATGATGTAATGATCCCCGCAATCCCGGCACATGCCGTAAGGTGTGTAGTTCCCCTTGAACACCACCAGCGTTTGCGCTGATCCGTCAGGGAAAGTCTCGGTCAGCGTTTCGCCGGTGGGCGTGTGCCCGGTCTTTTCCCAATACTTCGCATACCGCCTCATTTCTTCCGGCGTCAGGGCGTTGGCTTGAACCTTGACATTGTACAGCACATCGATCACCTCTGTTCATATTTCTCCAGCAAACGACGGTGATAGTCTATAAACGCCTGTTTGCCATCATCGAAGTAATGGCCCCAATCGTAGTCGATCCGGACGCTGCCGTTGCTCAACGGCCAAATAGTGCTATCCCACGTCACGAACATCGCGCCGTAACTCGTCATCATCCGGCCCAGCACAATACGGAATATCCTCCCCAAATTGGTAGTGCAATAGGCTTCGCTTGCGATGATCTCATAGCCCTGGTTGATTTCCTTTCCCACGTTCAGTCCTCCTCTTCGACTTCCAAATCCCACTCGAACCCTCCGTCACCGTCAGGGCGAACCACCCAGCCGTTATCCTCGCAGATTTCAACCGCCTCCGTGTAGGTCAACCCGCTCATGTACTTCTGCTTCACGCTGCCCGCGTACATCATGATCTTGTATTTCATGGTCTTTCCCTCCCTTCAAACATCGAAGCTCACACGGTGGTAGGCGTAGAACCTGCCATCCCGCCGAAACAGCTTATACCAGCTCGTGAACGCCTGCCCGGTGCAATCGTACATCGACGGGCGACAGTCAATCTTTATGAACTCGTCAAAGAACTCCTGCGCTTCTTCCTCGGTGTCGAGAACCTTGGGGAGCGCCAGCAGCGCCACGAAACCGTCAACGCCATCGTCCTTGACGATCCGGCTTTCCACCATGAACCCCAAACCAACATCCTTGATGCCGGTGTCCCGGTGCGCCCACCGGCGCAACTCCCGCTTGACCTCCTGCGCGTACTCGTCTACCTTGGATTTGTCTACATCTTTGGCAAATCCGATGTCGTTCAGGAGCGCCAACAGCTTGTAACCCTCGCGGAAACCCGCGTTATCCTTGATCTCAAACTTGAACATCATCAACACCTCCATTTTCTTTGTCTTGTCGTGTAGCCCTTACCAACTCTGCATCCTGATCCATTCGCCGTTCTGATCCTCCCACATGGTCGGATTCAAGCCGTAGTCGCTGCGGACGAAAACCTCACGATACCTTGCGATTGCTTGCTCTTTGGTGTTGAAGAACTCTTCGTGATCCAGATTGCCCTTATCGTAACCCAACTTTTTGTAAAACCTCAGCTTGAACATTGCCTTGACCTCCTTTACCTTTTCCGAATGTCGATTGCCGCCGCTTCGGGGAACCACTTCGCTGCAAGCTGCTGGAGCTTCTTTCGGTCTGCCCTGTTGATCCTGACCCGCCTCGCGCACTCGAACCAGCGGTAGCCGCCTTTGTTGACCTTCTGACCATCCCACGTCCAAATCTCGTAGTAAGCGGTGCCGCTGTCCCAGCGCTGAAAGCTGAAATCCTCGGAACCCTTGTTGATTACCTTGCCGGTGAAGTCGTATTCGGCGTAAGCGTATTCAACCTGCTCAATGTTGCGGTAAAACTGCTGACCGTTGGAAAGGGTTTCCAGTGTTCCCCAAGTGTTCAGGCGCTTGCCGTAGACCTTCAAGGTTTCCCATTCTTTCATCGTGTATTTCATCGTTCCCGCTCCCCTCGTTGTCGTCCGTGGTATCAGTCAAAATCTTTTGACTATAGTTATTATAGTATAAAGTCTTTGACTTGTCAATACCTTTTGACTAAAAAATTTGACCGGCGTCTGCCGGTCGTGTAGCTTATCCGTCGAACTCGGTTCCCGTCTCGAAGTAGTACATGGTTTTCAGCGCGTCCTTTTTCCTGAACAGCTCATCAGTGGCCTTTTCAAAGTATTCACCCGGCAGGCCGTCGCACTTCTCGCGCCAGCTTGCGATCCTCCCGTTGATCTGGTTGATTGCAAGGGTCAGGATTTCGGCGTTGGTGATAACCGGTGTGGCTTTTGCGGTTCTTGGCATATTGGTTTCTCCTTTCTTTTCGTTCGCGGTGTAGCTTCATTCCTGAAAGCTGGGATCGTGGGCGTGTTCCGCTTCTTCGTCGATGGGGTAGGTGGGCCGACCCTTACGCATCTCGTACTCGGCCTCGCGTTCGGTCAGCTCCTTGATGTACGCCACCGTGTAGCCGTACTTCGCAGCGTGGCGCTCTGCCGTTTCCCTGACCGCCTCCAGCTCTTCCCGGCCAGTGTTGGCGGTAATGGTGTTGATGCTGAAAAACTTGTCAACCTTGAATCCAACCTCAAAATACTTCATTGCCTTTTCTCCTTTCATGTCTGAAAGTGAACGGGGCTTGCGCCCCGCTCAGTCGTCCAACTCGACCGCTACGGGCCATTCGTTCTCGCTGGTGTCCAGTTCTTCGTTCGGGGTGAACCTCACGGCGTTCGGGTAGGTCAAAATCAGCGCCGTCATGCTGTCGAAGGTTCCCATTTCCTCGTGGGTGCCGGCGTTGATCGCCCGAATGGTTTTACCGCTCTGGTTGATCGCCCTGACCTGCTTGACAAAGAAGTTACCCGGACAATCCCATCCCGCATCCTCCAGCTCTTTCCGCAGGGCCTCCAGCTCCAGCGTATCGGTGGAAACGGTTTTGAAGTCGTCGCCGGTGATCTTGACGGGCTTGCCATCCACTGCCATGCCCCGGTAGTCCTTGCGCTTGAGAACCGCCAGCCTGCGACCATTCTGACCGAACACAACGATATGCTCATAGCCTACGATGAACCGGGTGACCTCGTTGAACTCCAAATCCGCATAGGGCAGGGCCTCAAAGGTGAGGTGGTTGTAGGCATCCACGTCGGCCTCGCAGGTGAACTTGATCCCCGCCGAAATGATAATCTGCTGCATCTTGTTTTCCATGATTCTTTCTCCTTTCGATTGTCGCGTATTGTCAAGGCTGACCGATGGTCAGCGCTTCAACAGCTCGTTCGCCAGCACCCGCGCCGCAGCCTGAAAGTGCGCGAGGGTGATCTGCTTCTTTTCGAGGCCGATGTGGTTTGCCCGGTTCAGAATCTCAATGTTAGTTCCCATCTGGATCATCTTCCTGTACGCAGCGGCGTACTCCCCAGGGGTTCCCAGCTTTCCGGTCAGCTTCATGTTCGTTTCTCCTTTCAGCTCGTCATGTGTTGTTTTGCGTACCGCCGCTCACGGTTGATCTTAGCGTAGCCCCGTGGGATTCCCTTTGTTTCCCGGCCCCTCTCTGCACCGCAGCACTGAACGCTGTACGATGGTTTCAACAGGCTTGTGTTCAACTCCGGCATCTTATCTCAGCCCCGGTGGATTACCGCTTGCGGCGGCGGGGTTAGTCAATATCTTTTGACTATAACCATTATAGTATAATATTATTGACTTGTCAATACATTATGACAATTTTCCAGATAAAAGTTTTTGACTAACCATCAACACTCGCGCGTGCGCGTGTACTATGCGTTCGCATTAGGCGTTTTAGGCGTTTTGGTATATCCCTATATTTAATATTTATAGTCTATTATATAAATATCTGTATATCTGTTTACAAATAGGGAAAAAGCCTTATGGGCATTAGATTTTTGCCGCCCACACTTGTGTCAACAGATGCATAACACCCAAAACTTATGTTGACAGTCGTTGTCAACGCTTCAACACCTAAAAGTCAAGTGTTACACCACTGTTGACATCGCTCTGTAGACAAAAAAAAGGACGCACAGAAAAAAAGTCTGTGCGTCCTGGTATCAGTATTTAATTGTCGTCCTCATCCTCGTCGGGAGGTTCAGTCAAAATCCCAACGCTGGCCGCGTCGGTCAGACCTTCGGCCAGCAGGTAACCGATTACCGCCGCGCCCTGAAGGATCACGCCGGAAACGGTTTCAGCGGTGGTCTTTTCGCCGCCGAGGGCGACAATCAGGCCGGAGATAAAGGCTGCAAGAGCCATCCAGAACTTGCGGCTGGTGAGCTTTCGGATAATGAAATCCTTGTCGATCTTCATGTGGTTTGCTCCTTTCTTGGTCGGTTAGGGTGTGGTGATGTATTCCGCGTCAACCCAGCCGTACACGGTGGCCCCGCTGCCGGGTTTTCGGATCAGGTGGTAGGGATGCTTACCCCCGGGGACAAAGCCCGTCACAGTGGCGATACCGGGCTTACAAGGCGTCCCGTACTTTTCCGTGGAGCCGTTGTAATTGGTCTGGCCGGTGAACTTTACAACATCCCCGATTTCCCACGCGGGCTTTTCTTCGTCCCGTGTAGCTTCGTTTTCCGGCATCTCAGCCGGTGTGGTTACTTTCACTTTCCTCCCGCGCATGGTGTCTTACGTCCTTTCTTCTTCGTCTTTGTTCAAAATGATCGGCAAAGCGCGTACTCGTTCCATGAGACCACTGACGTAAGCGTTACCATTGAACACAACCCGATATTCCTCGTAGATTTCTTCGAGCGATGCGAGTTGTTCGTTCTGGATACAGTTCGCCACAATCGCGGCACAGCATCCATCTACGAGGATATGGCGGGTGTATTTCAAATTGATCGTTTTCTGCTCATCGAGCGATTTACTGATCTTTGCCAGAGAATCCTTGATCTCCTTGAAATTCTTCTCATGCTCATCGAGCATTTTGGATTGATGCTCATTCATCTTCTTCATCTCCTTATATTTGGAGATGAAGGAATATATATTTTTGATTCCTCGCGTGACCGTAGTGAAAATCGCAACAATCACAATCGCCCACGCGATCAACGTACCAATCTTGACGTCTGATAGCATTTGCCAGATGGATGTAACCTCCAATGGTAGACCATCCCTTTCATATATAATTTCAAGCGGCCCCGATCCCTTAAAGCCGTTTGAATGCATACAATATCAGACCCAGCACGATCAGCTTAGGCAAAACGGCGCTGAGAATGGCCCCAACATCGCATATCAGCATATCCGTACTGGCAACGGCAATCTGAACGCCCATCATGCCACACTCCCCGGCTTGTAGAAGATGAAAAACTGCTTGCGCTGTTCTTCAAATGCGGCCAGCTTCTGTTTTTTCCGGGTCTTGCTGGCGGGATCGTTGGCGTACATGTAAGTGTCGTCTGTTTTCCAGAGACAAATGAAATGCCCGCCTTTCGTCCAGTAACCCGGCCCCATGGACGCCACCACGAAAGCGCCGTTCTTGAGCGCTGCCCTGGCCGTCGCCATGCTCTTTGTCTGGACAAAGCCGGTAAAGCCGTAGGCGTTGGCAATGGATTTGAAGAATCCCCACGCTGTCCCGCTGGAGGGCGTGCGGAAACCGTGCTTGATGGCATATGCGCACATTTCCACGGGGGTGATGGCCTTGTCGATCCACGTCGCCATGATGTCCGACATGCTGGTGGGGCCGCAGCCGGACGAGGCGATAGTCTGCTTTGCGCTGCCAGTGATGGTATAAGGCTTGCTGCCCCATCTGGGATCAGCCTGCTTATAGTCCACGGGCTGTACCGTATTCGTACCGGACGTTTCGATGGGCTTTGCCGTCCTCGTGTAGCTGCACCCCCACAGCGCCAGCCAGTCATTTTTCGTGACGTTGCCGGTGGCCTCCAGCCCTGCCGTGGTTTGGAAAGCGATCACATTCTTGCGGGTATTGCTGCCGTACTTCCCGTCCACGGTACAGCTTACAAGGGCCTGTACAGCCCTCACATACTCGCTGCCGGAATAATCCTTATACAGCACGTCAGGCAGGCTTTCAACCAACACTGCGAACGTCTGAGGGCCTGCGATGCCGTCCACCTTCAAACCCTTTTCGCGCTGGAAATTCTTTGTGGCCGTCTGGAGCGCCACAGAGAAGTTGTCCTCCATCGGGAACCCCATCAACAGCCGGTAAGCTCTGACCGCCTGCTTGGAGTTACTTTTGCTGTCCAATTTCAGGATCATCCTGAGTCACCTCCATCAGCTTGCCGTCAATCATGACCATCACGGTGTCATGCTCGACCTTTTCCTCGTATTCAGGTTCAAAATTCGGTCTACGAGACATTGTTCATTCCCCTTTCTGTCCATAGCTGGACTAAAAAAAGCACCATCAAATAATGATGGGGCTTTAGATCAAAAGCGGTAATTTCGGATTATACTTCCGTCCATCCGTAAACGCCTGGTTCCCACACGTTCCCGTCCACGTCGGAAATCCAATGCGCGTCGTTGTGCGACACTTTGTCGCCCTTCTGATAGGCGTCGTGCGCACCTACCGGCTGACTCCATTCGGGAAATTCGATAGCGGGATCACTGGCCGTAGACCACAGCGAAGCCGCTTTGTCGGGCGTCCAATCGTCCTGACTCCTGTGCGCCTGAACACACCGATAGAGCTTTTGTGTCCCGGTCATGGGGTAGACGCGCAAATTACCCGGCACGTAGTCCACATTCGGCTCCCACGGCGCGAAAATCGAAAGATGCTCACCGGCAGTTACTTCGTCGATCACGCCGCTTTCGGCAAGAACGACAAACGCAATGTTGGTGGTTTCGATGTTTGCGCTGATCTGCCCTTTGAGGATTTCCTCTGTCGATGGCTCTCTGAGGTTGAACATCCAGCCCTCGGGCAGGTGGATAATCCCGTCGCAGACAGCGTTTTTCATTTCAACGATAGAGGATGCGCCGGTGTCGTCCGTCTCGACGACAGTAATAGCCTTTAGCGCCTCCACGTTGAAATCGGCCTCCGTGACCTCTGTCTTGCTGACAAACATTGTTCCGTTCTGCGTCAGGTCGTCAAGTCGCTTTCCATCGTTCAGAATGATCGTAAACTTGCTCATAGGCTTCCCTCCCATAAATTGATAGTACCGTCTCTTCTATCGCGTGTAGCTGTTGGTAGCTCATGCACTCCGATCTTGCCCTCGTCCAGCTCCGCACCATGTTTATCATATCCTCCATCGGAACACGGCCGCTTTTTACCTTGCCTTGCAGCTTGCGAATACGGCGTTTGATCCGGGTGACGGCTTTGGGCTTTATCCGATATTCGATACTGCCGTCTGCGCGTAAACGGATTATCCGTTGGAGGTAGACAAAGCCCTTGTCTAATCGGGCAATACAGGTTTTCCGGGTATTCGTGAACATCCCGAGCTTGTCAGCAGCCGCGTCTATGGCCGCGCCACGTTGTCGGAGCGTCCGAATATCACGGTCTATGTCGTAGCTGTCATCCATGTACCGGGCGTAGTATAGGCTACCCAAAACCGTCTTTGCAAGGCTGTCCACGCGATACGGGTAGACGATTCCCGCCGTTTGGCTGAATTGGTCGCCCACGTTCATACCCTTTTCCAGCTTTTTCTCGCCGGTCTTTGGGTAATTCGCGGCACGGTAGGCAACCCGGTCAAATTTGATGGACATACACGCGGCGTATTCTTCATCCGTCATGTAGGACACGTCAACACGGCTTTCCTTCAGCAGAATATCAACGAGCTTCAGGGCAAGTGGATCATTCGTAAACCTGCGAATAATATCCCGCATCTCATCGTGCCGGATATTGTCATAGTATTTGGATTGATCTTTCAGCCGGATATAACCGACGTTGGTCTTTTCCCGTTGATAATACCGCTGGAGGTGTGCTTTCAAGCGCCTCCGGGCAAAATCCACGCCCCGGTCTTTCAGGCTGGCGGTGTTGTCGTAGATCAGATGGGGCCTGATGGCGGGGAGAAGCACGGCGTCATTCAGTGCATGACTGACAACCCTATCATCAACGATTTGCCCGCATATCGGGCGCATACGGCCCCGTTCGTTCAGCATGAACTCATATCCGGGCGCGGGGTGATAAGGGTCAGGCAAGCCGTGTTCAAGCCGGTATAGCCCCTCCTGCAAAACCGCTATCTTAGACAACCTGTACCACCAAAATTTCTGTACGCTCTCTTTCCATGCCGTCCCTTTTCGGGCTTTTGCCGCCGCTTCCCACAGCGTATTAGCGTCGGAGATCGTACTGTATTCCTTTGGAATACCAAGGCAATCCCATTCATAGGCGGTTCGCTGCACCTCTGGCAGACTGTCCCATGAAAGGTTGTCGAAATCAAACACACTCATAGAAAAATACTCGCCCTTCCCGTCAGCGGCCGTGGCCGGACGTTAGGGTTTATTGCTCTATTCGCTGGTTTCCCAGACTGGATGAATCTTCCTTTCTCTCGCTTTCGGCCTCAATTCCTACAGACCGGGCAAGCGGGCGAAATCGGGCGCACCCCATTCGAGTTGGACGCCCCGTTGTTGTTGGCGTTGCCGTTGTTGTTCACATTACAGGCGTTCGTCGCCGAGTTGACGGAACGTAACCACCAGTTGGCACGTATAAGATTCACCCGTGGACTATATGGCTACGGTGTAGCTCTGTCCTTCCTGTCCAGTTCGCACCGTTCCATATTCTCAAGGATCGCATGGTAGGCCCCGCGCAGCAGCGCACTTTGGGCGTCGTCCCCTTCACAGTCCTTTAGGAACTTCGCCCACCGCTTCATATCTGCCTCACGGATTGCCCTGCGTGTCTCGTTATCGCTTTTGCGCCATGCCCGGATCAGGTTGATTTGTGCAACAATTTCCGGTTCAATGTGCGTCATCCAGTTTTTGTTGATCGGCAGGGTGTCCATGATGTCCTGTAAATCAATGCGCAAATCCTCGCAAGCAGCTATGACCCTGTCCTGATGGATTCGCCTTTCATCGGCTTCCGTCATACTGGAGGGCCATTTGATGCTGTTTGCGGCGCTGATGCCGTGTAGCATCCTGCGAATATCATCTTCGACAGACTTCCGGGCCTCCACGAGAAAGTGCTTATCCAACCATTCCAGTTTCTTGAGACGGGCTTCTTCCTGCTCTTTCCACCGTTCCCGGCTTGCCTCGCTCCACTCGTAAAAATTCCGGGGTAGCTTGCTTTCGCGGGCTTTGTACCCGAAATTTCGCAGGATGCTCAATTCGCGTATCATATTTTTCAGAGTGACGGCATGATCCGCAACCATAAACCGGCTCTCATTGCGATCCGCTTTGTGGACTTGGCTCATGAGTTCGCCTCCATTCACGCATCGTACATAAGGGGGCAGTCTCCCCGCCACAGGCGGGGAGATTATGCGATCAGAGAAAGCGGGCGCACCCCAACCGAGTAGGACGCCCCAGCGTTGCTGGCGTTGCCGTCGCCGTGCACAACACAGGCGCCCGCCGCCGAGCCGACGGAACGTAACCACCAGGAGGCACGAATGTTGGCAAACGCCGGATTAAGACGGAAGATACTAAGCTGACGCTTGGTGATACCTATTTCATGGCCGTTTCCATGGCCGTTATCTGTCCACGCCTGCGTGCCATAGACCTCGATTTCGTTCAGCAGTTCAACGCGAGCGTCCATCCACGCCCAGCTCGTAGCCGAGCCGCTGGACTGTGCGGAGGGGTACAAGGCGCGGTATTTCAGCACATGGGACGCGCCAAACGCGCTGATGATCGTGCCCTGCACGCCCGATGTGCTGTCCACATTCGGGTCGCCGCCGCTTGTACCGCCCTGAATGGTCACGATGCGAACGTCGGACTTGAAATACATTTTGCTCGTATCGTTCGATCCAGCATTCCACGGAGCGGAAACCATGTAGGATTCCGGGATCACAGCGATATGATGGCCGAGGCTGATATTGTCGCCGCAACGATAGTACGGGTCAAAGTCGGCAATGACGTACTTGACATTGTTGATAATCCAGTAGTCGCCCACAAACATATCGGTGAATGTACCGTTGCTAATAGCCTCCCATTGCGCCGCCGTGACGCTATTGCCGAGGAATTTGCCGCGGTAAATCGAGTTGTGATAGGCGGCGATCCGGGTGCTTGCATTGTCTGAAAATATGATTTTGGACGTATCTTCAAGCATCGCCGCAAAATCCTTGCTCATGAGTCCTTTGTTCGAGGATGTGGCGAGTTTGATAAAGCCGTTTGCAATGGCCTCGGCATCCGGCGCGAGAAAGCCGCGCTGTGTAGTCGTGACCAGCCCCGGCGCAAACGCATTGAGTGCTGCGATCAGGTTCAAAGCATCATCATGCGACATGGGATAAAACTGCGTAGGCATTATTTGCATTCCTCCTTTAGCTGTTCAGGATATAGAATTTCCCGTTCGCCATATAAAGACCTATAGACGCAAGTGCGTCTGGAAAGGCGTCAGCCGCCGCCTGCGCGTCTGCCGCTGATTGCGCGGCAGCGGCAGCGGCAGCTTGAGCCTGCGGGGTTACGTCGCCGGTATCGCCTTTAGGGCCCTGCGGGCCGGTTGCCGGTGTCCCCGAATTGACGTAATCCTCGACGTGCGCGTCCCACACATACCAGTAGCCGTTGCGCACAACGGGGGGCTTTGATGCGGCCTCGCCCATGGCGTCTTTCAGGGTTTGGACGGTCATGTTGAAGGTTGTTTCTTCTGATGCGACAAGTATCACGTCGCCCGGTGAGGCTGTTTGCAGTGTAGGGTATTCCCATATGGCTTTATCGGCCATTATGAATCAGCTCCCTTCTTCCGATTCGTCGTTGCCGGACGTATTCTGCTCATCCCAAATCTTCTTGTCCGCTGCATACTGGACTTCTTCGTTTCTGACGAGCTGTCCGAGGATTTCCCTGAATACCGGGATCAGCACAAACGCGGGCAACCCGGATTCGTTCACAAGGTTATTGATTCTGTCCAAAAACTCCCGATAGGCAACGGTGGATGGTTTTTGCATGGCTGTGCTCCTCCTTATGACCCAACATATATTCCGTTTACAAAATTTAGATATACTCCGCTTATCGTTTTTGTTCCGGTATACCCAATACTGAAACCACCAGATTGTCCATTTCTGACGAGTAGCCTACCGGTAGATATTTCAATCTGATTCGTGCCTATGAGTTCCAAATCATATGCTTGTATTTTGGACGAGTTCGTGTCATTTGCCTTCGATATAATTTGAAACGGATTCTCCGAATTTAGTTGAATGGTATCCGCGTTTATCGCTATGCCGTATTTACTCATGCCCGAACTCGATTCCCACATTCCTAAATGCATGTCAACGGTGGTGTGAGAAAGACCGTCATATGTATATCCCCCCAGAATTCTGTTATGCTCTATTTTTTGCCAACAATCAATTATGCCAGCTATTTTGGCGGTTCCTTTAATAGTAATTAAGTCAGTGTTTAATTCTCCCGCAGTGATATTGGTCGCGCTGATGTTGCCGATGGTCATTGTTCCGGTAGTGAGATCAATCGACCAGTTATTCCCTCCGCTGATCGTGCCCGTCAACTTGCTCACCGCAATGCTATTTGCGCCGATCCTGTCGGCGGACAGCGTGCCGGTAGTAATATTGCCGCCATCGATATTTGTGCTTCCCGGTGTGCTCAGCGAGGTAAAAGTGACATAGCCGGAGAGGTTGATCTTTGTTGCGTCGATTACTATGGTTTCAGGACTGACATTGATGGCCGCAATAACGTTGTTCGCATCAACCTTTAACTCAATGTTGGTTGCATTTTGCGTTATGCGAGAGGACAGTCTTCCTTCTTCCTGCGACGCCCTTGTGACTTCTGCGGTAATTGATTCCTGCGTCTGCGTTATGCGAGAGGACAGGGCGGCATTTTCTTTTTTGAGTCCCCGTATTCTATAGTCCGTTTTCTGAGTTGTGGTCTTATACGGGTATTCGCTCTCAAGCTCATCCTCGCCCGGCGCGGAAGCATCCACAGAATAAGACGCATCAAAATTCTGTGTAGCTATATACATCACGCCATGCACCTGATCTCCTGCGAACAGCATATCGCCAAGCTCAACAGCAGGATCAAAGCACGCCTTGGTCATATTGAAGGGCGCATATACGAGCCCATTCAAGTCCCCGTAAAGCGTATTGCATATGGCCTGCGTGGCATACGATGTGGTGATTTTCAGTTCAAAGCCTGTGTCGTCACCGGCTGTGTAGCTCGTTTCCTCGTCAATAACCATGGTGACGCGACTGACGACATAGGTCTTTGCGGTGGTTATGTCACCCAGAACAACCGGGACGTTTATATGTCCGATGCCGTTCGGCTGGACATAGGACTCCCCGTGTCGTGAAACAAGATTATCACCTTCCGGGGTCGTGATGCGCCAGTAGTTTTCATCGATGATGTAGAACGTCTCAGGCGGCGCAGACACCAGCGGCACAAGTCTCAGCTTATTCTCCGGCGTGATCGTCCAGTTGCCCCCATGAACCGATCCAATATCCCGCAGAATGTCAAGCAGTACCACATCGTCATCCGGCTTGTAGATGACATAATCGTTCCCGGTTCTGATGACCGTCCGTGGATCGACCTGGACGCCCATCTGCTCAGCGATTCGATTTACAACCGTCCGCATATCTTTCGGCCAGTTCATCGTCTGACTGTTATCGACATACGGCTGATTGCCTTTGAGCATTGCGTCAAAGCAATCGAGCGTAATCAGCTTTTCGTCAAGGTCATCGATGATCGTTCGTTTGTCGATCCAGAAATGACCAAATTCAAGCCACTCACTATAAGTGGTTTCATCGGTTATTCTGCTTTTTATGACGATTTCTGCGGATTTTGGGATTACATCATTGGTTTTTACAGTAAAACGCAATGTCCCCGAAATACAGTTTCCCACGGATAACGTTTTATCGGGCAAAAGGCCATTGACGATCACGGGGGCGGTGATCGCGGAGTATTCAACTCCGTTTATCACCGCCACCGTTTCCAGTCGAAAGTTCCCTCTGGCCGCAAGACGCATCCATGCCGCGCTGCGATTCCTCATAGGATCACCTTTCTATGATGTTGAAGGTTACGCCATCATAAACCGTAACCTCGCCGATAGAGTGCTGTACGCCCTTATTGATCGTTGAGCAATAGTACGTTCGTTGGATATGACGATTTTGCTTCGCATCGAGCATAGTAATTCTGACAAAATCACTATCCATGTCCTGCAAAAGCTGTGACATAACAGCTTCGGAAAGGCGGTCAAAACTGACTGACCATTTTTCTTTGGACGCAACCCTCTTTCGATACATTTCACCGTCCAGAAGATTGCGTCCGCTGTATTTTGAGTCAATGTCGTTCTGTGTAGGTTTCAGCTCCAGAATGTACCGGGTATAGTCGTGCCCGTTTATGATGAAAACAGTTCGCATTGCTGCACCCCTCCTCTTAAATCAGAATAGGAGATGAACCCTGCGCCCGCGCTCTGCGATTGATTTCATCAATTATACGGCTTGTCTGCGCGTCTATGTCCTGGGAACCTCCACCGTCGCTGCTGTTCTGAATCGCATCAACAAGGGCCAAGACGGCATTGTTTACAGACTGAATGATGACGCTTTCCAGATCAGCGTTGAGCAATTCAAGTTTGTCTATGAGATCGGCGTTATCCCCCGGCGTTGAGTCAATCCTAACCTTGTATGGTACGACTGTACCCATTGCGATTTGCGGGGAAATAAGACCACCCATGGATCGAATGGTATCAAGGATCACCTTGAACGTCTCAGCGACGCCGGACAGGCCGCTTATGACCGCCTGCATGCCATTGACGATCCCTTCGGCGGTGACATCAATTTTCGGGCTGTCAGGGGTCATTTCGTTTGTGATGGCGTCTGCGAGGTTTGCCGCGGTCTGGAGCACGTTGCGTTCCCCGTCCTCGATACCCTTTTGCATACCGGCATCCACGAAATAACCGATTTCGGCGAAAACCTTAGAGGGGCTG